>WJXG01000001.1_pt1 | contig 309655 bp, 286 predicted proteins | sample 9266541 | NCBI WGS metagenome assembly WJXG01 (sample SAMN12697363, study PRJNA563984) | aquatic metagenome | isolation source: water samples from a prawn hatchery tank treated with erythromycin plated on... | place: Australia | collected 2018-10-17 | reverse complement strand
TTTGTCCTGAAGTGTCGGCTGGCCTTCCCACTCCAAGAGCGCCTGCTGAAATCATCTCAGGAAAAGGGATTGATGTGCTTAGCGGCTCTGCCAATGTTGTTGGAGATGATGGTGTTGATGTCACAGCTCAATTCATAGTCGGCGCTGAAAATGCTTTGAAAAGTTGCCAGCAACAACAAATAAAGTATGCAGTACTAGCTGAGGGCAGCCCTTCTTGTGGTAGTTCCAAGATTTACGATGGAACATTCAGTGGAACCAAAATCACTGGATCTGGTGTAACTGCGGCTTTGTTGGAGCGTAACGGCATCAGGGTGTTCAGCCAACATACAATCGACCGACTTCGAAGCGTACTGAAGAGAACTCGCTAGCGAGCTTCGACATTAGAATACTCGATGGAAATCAGCGACAATGCATTCTTGTCAGCATACCCATTACTATCATCTGGTACCTCGACGTTTCATCATCTCCATTCACACTTTACGGCAAATAGCGCTTAGCCGACTTCATCAGTTTTTGGAAAGATGGACACTCTAAATGAGAGGGTTGAGGGCAGTTCGCGACGTGGTTAAGGTTATCGCGTACGATTGCCAGCCTCTTGATTTGCTCATCAATTTCTTCCACTTTTTGAGTAAGCAAATTTCGGTTAATAGCCAATTCATCGTCGACATCAAACATGGATGCGATTTCTTCTAGCGATAACCCCGCAGCCCGACCCAATGAAATAATATTTAATTTATTCAAAATATTAGGTGAGTATTGTCGACGTAAGCCATTTCTGCCAATCGAACGAATCAGCCCAATCTTTTCATAATACCTGAGCGTGGACGGCGCCAAACCTGACTCTTTAGAAACGACTGCAATATCCATAAATATTCTCATTGACTTAAAGTTAACTTCAAGTTGTAACATGATTCAAAACTAACAGGTTAAAAGCGAATTACAACAGGGAAAACGAAATGGCAGTATCAATTTGGCTACAAGCGATTTGGGTTGGTATCGGCGCGACAGTGATCATGGATATTTGGGCTTTAATTCAGAAGCGTGTGCTTGGCATTCCACCTCTTGATTACGCGTTAGTCGCGCGTTGGGTATGTTTGATACCCAACGGACAATGGGTTCATCGTCCGATTATGGCGACTCCACCCGTCAAGGGAGAGAGGCTATTGGGTTGGGCTCTACATTATTTGACTGGTATCGTTTTTGCGTTGGTCCACACACTTATTTTGGGCGAAACATGGCTGATGAATCCGAGTATCGTACCTGCACTCATGACAGGCATAGTGACACTAGCGTTTCCATTCTTGATCATCCAACCTTGCTTAGGATTTGGTATTGCCGCAACGAAAACACCCTCGCCGTGGAAAGCACGAGGGTTAAGTTTGTTAGCGCATAGCTTCTATGGTTTTGGCCTGTATCTAACAGCGCTTGTAACGCTATAGAGACGTTAAACTTAACTAACCCGCTTGAGAATCAACGCAGTACCCATACCACCACCAATACACAGAGAGGCGAGACCGAGTTGAGTTTTAGAGCGGATCATTTCATAGATCAACGAAGTGACGATTCGCCCCCCCGATGCACCGATTGGATGCCCAAGGGCTATCGCACCGCCATTGACGTTGGTTTTATCTTCAAACCAACCGTAAGGCACTTGATGCTGTTCAGACAGCCCTTTCACCACTCCAATGGCTTGCGCAGCGAAGGCTTCGTTGAGCTCTAACCTTTGAATATCACTCAGCTCGAGCTCTGCGCGTTGCAATGCCTGTTTTACCGCCGGGATTGGGCCTAATCCCATCAGATCAGGCTCAACACCACCTTGTCCTGTTGCGACTACCTCAACCAGAGGAACCAGCCCATGTTGCTGAACCGCTTGTTCACTGGCAACAATCAAGGCTACCGCGCCATCATTTAAGCCGGAGGCATTGCCTGCCGTTACGCTACCTTGCTTATCGAATGCCGCGCGAAGCCCAGACAAGCTTTCTATGGTCGTACCGAATCTCGGATGCTCATCAAGATTTACAGCGCTTTCACCTTTGCGTGATTTAATCTCTACCGGAACGATTTCTTGTTCAAAGCAACCAGACTTAATTGCTTGCTCGGCTCTTGATTGGCTACGCAGGGCAAATGCGTCTTGCTCCTCACGGCTTATCTCATAGCGCTTGGCAATGTTTTCAGCAGTAATACCCATATGAAAACTGCCAAAAGCATCCGTTAAGCCATCTTTAAGCATGGTATCAACCATGGAGATATCGCCCATTTTATTGCCTTGGCGACATTTCCCACCCATCACAAACGGAGCATTACTCATACTTTCGGTGCCTGCAGCAACCACAAGGTTTGCGTCACCGCTTCGTACTGAGTTTATGGCGTTGAGTATGGATTTCATGCCACTGCCGCAGATCATGTTCAAGGTATAAGCAGGGGTTGTGACAGGTATCTCTGCGTGAATAGCGGCTTGCCGACCCACCCCCTGCCCTAGACCTGCACCGAGCACATTACCCACCACTACTTCATCAATCATGGTCGGGGCAAGTTCGGCTTGGGCAAGCGCACTCTTAATGGTTAAGCTCGCCAATTCAACGGCAGATTGGGAGCTCAGCCCGCCAAGGAAGCTGCCAATCGGAGTTCGCTTGGCAGCAACAATATAGACTTTTTCGGTCATCTTAGAGTACCAACCCACCATCTATTTTAAGAACTTGCCCAGTGATAAAGCTTGATTTGTCACTGGCTAAAAACTCGACGCCATTGGTGATATCTTCTGTTGTCCCCATACGGCCAAGTGGAGTTTTGCCTTTCATCATATCGAGAACTTTCTCCGGTAAATCAGCGGTCATAGGCGTTTCGATAAAGCCAGGTGCTACACAGTTGGCGCGAACTTGAGCCCCTTTACGAGCAAACTCTTTCGCCCACCCTTTTGTCATGGCGATAACCCCACCTTTTGTGGCCGCATAGTTGGTTTGCCCAATGTTGCCGTCGGTCCCAACTACTGAAGACATAGTCACAATCGAGCCGTAGTTGTTTTCCATCATTAACGGCGCGATGGCTTGAGTCAGGTTGAATACACCTTTTAGGTTAACGTCTAGTACAAAGTCCCATTCTTGCTCTGTCATTTTGTCGATCAGTGCGTCTCGGGTCACGCCTGCGTTATTCACTAACACATCTACACGCGAATATTGTTGTTTAATTGACTCCACCAGCTCAGCAATTGCTTGTCGGTCGCAGATGTTCACCGTAACAGCTTGCACATTTTCCACATCAGAAAATGCCGCGGCTAATCCGTCCGAATTCATATCTAAGGCGTATACCTTTTTTGCTCCGTTGTGAGCAAATCTCTCAGTGATTGCTCGACCTATTCCTTGCGCTGCGCCTGTTACCAGACAAATTTTGTTCTCAAACATGTCTTAATCCTTATGGGCAAAATAAAAAACTGACGAGTAAAACCAATCAATCGCAAACGCACTTCGCCTACCGAATTATCGGTGTCTGCCTTGATTGGAAGTTGATGAACGATTGAACCGCTATTCATCTTTACTAATTTTGAGTCGAAACTGCGTGTCAAAGATTGCAGTATCCATAAATTTTAATGACGAACTGACGACAGGAGCGAAATCCATGTGCTGCAAGATGTCTCGCTCTAAATCCATACCCGGAGCTATTTCTATTAGCTCTAATCCATTCTCCGTTAAGCGAAACACCGCTCTTTCGGTGATGTACAGAACAGGCTTGTTACTCATAACGGCTTGCTTAGCACTAAACGTAATTTGTTCTACTTGGTTAATGAGCTTTTTCTGTCGACCTTCCTGAATAATAGTCAAAGCTTGGTGATTTACCTCAACTTGTAAACCTTGTGCGGTAAAAGTGCCGCAAAAGTAGACCTTCTTCGCGTTCTGCGTGATATTGATGAAACCACCACAACCTGCAATTTTGCTTCCAAAACGAGAGACATTAATATTGCCGCTTTGGTCACATTGGGCTAAGCCAAGAAAGGCTTGATCGACGCCGCCACCATCGTAGAAATCGAACATCTGATCTTGGCTGATAATGGCTTGTGGTAGACGAGAAGCACCAAAATCCAATCCACTTTGCGGCGTTCCACCCACGGCGCCCGGCTCAACCGTTAAAGTGAAATGCTCCAAAATCCCCGCTTGCTGCGCGACTTGTGCGATATATTCAGGAGCACCAATCCCTAAATTTAAAATAGAGTTAGCTTCTAGCTCCATCGCGGCGCGACGGGCAATAATGGTTTTCGCATCAAGCTTAGTAGGTTGGTTAGAATAAGAAGGTGTTGTTTGCTCTTGAGGAGTTGGGATTCCCACAAACTCAGGATTCATCATGGTGGCGAAGGTTTGCATATGCTCTGCCTCGTCTTGGCACACAACCACAGCGTCAACAAAAATACCGGGGATCTTCACCGCATGCGGATCGAGCGTTCCAGCTTCGACGACACGTTTCACCTGAACGATCACTTTACCTCCGTTGTTCTTTGCTGCTTGCGCCGCTGCTAAGCTTTCAACAATTAGGCACTCATCTTCCATAGTGATGTTACCGTTCTCATCGGCTGTGGTACCTCGCAATATGGAAACATTGACGGGTAGTTTGTGATAGAACAGGTGTTCTTCTCCGAGCAGATCAATCACCTCTACCCACTCCTGCGTGGTTGCTGAGTTGATCTTTCCCCCTTCGATTCTAGGATCAACAAACGTACCTAACCCGACTTTGCTAATCGTGCCCGGCTTACCTGCTGCAGTGTCACGTAATAAGTGAGAGATAATGCCTTGAGGAAGGTTGTAGCCTTGAATCAGGTTGTCGACCGCTAGCTGTTGTAGCTTAGGGACTAAACCCCAGTGCCCACCAATGGCTTGTTTCACTAGACCTTGTTTTGCAAGATGATTAACAGCGCGGCCTTGCCCATCGCCCTGCCCTGCGGCAAAAACCAGAGTAAGGTCTTTCGGTTTCTGAGTGTGAGTAAAACGCTCACCGATGGATCTTTCAATGGCTTCAGGCACGACACTGCCAATGAAGCCCCCGAGTAATACTGAATCACCGTCATTAATCCATTGCGCTGCCTGTTCTGGTGTAAGCTTTGCGACCACTTCAACCTTCCTTGTTGTCTCTGCCCGAGTTTCTTTCTATCAAATCAGCTTAGTTCCTGTCGGCGCCGTTGTTAATTGCACAAATAGAGATTGTGAATTTCATATTAGGAATAATTTCAGCTAGGGGAGTGAGCGGCACAGATCTCTTCGACCCTCTGATAGAGGTACTGCTTAAAGCCAAGGCAACGTTCTGGCATTGGCGTTCTTGGGCGGAAAAACAGGTCGATATCAAAACTCGCGCACTGGTAATCTTGCATGATGTGTTGCAGTTCGCCATCTTGAATCTGCTTGCTCACCAAGGAATGAGGTAAGTAAGCAATCCCAGCATTTTCTAGGGCAAGATCAAGCAGCATTTCGCTGTTGTCACACTCTAGTGTGTCTTGAATGGTGGCTATCTCCGTTTCTCCATCACGCTCAAAACACCATCGGTTGCCTCCAACCAAGGTTCGCGCATATAGGCAACGATGCTGACCAAGCTCATTAGGATTTTCTGGCATACCATGTTTAGCGAGGTATTGGGGAGAAGCACATAAATATAAAGGCTCACGCAGCAGCCGCTTACGCACAAGTAACGAATCTTGTTCTGGCTCACCGTCATAACTGGCACTGGCACGAAACGCAAAGTCGATACTGAGTGGGTCAAACTCTCCGGCCTCAATAAAGATCTTAAAGTTCACCTGAGGGTACATTTCAATATACTCGGCGACAATCTTGGTCAAATATTGACGTGCAAATAAGGGGGTGGAAGAGAGCTTTATCTCACCACGCTGCTCTTCAGCTAGATTTTGCACCTCTTCACACAAGCTATGAATGTCGGGCAATAGTGGAGAAAAGCGCTCATAAAGTAATTGGCCTGCTTGAGTGGCGATCAACTGCCGCGTACTGCGTTTAATCAACTCGACAGACATTGCTTCTTCAAGCTCTTTAACCCACCGACTGCCCGCTGCAGGAGAAATACCTTGTTGAATGGACGCTTCACGAAAAGAGCCGAATCGAATCACGGCACAAAAAAAAACGATTTTATCCAGAATAGGCTGTCGGCTTGAAAGCAGATTTGTTGTCATTCACTCACCAACCCTTTTTTCAGAGCGAGTTTGACCAAAGCCGCTGTGGAGGTAGCGCCCAGTTTCTTTTTGATTCTGAGTCGATGCGTTTCTACCGTACGAACACTGATATGAAGCGAGTCGGCTATATCTTTATTGCACGCGCCATTAACGATCGCTTTCAGCACATCTGACTCGCGGTTAGTTAGCGTATCGTCTTTTGACTCTGGCTTATCGTTTATCTGCTCAAGCAAGCGGTCTGATGCCTGAGGACATAAATAAGAACGCCCTTGCGCCACTTGGTTGATTGCCATAACCAACTCTTCAGAACCCACATCTTTGAGCACATACCCTTTCGCTCCTGCTTTGACAGAGCGAACGACATAGTCTCGGCTATCGTGCATCGACAACATAATCACTGCCGTACGTGAATGGCTTTTTTCTAACTTCTCTAAGACTTCAATCCCATTGAGGCCCGGCATATTGATATCGAGCAACAATACATCGGGCTTAAGTGACAGTGTGGTGTCAAGTGCATCGATACCTGTTCCCACACAAGCGAGAATATCTAGGTTGTCTTCCCTTTCAAGTCGCGACTTTAGCCCGTCCTGCATCAAACGATGATCGTCGGCTAATACAAGTCTAATCATACAAACTCCATGTTTAAGCTCACTCGTACTTCTGTACCTTGTCCCTGCTCACTGGTTACAGCAAATGTGCCACCAATCGCCTGAATCCTTTCCTTCATATTCTGCAATCCCATATGTTCAAATATAGGTTGTTTGCGCTTTCCTGATTTTAGTTGCTTGGCCGGAATACCGACTCCGTCGTCACTGACGGTTAAAATCAACATTCTGCCTTCTCTTTGCATAATCACATCAACGCCTTGTGCATTGGCGTGTTTTTCGACGTTATGCAGTGCCTCTTGCACAACCCGATACAAGGTTGTTTCTACTTCTGGTAAAAACTCTTCTCCATCTATATCGTGTTCGAACACGAGCTCTAACTGAGTGCGCTCTCTTAACTCGTTAATATAGGCTTCAATTCCCGCCACCAGCCCTAAGTCATCCAGTTGCGGTGGGCGTAAATCACGCGAAATTCTTCTTAATTCGACAATCGCCTGCTCCATCGCGTTTTTGCTCGCATCGAGCTCAAGTTCTTTCTTCTCTTCATTTGCTTCTTGGGAAACATTGTCTAAACGGTATTTAGCGGCGACCAACAACTGGTTGACGCCGTCATGCAGCTCTCGCGATACGCGGCGACGTTCATTCTCTTGCGAATCGATAATTTGTTGATTCAATACGCTTAACTGTTGATTCGCTAAACGACGAACATTGAGATTGAGTGAAGCACCCAATGCGGCAATTACAGATACAGCAACAAATACCAAACCAAACAAGGCGGTACTGGTTTTGCCAACATTCTGGTCAAAGCCGTTTTGCATATGCTCGACTTGTCGCTCAATATCGTCGAGATAGACCCCTGTCCCCACCATCCACTGCCATTTATCAAGCGAGACCGCATAGCTCAGCTTGGGTAATGGTTCTTTCTTCGACGGCTTGTGCCATAAGTAATCGACAAAACCGCCACCGTTTTTTCCCGCTTCGATGAGCTCTTGAAGCAGTTTTTTTCCTTGAACATCTTCGACGTTCCACCAGTTCTTGCCTATTCTATCTGTTTGATATGGCAGCACGAGCGCATCGCCTTCCCAGGTATAGGCAAAGAAATAACCATCACTGCCATATGTGAGGCTGCTCAACTTTTCGGCAACAATTTGCTTGGCGAGCTCCTCAGTTAACGAGTCATCTAGGTAGTAAGGCTCGATACTTTTGACTGCCATTTCTACGTACTGTTTTAATTCTTGCTTCTTGACCGCGAGGACATTATTTCTGGTCAAGGCAACCTGCTCCTCAACTAGCTGTTTTGCTTGACTAAATAGGATGCTAGCAACAATCACCACTACGATAATTAATGGAACTATCGATAGTAGAATGATGTTGAGTGTCAGCCTTCTGTTACTTACAAATCCCATTTCGCCATCCATGCTTGTACGTAGTTTTACTGAAACTTTATTCGGAAAATTGCACTTAATACCGACTAAATTTGCGCAATTCTCCCAATAGAGAGCAATAAATCCCCTCTCTAAACTTAAGCTCAAATGTAACATTGCATTAACACAAATTACTACGCGATGTTCACATTTCTCAATATTGACAAGGAACTCAGCTTAACAAGGAGACACCCCCATGAACCTTAAGAAAGTTGCCATCGCTACTGCACTCACTCTTGCAGCTTCAGGTCTTTCTATCAGCGCTCAAGCCGCAGATAAAAAGGTACTACTGAAAACCCCAATCGCTTTTGGTAGCCACTTACCTGCTCTCGGTACACCAATTCAATGGTACGCCGATCACATCACCAAAACCTCGGGCGGTACGATCAAAATGAAGATCTATGAGCCAGGTAAGTTGGTCAATCCAGCTGAGATCTTAGACGCAGTATCTACAGGTAAGGTCAACTCAGGCTATTCAACTGCTGGTTACTGGCAAGGTAAGCTTCCTGCATCCGCACTTTTCTCAGCAGTACCATTTGGCCCAGAAGCGGGGGAATACATGGCGTGGCTGTTCTTCGGCAACGGGCTAAAGCTCTATCAAGAGATGTATGACCAAGGTGGCTACAACGTAAAAGTGATGCCTTGTGCGATCATTTCCCCGGAAACATCGGGTTGGTTCCGTAAGCCTATCGAGAAGCCAGAGGATCTAAAAGGTCTTAACATGCGCTTCTTCGGCCTTGGCGCATCGGTGATGGAAAAACTTGGTGTTGGTACGGTTCAACTACCTGGCGGTGAGATCTTCGGCGCTCTAGAGAAGGGGGCGATTGATGCTTCAGAATTCTCTCAGCCTGCCATTGACCAACGTTTAGGTTTCCACAAAGTGGCTAAGTACAACTACTTCCCGGGCTGGCACCAACAATCGACCGTATTCGAGCTGCTGATCAACAAAGATACGTGGAACAAGATGAGTGACACTCAGCAAGCTGCGGTTGAAACCACTTGTATGGCAACCATGACCTACTCAATTGCAGAAGGTGAAGCACTGCAATTTGCTGCGATGGAAAAAGCTAAGGAAAACGGCGTAGAGATTCGTTACTGGAACAAGGAAATGCTCAGCCTGTTTGAGAATACTTGGCTAGAAGTGGTTGATGAGAAAAAAGCCGCCGACCCATTCTTCGATAAAGTCTGGAGTGACCTAAGCACCTTCCGTGAAGGATACGCGCTGTGGGCAGCAAACGGCTTCTTACCTCGTGAAACCCAAAGCCAATAAGCTTGCGTAAATTGGACTTAAAGGTCGACGTGAAAACGTCGGCCATGGTTGTAAGGAGTAACCAATGAGCAAAGTGTTGTATTCAACCCCGACAGTCCCTATGTACTGCCATATTGAACGCTTAATCACCACCGCGAGTAAAGCCTTGGCTTGGACAAACCTAGCCCTAGTTGCAGTGATCATCATTCAGGTAGTGCTGAGAAAAGTCTTCTCCAATGGCCAAATCGCGCTTGAAGAGTTGCAATGGCACCTGTATGCAACGGCGGTAATGTTCGGTACCGCTTACGCGCAAATATCCAACTTGCATGTACGTGTCGACCTGTTTTATCACAAGTTCTCGGAACGTAAAAAAGCACTCGTCGATCTGTTTGGACTAACCCTGCTAGCGATACCTTTCGTCGTGATTGTGATTCTTCACTCTTATGATTTCGCTTATGAGTCTTGGCGCGTGAATGAAAGTTCTGCGTCCCCATCCGGACTGCCTTATCGCTGGCTTATCAAAAGCGTTATCCCACTCAGTTTTACGATGTTACTTCTGTCGATGCTAGCGAGAATTCTGCGCAATTTAGAAACTTTGTTTGGTGGAGAACAATCAAAAGGAGCAAATCATGGAAGCGAATGAATGGATTGTGATCGCCATGTTTGGCTCGTTTATCCTGTTACTGTTTACCGGCATTCCAGTTGCGTACGTACTTGGCGGTATTGGTGTTGTGTTTGCAGCAGTGGGGTATTTCGCGGATATCTATCTCGATACTTTTACTGGCCTCGATTACACCAGTTTAGGTTTGGTGGTTAACCGTATCTACAAGATCATGGACAACTGGATCTTGGTTGCCCTGCCTATGTTTATCTTCATGGGTAACATGCTCGATAAATCAGGAATCGCGGAAAAGCTCATGGCTTCAATGCAGGCTCTGTTTGGTAAGGTACACGGCGGCTTAGCCATTACTGTGATGGCAATTGGTATCATCTTAGCGGCTTCTACCGGGATCATCGGTGCTTCTGTGGTGCTGTTAACTGTGATGTCACTGCCAAGCATGATGCGTCAGGGCTATCACCTACCTCTTGCTCTCGGCACCGTCGCATCAGCAGGCACGCTGGGTATTTTACTTCCCCCATCCATTATGCTCGTCATCATGGCAGATCAGCTTGGTCTCTCGGTCGGTGACTTGTTTATGGGTGCCATCATGCCGGGCTTGCTACTGGGTAGTTTGTACATCATCTACATTCTGGTTGTAGGTAGAATGAACCCAGACAAAGCGCCTGTACCAGAAGACGTCGAGCCCGTCGATTGGAGCTTGATTCTGCAAGTTTTCAAAGACATCACACCAACCGTTATGCTGATTTTCTGTGTACTGGGCTCTATATTCGCTGGAGTGGCTACGCCAACTGAAGCGTCTGGCATTGGAGCAATGGGGGCGACTATGCTCGCGGCTTACAATAAGAAGCTTAACCTCAAAGTACTGAAAGAGGTGTTACTGGCTTCTTACGGCACTACGGCTTACATCTTTATGATCTTCTTAGGCGCTTCGTGTTTTGCTTTAGTGCTGCGAGAGCTAGGTGGAGATGAGCTCATTGAGTCATTCTTAAGCGGCTTACCGTTTGGTCCTTATGGCATTATCGCTTTCATCTTGATGATCGTCTTCCTGCTTGGCTTCTTCCTTGATTGGATTGAAATCACCTTGATTGCGCTGCCGCTACTTGCACCAGTCATCGCAAGCCTAGGAATTGAATTAGATGGTCACGGTGTGGTGGATAATCCAAGCTTGGTTTGGTTCGTGATGCTGGTTGCTATGGCGCTGCAAACGAGCTTCCTAACCCCACCGGTTGGCTTTGCGTTGTTCTACCTGAAAGGGGTTTGCCCAGAGGGTGTCGCACTAAAAGATATCTACCGCGGCGTTATTCCGTTTATCGCCATTCAGTTGGTCGCACTTATCTGTTTGGTTGTTTGGCCGCAGTTAGTTCTTTGGTTCCCAAGTGTTGCCTACGGTTAATCTTGATCGCAAAGTATAGTGTTCCAAAAGCCAACTCATTTGTTTGAGTTGGCTTTTTGTTTTATATCAAAACATTTATTCAAAGTGCAAAGTAGCGCGTATACTAGACGTTACAACACACTACAGAGACAACTTGGATGAAAAACAAACTCATTGCCACTGCATTAATCTCCGGCTCACTATCTTTGTTTGGCTGCTCATCAACTGGCGACATCGAAAATATGGCCGACAAGAATGCTGATGCCCAGATTGCAGGATGGGTAGACTCACAGATTTTAGCCCCAGAAGGACTCTCGCTAGCCACTGACAATGTCGAATATCTATCAGGGAAAGCGGACTTAAACAGCGATGGTCATCCCGAGTATTTTGTTCTAATTCGAGATCCTTACTTTTGTGGCAGCGGTGGCTGTAGTGCGACCATCTTTGACAATGCAGGCAACATCATCACCAACATGACGGTCACTGATACGCCAATCCTACTCGCTGATAGCTACCGCAATGGCTGGCAAGACTTTATCGTTTGGAGTAATGGTGCATACCGACTGATGAGCTTCAACGGCGAGTCTTACCCAAGTAACCCATCTGTAGAGCCAGTGGCAGATCTGGAGTCACAGCGACAAAGTGCCAAGGAGAAAGTCATGGCGACAGAGCTTTATCAACAAGATGGTTACGATATTAAAGCGGTTTATGATGTCGAGATTTGGGCACCTGCCGAAGAGTTTCGCTTCACCTTCAAGCATTACGGTGATCCCGACTTCACCTACCATGCAAAAGTAAATCAAGCTACTGGCGAAGTAGAAGTTCATACCGAGCCAGTTAAGTAAGCTAAACAGGGCTACCAAACACAATTGGTAGCCCTAAATAGGCACAACTCACCAGTAAAGGTTTCCCTATTTAATCTGCGACAGCTTAAGATAGGAGTGACGCTCGCCATTCTTGTGTTCTACCGCAGAATGAATATTGATCTCTGCGTTACCGACAACGCTAAAACTGTAGGTATTCTCCCCTTTGTAGATCTCAACCGAGACGAGCCCCTGTTTCAATGTCCATTTCCCCGTAGTATGGAAACGGTCAAACAATCGATACTCATCTAGAGTACCATCACAGTGAAAAACGACTTCGGTAATGTAGCCACCAGTACAGGTCTTAATCCAATGATTGCCCGCAACATCGTCAAGCGTAAGTTCACGCTTACCTTCAAGCCAATGTAGATACCTACTACTCTGCATTTGCGTTGGTGATAAGGCTTCTTTGTTCACCAAGGCTTGCTGATCAGCTTCCCGATTGAATAGTTGCAGTAAAACCTTATCTTTATCCATCTTTATACCGTTAGTTCAAGTCGATTACCATCTGGGTCAAACACACAGCTTTCGTAGTAGCCATCGCCAGTATGCCTTGGACCGTCAACTCTCTCATACCCATCCGCAACCAAGCGAGCCGTTAACTCGTCAACAGCCTGTTCGCTACCCAAAGAAATCGCGAAATGAATCAATCCAGTAAACTGTTCATACAAATCATCTTTTGATTCTGGTACCCCTGCCATCTCCATAAGTTCTAGTCGGCAGCCGCTATCAAAGGAGAGAAAGTACGAAGAGAATTTCTTGCTTGGGTTATGGTACTTTTCGTTGGCCTTCGCATCAAAGTACTTAATGTAAAACTCTTTAAGCACTTCAAGTTGTTTTGTCCAGATTGCGATATGTTCGATTTTCATCACTTTGCCTCTTTAGTCTCGATAAACATCAGATTAAAGACGAACAAGGATATAAAAAAGAGATGAGATTTGAGGCGAGAATTTCCCATTATCACTTCCTTTTCTGCTTGAAAACTAAGCGCTTAAATCTTAGCTTTCTCGGCACGATATTGATTTCCCTGTCAAAACCGATACAATCTCAGCGCTATTTAAGCAAACGTTTATTTATTCTCAGGGCGGGGCGAAATTCCCCACCGGCGGTATTCCCTTCAGAGTTTAGGGTGAGCCCGCGAGCGCTCGATACGTCGAGGTCAGCAGATCTGGTGAAAACCCAGAGCCGACGGTTATAGTCCGGATGAGAGAGAATGAAAACACACCATCATGCAAAGATTGGTTGATCTAAGCGTGTCGTGGTGCATTTCGTTTTGGCTGGGGTTTATACCTCAGTGCTCATGTATGCCCTGATTCTGGTGATATTTAGGAGTTAACCATGAATCAGTCATCTCTACTTGCCGAATTCGGCGAACCAATTACTCGCGTTGAAAACGCACTTGTTGCCCTTAAAGAGGGCCGTGGCGTGCTTTTGCTTGACGATGAAGATCGTGAAAATGAAGGCGACATTATCTATTCAGTTGAATCACTCACAACACAGCAAATGGCGTTAATGATCCGCGAATGCAGCGGTATCGTATGTTTATGCCTTCCAGAAGAGCAAGCTGACCGCCTTGAACTAACCCCAATGGTTGAAAACAACAACAGCGCAAACCAAACTGCGTTTACCGTTTCAATTGAAGCGAAAGTTGGGGTGACGACAGGCGTTTCAGCTCAAGACCGCGTGACGACTATCAAGACGGCTGCAAACCCAACAGCGCAACCTTCAGACTTAGCGAGACCTGGTCATGTCTTCCCACTGCGTGCGCGCAAAGGTGGCGTTCTGACTCGCCGTGGTCATACTGAAGGCACAATCGACCTAATGCAGATGGCTGGTCTTCAGCCAGCAGGCGTACTTTGCGAAGTGACCAACCCAGACGGTAGCATGGCGAAGACGCCAGAAATCGTCGCCTTTGGTAAGCTACACAATATGCCAGTACTGACCATTGAAGATATGGTGATGTACCGCCAGCAGTTTGAACAAAAACTCGCTTAATGAGATAAAGCCAAGTGTTTTAGCACTTGGCTTTTTTGATTGAGACTACCCGATGCAACACCCGCCCTTTGAAAAGCAGTTGATAGACCTTATTCAAGCAGATTCCTTACGTACTCAAGCTCTAAAGTGCGTTTCCGAACTTTGTCTACCTGATTGCTATATTGCAGCCGGATTTGTGCGAAATTTAGTGTGGGATTCATTACACCATCAGTCTGAACCAACACCTTTAAATGATGTTGATGTCATCTATTTCGATAGCAGTGAATCAAACTCAGACAGCTACCTCGAATATGAACAACAACTAAGGCTACAGATGCCGAATCTAAACTGGCAGGTAAGAAACCAAGCATTGATGCATACTCGGAATGGAGATGCACCATACCGAAATTCGGTTGATGCTATGAGTTATTGGCCAGAAAAAGAAACCGCCGTCGCAGTTAGACTAAACGGTAAACTTGAATATGAATGCGTTTCTGCATTCGGTTTTGACTCGTTATTTGATCTAAAAATAACTCACAATCCGGTGCGGCCGAAAAAACTATTCGATAGTAGAGTTGAAGGAAAACACTGGCTTGAAAAATGGCCCTTACTTAAAGTGACGTTCTAAGCTTGCTCTCGCTCTTGTAACCACATATTTAGCGCTTCAACAGGAATGGGTTTAGAGAAGTAATAACCTTGTACACAGTTACAACCGTATGAACTTAGCATCACGTGTTGTTCTTTCGTTTCGACCCCTTCTGCGACCACTTTAATTTGGTAAGTCTCACCGATTGCCAAGATAGCTTTGATCAATGCATTACTTTGCGCGTTGTCCGTTAAATTAGCGATAAAGCTCTTATCAATCTTTAACTCATCAATAGTGAACTGATTAAGATGGCTCAAACAAGAGTAGCCAGTTCCAAAGTCATCTAGTGAAATACTGAATCCATGTGACTGCAATCGAGCAATGATAGGTGTCACTCTCTCCAAATCATGAATAAAAATACTTTCCGTTACTTCAAGCATTATTCGGTTGGTGGTTATTCCCACCTCTTCCGTTATAGCAAGTAAGCTTTCGACAAATCCGTCGAGCAGCAGCTGTTTAGGAGAAACATTGATAGAAACATTTAACCCCTCACCGCCATTACCCGGTAAGTGGCAAATATCTTCACAAGCTTTCCTAAACACAAACAGCCCTATTTCGTTGATCATTCCATTTTCTTCTGCAAGAGGAATGAAGACATCCGGTGGGATAAATCCGTGTTTTTTCGAGTTCCAACGGACTAAGGCTTCAACACCCACCGTTTCTCCTCGCTCAGTACATATCTGGGGCTGGTACACCACGCTAAGTTCCTGACGGCGTAGCGCATGCTTTAACTGTTGTTCAATTTGATACTCATCTTTGATCTGCTGATTAATCTCATGATCAAAGAAAAGGATGCTGCCTTTCTTATTTTGCTTAGAACGGTAAAGGACCATGTCTGCATTGGTGATTAAGGTTTCTGCGCTATCACTGTCACATGGATACATGCTGACGCCGATGCTGCAATCGGCTGTCAGTAAGCGTCCATCAATGATCAAAGGCTCATCAAACACGCTTTTGACTGCCGATGTTTTCGCGATCGCATGCTGCTTGTCGTCTAGAGCAGGGAAACAGAAAATAAACTCATCACCACCGAAACGAGCCACTGAGTCTTGAGGTTCAAGCAGTGATTCGAACTTACGACTTAAGCACTCTAAAAGTTTGTCACCCACAGAGTGTCCATAAAGATCGTTAACCTTTTTAAAATCGTCTAAATCCAAGAAAATGACAGCAAGCTTTTTCTGATTATCTTTCGAATGCTTGATTCCCGTTTCAATTTGCTCTATCAGAGCAGAGCGGTTGGATAACCCTGTTAGTGGGTCATGCAGCGCCATATACTGCATTTGGTTTTTGGACTCTTCCAGGCGTTCAAAGTCATCGGTAATCCGTTGTTGAAACTTGCCAAATCGCGTCACAATAACATGGCTTGCGACGAAGCTTAGCCCAACCATGAGCAGCGTTGAGGCTAAGCTAATAAGAACGAGGTTGATTAACTGCTGGTTGTGGCTGTCTTCAAGTATCTCTTGTTGCTTCTCTATGTAACGATTAACTTCGTTGATCGGAAACGAGGCACCGATGTACCAACCCCAAGGATTAAACTGCCTTAAGTACGCTATCTTGGACGCCTCTGAAACCTCTCCGCTTGGTGGTTCAATAAACTCCCCTTGCTCAAAGTCGTTGCGATTCAACTTCTGCCAAGCTTTAGCCAATTGACCATCTAACTGATATACGTTTTTCCCCACCAAGTTAGTATCTTCATGGACAAGAATGACGCCATGTGTATCAAAGATAAACACCTTCTCTTCTTGGTTAGTTTGGTAGTCAGCGATACTTGTAATCAATGCAGATTTAACGTCTCCCTCTACATCAGCTACGTATTCTCCCGTTCCTATAAACCAGTCATACGGCTCAAACGCTTTACCAAACCCAATCTTTTCAAATTCTTGCGTGACAGGGAAACCCGGCTTTTGGTACCACCAGCGATAAAAAGCTTCACCACCATTCTGCTGAATAAGCTTAATATGCTCTCTTAAGATGTAGGTACCTTTAATGTCGACAGCATTCCACGCCGAATTACCTTCTATTTGCGGCTTAAGAGCATGCATGACGTTGATGCCATCCATCTGAAATATGAAGAAGTAACCACGATTGTTGTAGAAGCGAATTGGCTTGAGGGCATCAGAGATCATTTTCTTGATCTCTGCTTTACTTTTGTTCGGGTTGTTTTGGAAGATACTATCGGCGATCTGATGAGCTTCAATAACTCTTTGCTTTGCCTGATTTTTTAACTCTGATACCGTTTGTGCCTGACGATAGACCACTCGGTTGTAAACCTGCTCCACTTGCTCAAAGACCACTTGCTTTTGGTGATCAAGCATATTGCTTCGTAACGATTCGACACTAACGCGTGCTTTTTCCTTACTGTCGCTGATAAACACCAACATGATGACGGTTGCAAACAAGGCAACAATCAAAGTCGGTACATATCGAATCAACAGCACTAATTTTTTATCGTTAAGAGACGCCAATTCAAACAACCATAATTACTATAGATATATTTAATAACTATACTGCATGGAGTGACGCACACTAGAAAACAATACCAAACTTGAGGCTTAGGTTAGATTTCACCCCAATACAGTTCAAAAATGAAACCAAGTGCTTAATTAGCGCACTATTGGAAGCAATTTTCTTAAGGGAAGAACCGCCACTGCTAGTAATATCAGCGATTACGCATCTCTTTCAATCTAAGACTAAACTCTTAGCTTAAGGCTGCTTCCTTAGATGGAGAATAAATGCACGACGAAGAAAACTCAGACGATGATTTGATGCCAATCATCGACGACGTATCTGAAGTCCCTCAACAAAGTGCGCCTCTACCTTCTTGGCGGGTTCTGATCGTCGATGATGATCCTGAAGTTCATCAGGCAACCATATTGGCGTTAAAAGACCTGATCATTGAGCATAAACCGCTTGAACTGCTTCACGCCTATTCTGCAGCAGAAGCTGAACGCTTATTAAGTAAAGAGCAAGATATTGGTGTTGTCCTGCTCGATGTCGTGATGGAAACTGATAGTGCAGGCCTAGACCTTGTTGAAGTCATAAGAGAAAAGCTCAACCTTGTTGCTATTCGGATTATTTTAAGAACGGGGCAACCGGGTTATGCGCCCGAAATGGAAACCATTCAGCGCTACGACATTAACGACTATCGTACTAAAACTGAACTGACTCGAATTCGCTTGTTCACTATTTTAACCAGTGCTCTTCGCGCGTATAAGCAAATATGCAATCAGAAGGCGATGCGTCAAGGCCTTGAAAAAGTCGTCAATGCCAGTACCGAACTCGCCAATTATCATGGACTGAGAGTTTTTGCTGAAGGTGTCGTAAGACAGATCAGTACCATCATTCAAATTGAAGCGGATGGTTTGATATGTGTACAGGAAAATGAAAATAGTGGCGATTCGATGGCACAAATCATCGCCGCCGCAGGGCGATATAGCCAGTTTGTCCAGTCACCATTGGCCAGTCTTGATTCCCCTCAAATACGTCAACGTATCACACATTGTTTGGAGCAACGTACCAACCAACTCGATGATGGCCTAACTCTCTATTTCGCCACAGAACATGGCCGACGATTAGCGGTCTATGTTGATATCAATCGCCCGCTGGAGAACGTGGACTACAAACTGCTCGAAGTATTTTGCGCTAACCTTTCGGTGGGCTTTGACAATGTGTTGCTTTACAGTCGCTTAGAAGAGCAAGCATTTACGGATCCACTACTCAATATCCCCAATCTCAATCGGTTACTGCAATATCAGTATACGTTAGAGGATACGGCCTCAGCTCCGATGCTCGCGCTCATCGATATTGATGACTTCTCTGCGTTTAATGATAGCTTCGGACACCGCTCTGGCGACAGGCTGCTCCAATCCGTTGCATACAGACTGTCAGAAGCTTTTCCTCGTTGCTTTCTCGCTCGGGTTGGTAGTGATGTCTTCGCCATTGTCGGTTTAAATCACGATGTCACATCGCAACGGATCGCCGACGTATTTGATCAAAGCTTCTTAGTCGACGATCAACCCTTCAAAATCTTTGCCAGTACAGGGCTTGTTCGCTTGGGAGACAGTTCAACTGACCTTGCGCATCGCTATAAGGATGCTCAAGTCGCTTTGAAACAGGCGAAAATTCATCATCGCGGCGCTGCAATCACCTTTTCAATTGAAATGGGGCAAGATGCCAGAGATAGAATGTTGCTACTCACCGAACTTAAAGAGGCACTCGATGATAAAGGGCTGTTTCTCATGTATCAGCCCAAATATCGGCTTAATTCTATGGAGCTATCTGGAGTTGAAGCTCTGCTACGTTGGAGTAACAAACAAGGCAGCCTTGTTCCACCTGACCAATTCATTCCACTAGCGGAGCAATCCGGTATGATGACAAGAATTGGTGAGTTTGTTCTCCAACGCGCTTGCGAAGAGTTTCGTCAACTCATTGAGTCTGGTTACAACAATATCACGATGGCAATCAACATTTCTCCGGCCCAGTTTGATGAACCAAACTTTATCGCTCAGCTACAGCAAGCGATGACTATCAATGCCATTCCAGCTCACCAAATTGAACTAGAAATTACCGAAACGATCGCGGCGAAGGACTTACCCTACCTAAGTCGAATGTTAGAACAAGTCCGAGAGCTTGGATGCAAAGTCGCCATTGACGATTTTGGAACCGGTTTTTCGTCATTGAACGTACTGCATAAATTACCCGCCACTCGGCTCAAGATTGATAGAACTTTTGTTGATGCCATGGAGCATGACTGCACAATCGCGAAAATGATCGTTAACTTAGGGCAAACACTCGGCATGGAGATAACGGCAGAAGGAATAGAGACGCCATTCCAACTCGAAAAACTCAAGAAATTCCAATGTGAAGAAGGGCAAGGTTGGCTATTTGCAAAGGCAATGAGAATGGAAGAGCTAATCCACTTCATAACAAACGAAAAAGACACTTGAACGGTAGTGAGCGATATGAAAATCTCAAACCAAACCTCAAGCTCTACAAAGCCAAATGACCACCCACAAGCACAAGAGTCTCACCTCACGGCAACTTCCCTGATCCAACGCTACCGAACTATGATTTATATTGGCTTGCTGTTGATCATTCTCATCACATTAGGCAATGCTCTTTACCTGAGAGCACAAGTCAAATCTCAACTGTTAAGTCAGCAAGCTCAGTATGGCTTAGAGTCAATGCTGTCGCTAAACAAAACCATTTCTGTGTCACTCAACCATATCGATACGATGCGTAACGCAATAGAAACCGCGTATCTGTATCCTCAACTTGCACCGAACAAAGTCTCACTCGATTTCCTTGCGAGCTACTCTCAACAATCTCCAGCGAATGCGCCTTGGGAAAACCTGCCACAATCGCTCAAAGATAAGATCGGTCAACTTTACGTGCGCTCCAATGCACGCGATTACTCATTTGATCAACTCGCGCTCTTAACTATGGCCTCTGAAGTGGTGTCAACACACGCGCAGCACGATGATTTCCAGTGGAGTTACTACTACGATGCTCAGGAGGTCATCACCTATATTTACCCCTGGCTAAGTTACCTGGACCTTATGGCTGCCACCAATACCACCACTTTGGATGATGCACTAGATGTAGTATTTGAAGCCGGTGGAACCTATCCCTTATCGCTGATCAACCCTGAAGCTAACCCAGAGAGAAACAAAGTTTGGACCACGCCTTATATGGATGCAGGTGGCAAAGGAATGATGGTTTCACTGCTTGCTCCTGTCTATCATGATTCAAAATACATTGGGGGGGTGGGAACAGATATCACACTCAAGGTTCTAGATAAGATACTCACCAAGCGCCCACTCGAAACAGGAAGATTAGTCATAGTAGACCAACAAGGGCTAGTTGTCGGTGACAGCAAGGGAACGCTGCAAGGCAAGACCGAGTCTGTCTCTCAACAAAGTGTTCTAGCTTTAAGTGAGATTGGTGATGCACACCAAGCGACACATGGGAGACTCAATGGTCACCCAAATGGCTACTGGATCTCATTTACTCTAATGGATACCCCTTGGAGACTCGTGTTAGAGATCACCAACTCTGATATTAATCGACATGTACTTACTACATTGCTGCCGAACTTGATTTTAGCAACAGTGTTTACTGCGATACTGTTGTTCGTCGTTCTATATCAACATTGGAACTTTAGCCAACCAGCGCTTCAGCTTGCTCAATACGTCGAAGAACTACCCACTAAAAATGTGCTTACCATACCTGATATTCCAACTCGCTGGGAATACTGGTTTAAGCGGGCGGCAGATACAGAGCGAGATCGCCGAAATCATCTGGACACCATCGAATTGCAAACACATGAACTGGAGCAGCGCGTCCATGAACGGACAATAGAATTAAAAGAAACACTAGAAACCTTGAAAGCGACACAAGAAGAACTGGTCAGGTCAGAGAAGTTGTCTGGATTGGGGTCACTGGTTGCAGGTGTGGCTCATGAGCTCAATACCCCGATTGGTAATGCTATGATGGTTGCAACTAGCCTTAAAGATTTCAATCAAGAGTTCATTGAATCCACTAAACAGGGTCTAAGACGCTCTGTGCTCGACAATTACATTGCTCAAAGTACCGAAGGGTCTGAAAGTATTGAGCGCAACTTACGCAGAGCATCGGAACTGATCTCAAGTTTTAAACAAGTTGCGGTTGACCAATCAAGTTATCAAAGGCGTGAGTTCGCTCTCGATGAAATATTGCATGAGTTGCAAATCACGATGTCACCTAATTTGTCACGCAGCCAAGTGTCTCTTGAAATGGAGTGTGAGAAGAGTGTGCACATGAACAGTTACCCTGGTCCATTGACGCAAGTATTGATGAACCTACTGTCCAATGCCCTTACACACGCATTCAGTGAGCAAGAGCATAAAACTGTCTGTATCCGTGGAACCTTAGTCGAACAAAAAGCCATTATTACTGTTGAAGACAATGGTCACGGAATCAGCCAAGAGAACATTAGCAAAATTTTTGACCCATTCTTTACCACTCGTCTTGGTCAAGGTGGATCTGGCTTGGGGCTAAATATCGTCTATAACTTGGTTACGGATCTGTTAGGTGGCGATATTCGCGTAGAAAGTGAACTCGGATTAGGAACCACCTTTATCCTTACCCTACCGATTTCCGCGCCAAATAGTGAAACCGAACCAGAATAGAGATTCAGAAAGCCCGTTAAGCTGCCGATTGTGCGGTTAATCGCTCTCTTTGACGGACTTTAATCGAGAACAGGCTAAGTAGTATCAAAGCACAGACTGTCCCTATTAACGATACGTATAGGGTAGTGTAATAGTTATACAACTCACCAACCACACCCACAGATAGGCTCGCCACCAGCATACTTATGTTTAACGTATTCGAGAACAAAGTAGACGCTGTCCCAAGTCGGTCACGCATCATATCCTGCAATACCACCATCCCCAATGTGGCACAAATACCGATAAAGAATCCATTGAGTAATTGAGCCGCTAACATAGCCGTAAAGCTGGTATTGGTCAGCATCACCGCATAGAAAAGCGTACCACTGGCAATTCCCATAAGCAGTAGTTTTACTGTCCCCACTTTCTCCGATAGTCGCCCCGCCCATAACATCACAGGGATCTCACACAGCGCGCCAGCACCAAATAAAAAGCCTAACCAGTTAGGGTCGACTTGTAACTCTTGCGAGAGATAGAGAGGCATACTGGTGATATAGAGATTGTTGGCTCCAAAAGCGACAACCAGCACGAGGCAATACAGAGAAATTAAGCCCCCTTTACCTTTCGAGCTTGGTTTTGTAGGGTCTGCTTCTAGCTCTTCAGCAGCCGTTTTGCATGAGGGTAAGAACAGCAGAATGACAATGATCCCGATCGTGACAATCGTGGCTGACACGCCAAATGCTGCACCAAACCCAAAGCTGGCTTTGAGCATAAAAGCCGCAGGCGGTCCGAATACCCACGCAATTGCAATACCCGCACGCATGGTCGATAGGAAAGTGGTACTGTCTTCAACGTTGTCATCTGCATACTCTCGCCCCATTGCAAACAGTTGCCCAAACGCCGCACCTCCAAAGCTGCCAAACAATGTCGCTATCGTGACCCCTACCCAATAGTCTCGGATAAATATAAAGCTCACCACGGTGATCAAATAGCAAGTTAGTGAAACGACTAAGATCGTTTTTCGTTGCCAGTTTTTGTCTGATTGAGCAGCCAACATCTGTGAGACAACGACTGAACTCACGACTGCTAGCACCATATATAAGCTCAACATCATTGGCGAGGCACCAAGCTGTTCAACAATAAACAGACTAGAAAGTGGGTAAAAAAATGCACCACATAAACCTGTTACAAAGGCGGTGAAGATAAATAAGATAGCGGTTTTATCTTTATACATCATGAGATAACTCTTGCTGTGTAATGTCATTCAATTAGCGCTAGTTTAATCAAACCGATGCCTATCAATTGATAGTATTCGAGCTACCTCTAATACTATTCCTTCAGTTTTGAATTAGTTTTTGACGGTTAGAGTCATCTACCTTAGCCTAGGTGATGAGAGAGGGGCTTATCGATGAAACCATTTATTGAAAATGTACTCAGCGCACCAAATTACGACTGGTTAGTGCGAGAATTTCATTGTCGTGTGAAGAAAGAAGAGTTTGCTTGTTCATGGCACTATCACTCAGAGTACGAGCTTGTCCTGTATCTTGATCCGGAGAATGTCTTTAATGGCAATTACCTTGCGGGCGATGCAATAGGCCAAGTACATAACAACACGCTTCTGCTTTATGGGCCCGGGTTACCGCATATGATCACAGGCAAACTTGCAAGCAGTGTAGAAAAGCCGCATAGCTCAATCATCGTATGGCTTAAGCATCATTGGATTGAAAAGCTTCAGTCAACGATTCCCGAAGCACGCAATATCAAAGCTCTACTAGAAAAAGCAGCGTTTGGTATCAAATTCAGTAACGAAACGGCCCAAAAGGTGGCGCAGTTGTTAATTGGAACGGAATCGCTTGAGCGCCACTACCAAGCTTTAAAAGTCATGGAAGTTCTTATTCACTTAGCGGATGATTTAGAGTCCCAGAAACTTTCTACGACGCCTTATCGAATTAGCCAAATCTCTGATAGGGATGCCCATCAGAAAGTGGAAAGAGCCACGCACTACATTGAAAAGCACTTCCACGAGCCGATCAGAATCTCTGATGTATGCCACGCCCTCCACATGAGTGAAAGCTCGGCATATAGGCTGTTCGAAAAGCACTTTGGTGTCAGTTTCTCCGATCACTTAAAGCTATTTCGAATTGGTAAAGCGTGTGAGCTGCTTGCTAGTACTCAGTCTCCAATCGCGTTGGTCGCGGAAAAAGCAGGCTTTCCTAACCTTTCTAATTTCAACCGCCAGTTCCGCGCCGTAAAGCAGATGACACCCACCCAGTTTCGGGCTCGGTTTAATTAGGGCAAGCTGGAACTTGCCCTGTAAGGAACATGATTTAGAGATTGTACTTCGACAAATCTGGACGCGTCGCTATCGCTTGTTCAACCAACGCAACAACTTGCGCGCGTTCTTCACCTTTAAGCAGCTGACGAGGAGCTCGTACTTGTTCGCTGCCTCGGCCACACACTTGTTCCGCCAGTTTGATACATTGAACCAAAGTAGGAATTGTATCGAGACGAAGCAGTGGTAAGAACCAACGGTAGATTTCTAACGCTTCAGCATAGCGCCCTTGGCTTGCTAGTTTATAGATAGCAACAGATTCCGCAGGAAATGCGTTGGTTAAACCAGAGATCCACCCCGTCGCACCAAGCATGAGAGATTCCAGAGCGATATCATCAACGCCACTAAAGACGGTAAAACGGTCGTCGAAACGATTGTACAGTTCAGTAATACGGCGCGTGTCAGTGGTAGACTCTTTAACCGCAACGATACTTTCACATGCTGCAAGTTGTTCCATTAGATCTAGACTCACATCGACGCCATAGGAAACTGGGTTGTTGTAAATCATAATTGGCATTTCAGGTGTTGCTTGCGCAAGAGTACGGTAGTAGTCCACTGTTTCGCTATCCGATGTGCGGTAAACCATTGCTGGCATCACCATGCAGCCATCGATTCCTATTTTTTGCGCATCTTGCATGTAATCAATCGCCGCAGTGGTTATCGACTCTGCCGTTCCTGCAATCAACGGTACTCTATCAGCAACCACTTCCTTTGCGGCCAAAAGCACCTGACGCTTCTCTTCAGGGTATAGCGCGCAGTTTTCACCAACCGTCCCCAAACAAATAATGCCGTTGACGCCATCATTAATTTGGTTATCGATTACAGTTTGTGTGGCGTCGAGATCAATGCTCTGATCTTTACGAAACTGAGTACTTACTGCAGGGTAGACACCTTTCCAATCTACGTTCATCTTTACCTTCCATTTGTATATTGTATGCAATTTAAGTTTGCAGTCGAAACTGCAATTAAAGCGGGGATTTCCCCTAGTTAAAAATCTCTTTTTCTTGTAGCACAAACTTTACCGCCGCAAGATCAGCAAGGGCACTACCTACTGATTTATATAAGGTTATTTCCTCTTCATCACTGCGACCTTGATGAGATTTACGACACAAGTCAGCCAACTCTGCTTGTATGTTCTTGGCAGCAAAAACTCCCTCTTCGATCGGGATCAACAAATCACCCGCTTCTGCCAATACATTAACTCTACTGTCGACAAACACACTGGACCGTTGAACTGCAGTGCTGTCACACTCTCGCTTGTCAGAATCGTGATTACCAATCAGATCGATATGAGTTCCCGGTGGAACAAGAGCACCACTAAATAGAGGCTTATCTGACCCAGTGACACATGAAATGATATCCACTTGATCAAGTACTGAATCGACATTTTCAATGACTTCTAACGTGAACTGATGAGAACTTGGCAGAGACTGATACTCGTTGCTCGATGAAATAGTATCGAGAGTTTGACGTGCTTTTTGCTCATCGCGCCCCCAAATCAAAACTTTGCGTATCGGACGAATGGCTGAATAGGCGTAAGCAATGTAGGGAGCAAGGTTGCCCGTTCCACAAATCAGCAGGGTTTCAGCATCACGCTTTGCTAAATAATCCGCAGCAAGCGCAGATGCAGCAGCAGTGCGCCAGTAAGTAAGGACTTTGCCATCGAGCAAAGCCAGTGGTTCACCATTAGAGCGATCAAAGGCGAGGATTTTTGACGCTAAACTGTCTTTGCCTTCGATGTAGTTATCTGGGAAATAGGTAAAAGCTTTGACGGTGATCAGCGATTCACTCCAAGCAGGTAACAAGGCAAACGCATCGTATTTATCTTCCTCTAAAGGCATCACGTTACGCTGTGGAATAGTTGCTTGCTCTTGGTAGGTTAGTCGCATTGACTCAATCAGCCCTACCATCGAAAGGCAGTTGACTATTTGCTGTGCGTCTAAGTTAATCATCTCTCGTTCCTTTTGCATTTTCACTGCAACCTTTTGTTAACATAATATGTCAGTATATTTTATACAATATTTAATTTTAAATTTTTTAGCAAAAGCGACTTAGCGCAAATGGAGAAATATTAAGCGATGGTTCACGCTGTCGACTTAGCTCACTGACTAAGTCTGCAGTGATAGCCGCTTGCGTAAGACCAAGGTGTTGATGGCCAAAAGCAAGCAGTATTTTTCCATTTTCTACGCTGTCGATGACGGGTAAAGAATCAGGTAATGAGGGGCGGTTTCCCATCCATTTGTCACCATCCAACTCATACGATAACTCCGACTTCAAAAGCCCTTTCGCCAACTCTTTAAGCATGGTTGCGCGTTTCATGTTAGGCGGCGAATTCAGCCCTGCATACTCAACCGTACCCGCTAACCTCAGTCCCTCTTCCATAGGTGTCATTATGAATTTTCTATCCGCAGAACTGACAGGAAACGGGAGACAATTTTTCAGCTCCGGCACCATTAAGTGGTAACCTCTTTCTGCTTGTAGTGGCACCTTAATGCCGGTGATTTTTTTGACCAAGTCTACGGACTCTGCGCCAGTGGCAATGACAATTTTGTCAAACGAGTAGCTTTCATTTTCCGTTGCGACAACACCTAACTCACCGTCAAAAAAAGCCTCTTCCACTTGTTCTTCTACCCACTTCCCTTGTCGAAACTTAAAAGAAGATTCAAGCTCAACGCATAGCCTATAAGGGTTTAGACTGTGGCCAGTATCTGGAAAAAACACGGCAAACTTTACTGAATCAGAAAGTTGAGGAACTCGCTCGCGCAGTTTGTCCTGTTGCCAAACTTGGCACTCCACCCCATGTTCTCGTAAGTTGTTTAGCGTCGCACGATACGAATCAAACAGCCGCTCACTTTCAAATGTCAGCAATGAACCGTCCATCTCGATTAAGTGTTGCAACCCGACTTCTTCAAGCAGCGCGAACCAACTTTGCATCGCGTTCTGATTGAGTTGAGTCAAGGCTTGAGTAGATTGCTTGGTCGTTTTTTCTCTCGCATTTAATAAGAAACGAATCATCCAAGGAGTGGTTTTGTGAATGTCTTGAAAGCGTATTGATACCGGGCTTTGACGAGACAAGAGCATCTTCGGAAGTTGAGGTAAAAGATCAGGTGTTGCAAGCGGAAAAATTTGTTCTGTCGCGAAGTGCCCTGCGTTACCTTTTGAGCATCCTTGTCCAGCTCCACGCTTATCGAAAACCGTCACATTTTCACCTTCAAGTTGCAACTTCAGAGCGATACACAAGCCAATTATCCCACCACCAATCACTGCAATATTTTGCGAATCTGCTGAATTGTTGCTCACCATTTATTTTGCTCCTTATCACGTTTCAAAAACAAAATTGTATAAAATATACTTAACATCACGATAACATCCAATCTCACCACTTCAACTAATTTCTTATTCAAGGAGCAAGAAATGAGACAAGGAACCTTCTTTTGTATCGATGCCCACACCTGTGGCAATCCTGTCCGGCTAGTAGCAGGCGGTGTTCCACATTTAGAAGGCAAGACGATGAGCGACAAGCGTCAGTTTTTCTTGGAGCACTATGATTGGATCCGTCAATCGCTCATGTTTGAACCTCGCGGTCATGCAATGATGTCTGGTTCGGTTGTTCTTCCTCCTTGCAGTGAGAATGCTGATGCTTCGATTCTGTTTATCGAAACTAGCGGCTGCCTGCCGATGTGTGGACACGGCACGATCGGTACCGTGACATCAGCCCTAGAACATCGTTTGATTACTCCGCGTGTCGAAGGCAAATTGATCCTCGATGTTCCGGCTGGTCAAATTGAAGTGCATTACCAACGCGATGGCGAGAAAGTCACCTCAGTGAAGATCTACAATGTTCCTGCCTACCTAGCCCATCAAGATGTCACCGTTAACGTGGAAGGGCTGGGTGAGATAACGGTTGATGTTTCTTATGGTGGCAATTACTACGTCATTGTTGACCCACAAGAAAACTATAAAGGGCTTGAACACTACTCATCAGATGAAATTCTAATGCTTAGCCCTAAAGTTAGACAGGCGGTGTCACAGGCCGTCGAATGTATCCACCCTGAAGATCCAACCGTATGTGGTGTATCTCATGTTTTGTGGACAGGCACACCGACTCAGCCAGATTCTACCGCACGAAATGCCGTCTTCTACGGTGAAAAAGCGCTCGACCGCTCACCATGTGGTACAGGAACAAGCGCGCGAATGGCGCAGTGGTATGCCAAAGGAAAACTCAAACAGGGCGAAGATTTTATCCACGAAAGCATTATTGGCAGCTTGTTCACTGGCCGTATTGAAGGTATCACTGAGGTCAACGGGCGCGCGGCCATACTGCCAAGCATCGAAGGTTGGGCTCAAGTCACAGGACACAACACCATATGGGTAGATGATCAAGACCCTTACGCATATGGCTTTGAACTTAAATAACCCGAATCCAATAAGAACAGCTAGGAACCCGTTATGAGTACCGCAACTACTTTTTCAGCCATAAACCCTCAAACACAGCAGCCCCTACAAGGGGTATTTGCCGAGCATACTGATCAAGACGTTGATCTGGCGATTACCGCTGCTCACGAAGTAGCAAAAGCATATAGGCAAACCTCTCCCAATATACGTAGTCAATTGTTACAGACCATCGCCGACTGCTTAGAAGAGGAGCGCCAAGCGATTGTAGAAAGAGCAAATCTTGAGTCTGCCCTCCCGCTCGCACGACTTAATGGTGAGCTAAGCCGCACTACAGCTCAACTCCGTCTCTTTGCCGATGTAGTTGAAGGAGGTCTTTGGCAAGAGGCAATATTTGATACTGCTAATCCATCTCGCGAGCCTTTACCTAAACCAGATATTCGCCGCCAAAACATCGCCTTAGGTCCTGTTGCCGTATTTGGTGCTTCTAACTTCCCTCTTGCCTTCTCAACCGCTGGTGGCGATACCGCTTCTGCACTTGCGGCAGGTTGCCCTGTGATTGTAAAAGGTCATCCAGCCCACCCTGGAACCAGTGACATTGTCGCTAAGTGCATAGCAAAAGCACTCGACGCAGTAAACTTACCTCAAGCCATTTTTGCTTTGTTACAGGGAACCACTCATGAACTAGGACAGGCTGTGGTCACTCACCCTGCAATTAAAGCGGTTGGTTTTACGGGGTCCATTCATGGAGGTCGAACACTGTTTGATCTCGCTCAGCGAAGACAAGAACCGATTCCATTCTATGGTGAACTAGGCGCTTCAAACCCTGTTTTCATTCTTTCGAATCGAATGAAGAGTGGTGCAAGGACTTTAGCTGAAGAGTATGTAATGTCGATGAATATGGGCTGCGGTCAGTTCTGCACTAAGCCTGCGGTCGTATTTGTCGCGAAAAGCAATGCAACCGATGAGTTCCTAGCTGCCGTACGCAAAGGTATTGCTGCACAACAAGGGCAAACCATGCTCACTGCTGGCATTAGGCACAATTATCTAGAGCAAAGTGAGCTAAGAGCACAGCAATCAGGTCTTACTCGCACACTATCGTCAGCGGAACAAGGCGTACCGTCAATGCTGTTTGAAACCACCAGCGAGGAGTGGCGCTCCAATCCTCAGTGGCAAGAAGAGATTTTTGGTCCCCAATCCATTGTCGTTTTGTGTGAAGACGACCAAGATATGCTTGAACTTTGCCAAAACTTAGCAGGTAGCCTTACCGCGACCATACAAGCAGAACCCAACGATCATCCGGTCGCAGCTCAACTATTGTCTGAGTTAGAAGAAGTCGCAGGTCGTATCGTGTTTAATGGTTGGCCAACGGGTGTCGAAGTCAGTTATGCCATGGTACACGGCGGCCCTTACCCTGCCTCGACTATGCCCGCGAGTACTTCTGTCGGTGCAGAAGCGATTAAACGTTGGCTAAGGCCGGTCGCTTATCAGGCCGTGCCTGAAGAGTTATTGCCTCAAGCATTGAAATCAACCAACCCATTTAATGTACGTCAGAGCGTTGATGGGAAGTAAATCAGTGTATAACGAAAAAGCCAACCTCGTTTGAGGTTGGCAAAATCTTACCAATCAGGTGATTTAGGGGGGAAAGGTAAGATCAGGAGGTAGCGAGCACTCCGTGAATTTCAGACTTAATGGTATCTGACTGAGTACCAAAGATAGCTTGCAGGCTGTCACCTATCACTAGCACATCGTGAGCACCGAGCTGCTTGAGTTTTTCTACATCGACATTGGCAATATCTTTTACCGACACTCTCAAGCGGGTTATACACGCATCAACAGACTTAATATTCGCTTTACCACCTAACGCGGCAATCACATCAACCGCAATCTCATCTGGCTGACCCGCGATTTTTACTTCTGCAATTTCAGTCTCACGACCCGGCGTCTTAAGATCCAGTTTTACGATTAAGAAGCGGAACAAGCCATAGTATAGGCACGCCCATATTGGACCTATGATGATAAACATCCAAGCGTTAGTCGACATTGGGTAGTACAAGAAGAACTGAATCGCTCCGTGGGCAAAGTCAGTACTGTGCTTGATCTCCAAGAACGCAGTAATAGCAAAGGCGATACCAGTCAAAAAGATGTGAATGATGTACAGCACTGGTGCAACAAATAAGAAAGTGAATTCGATAGGTTCTGTAATACCTGTTAGCCACGAGGTTAGCGCCGCCGACATCATTAAACCACCGACGATTTTCTTACGCTCTGGTGTTGCACAGTGGTAGATAGCGAGAGCCGCTGCGGGTAGTGCCCACATTGAATACATAAAGCCACCAGATAGATATCCTGCTGTTTTATCTCCAGCAAAGAAGCGAGTTAACTCACCAGTGATCTCTTTGCCTGTCTCAGGATCAATGTAGCTACCGACTTCAAAGAAGAAAGGAGCGTTCCATATGTGGTGCAAGCCAACTGGAAGTAGTGAGCGCTCACCTGCTCCATAAACAGCCCAGGCCAAAACTGGATTCTGATAAGCCGCCCAATGGGAGAATGCATCTAACATTTGCCCTACTGGTGGCCAAGCAAACGCCAAAAATGCACCAACGACAATGGCACTTAAGCCAGTTACAATCGGTACAAAGCGCTTTCCGGCAAAAAAGCCGAGATACTCGGGTAAACGAATATTGTAGAAACGGTTGTACATTAGAGCTGCGACGGCACCAATGATCACCCCACCAAACACCCCAGTTTGCAGGGTGCTAACGCCCATAATGGTCGCATCCGTTTCAAAACCTCTAAGCCCAGTAACGATACCGAGCGAGGCGTTCATAATAATCAAACCGACTAAGCCAGCGAGTGCCGCAGCGCCATCATTACCTTTAGATAACCCAAGCGCAACGCCGACCGCAAACATCAGCTGCATATTGCCAAATACGCCATCGCCCGCCGCCAGCATAATCTTACTTAAGGATTCTGGGATAAAGGCAAATCCGGCATTACCTATCCCGAGCATAAGGCCCGCGACAGGTAACACGGCCACTGGCAGCATCAATGACCGCCCTATTTTTTGTAGTTGTCCAAATAAACTTCCAAACATGGTTCCCTCCTGACTTAAGTCAGTCATTTAGTACCCGAGAAAACCTCGGGTTTTGTGTTTCACGTAAAGTCGGGGAAATTTTATCGAGTCTTGAAATGTTGAAGGTTACAAAACGCTACCAGTTTGTAAGCGATGACTTACAAAAGTGTGGCGTTTAAATCTAGAAATTGCTCCATCCTCGATTGAGAAAGGATGAGCAAAAATGCATCATATTTGAGCGCACAAGCTTGGATGCATGACAATGGAAAACAAACAGATACTGGTTGTAGACGACAATTTAGAGCTAAGAGAAGCCCTATCAGACTACCTTGGCCGGGCAGGGTTTGAGGTCATCGGTGCTGAGAATGGTCACGCGATGTGGCGCTTATTGCAATCAAATCAGCCCGATTTGATCATTCTCGATATCATGATGCCGGGTGAAGATGGCTTTACCCTATGCCAAAAACTTCGTCGTGACTCGCAAATTCCGATCATCATGCTAACCGCAGTAACGGAGGAAGCCGATCGAGTGGCCGGGCTCGAAATGGGCGCGGATGATTACATCACAAAGTCATTTAGCCCTCGTGAACTGTTAGCACGAATTAAGACTATTCTAAGACGCAGCCAGCACAGCGCTGAGGCAAAGCTAACCCGTAAAGTTATATTCAATGAATGGCAACTCGATACGGTCACTCGTCAGCTTACTCACCTAGATAACAAACATGTCAAACAACTCAGTGGCGCAGACCTCTCCTTGCTTGGTCTATTTATAAACAATGCTCAAGCTATCTTGTCTCGCGACGATATCGCCCGCGAAATATGGGGCAGAGACGCCGACCCGTTTGAACGAGGTATTGATGTTCAAATCAGTCGCCTCCGACATCATCTCGAAGATAAAGATCGCTCTTTGATCTTAACGGTTCGCAACAAGGGCTACATGCTGACAACGGACGTCCATTATGAAAATTAGAGCACTCAGCCAGTCGTTAGCCTTTCGTGCTAGCGCATTCCTGTTGGTAGTGATTCTTGCCGCGCAGCTATTATCTGGACTGATTTGGTATCAGCACGCTAGTGAGCGGGACAGGCAAGGACTCTCTAATACCGTTAAAAGTTTAGCGTTAAGCGCCTCATCAACGATTTCATTTTTCCAGACTCTTCCTGCTGAATATCGCCACTTAGTCCTAAACCAATTGAGAAATATGGGCGGCACGCGCTTTTTTGTCTCTCTTAACAACCACCGTATTGATGTCCCGCCAATTGCTCAAAGTGAAACTAAAACACTGGTCGTCAATCAAGTAGAGCAAGTGCTCAAAAGCGAGTTACAAGGCGTTCCGAATATCGACGTTGAGTTTACTGAAAGAGAAAACCTGCGTGTGTTTAATAACGAGTTACCCATTGATGAGCTACCACTACTCTGGGCACATTACTCACTCTCGTTTGGGGATTTAGATCCGCCGATTCTAGTGATGCAAGTTGAAGTAGCCGAGAATGAATGGTTTTACCTTGCTGCCGTTCTACCCGCTCCCTATGTGAACCTTGAAACCAGTTATTTCGAGCTCAGAGAATGGTTAACACTCTGTTTATCTGCCTTGTTACTTTTGCTCTGTACCTGGTTTATCGTTCGACGCGAGATACTACCTATCCGTGAGCTCGCCAAGGCTGCGACCTTAATGTCGAGCAGGCTCGATGTACCAAAGGTGAAAGAAAGAGGGAGCAAAGAGTTAAAAGCGGCGGTGAGAGCGTTTAATAAAATGAATCGCCGAATAGATAGCCATATTAATGATCGTGAAATGCTATTCGGCGCGATTTCTCATGATCTCAAGACCCCAATTGCTTGTCTGAAGCTAAGGGCTGAAATGCTTGAAGATGAACGAGAACAAGAGCGCTTTACTCGCATCGCCAACGACCTCGACCTCATGGTCAAAGGTGCCCTTCAATGCATAAAAGACACAGATATCCACGAGGAAATAGAACCTATAAACCTTAATGAGTTGATCCAACATATTACCACTTCATTTCCTCATCAAGCCGATAACCTAACGGTCTTAGGGCACATCGATAAGCCCTTAGCAGGTAAGCCTTTAGCCATCAAACGCTGTGTTCAGAACCTAGTCGACAACGCGCTTAAATACGGTGATAAAGCTGAAATCACTTTAATTGAAGAGACCGAGCATGTTGATATTCGGATTGAGGATCATGGTCAGGGGATAGAGCCAGATCTATTCGAAAAGCTCTACCAACCCTATTTCCGAGCCAACACTGAGCATGAGGGCACTGGACTAGGCTTGACCATTTCCCAGAGCATTGCCAAAGCGCATGGCGGCTCTCTCACCTTATCCCGCTCTCAGTTTGGTGGATTATGCGCTACGTTATCTTTCCCAAGAGATTCGCTATGAAAAAACTTGTATCACTATTGTCCCTCTCTCTTCTCTCGCTACCGGCTCACGCTAATGTCGAGTTTCTTCATTGGTGGACATCGGATGGAGAAAAGCAGGCACTCAGCGTGCTTGAAAAACAGCTCACTAGCCACGGCTTAGCGCTCTCCCCTAGCCCAGTATTAGGTGGCGGTGGTGACAGCGCCATGACGGTTCTGCAAGCACGCGCCCTAGCGGGAAATCCACCAAGTTTTGCCCAAACTGAAGGACCGAGTATCAAATCTTGGGATGCGATAGGTATTCTCCATGACGTCAATTCCGTTGCTCAGAAGCATCACTGGGATGAGACTTTGTACCCGCTCGCAAGAGATATTAATAAAACGCAAAACGGCTATGTTGCTCTACCGCTGACCTTACACCGACTTAACTGGTTGTGGGTGAACCATAAACTTCTAAACTCTCTCGATCAACCTGTCCCCAAAACATGGCAGCAAATGTTCGCCACGATGGAATTGGCCAAGCAAAGCGGAATCAGCCCACTTGCCGTCGGTGATCAGCCGTGGCAAATCGCCATGCTGTTTGAAAACCTAGTGATATCAACGGGTGGAGTCGAATTTTACACCAAAGCCATGGTTGAGCTACAAAAAGAGAGTATCGACAGTGAAGCTTTGAGGCTCGCGCTCCGGCAACTAAGACGAATTAGTTTACTGGTAGAAAACTCGTTACCAGACACCAAATGGGATTCTGCAACCCGCGCGCTGGCTTCAGACCAAGCTCTGTTCCAACTCGGCGGTGACTGGATACTTGGGGAGTTAATGGCGAACAACATCAATGTCCCCAGTGACATCGGTTGTTACGCCACACCAGAAAGTGACGGCGTATTCCTGTTTAACATGGACAGCCTTATCTTTATGGCGAGCAAAACCTTTAGCTCCTCTCAAGCCAATCACGCTGCTGATATTCTGGCAGATAAAGACTTTCAACGAGACTTTAACCGAATAAAGGGCTCAATTCCCGTTAGAGAAGACATTGATATCAGTGACTTCAACCCTTGTCAGGTACAGTCGTATCAAGATTTTCAAACAGGAATAACCAATAACAAAGTCGTGCCGAGTATGATTGATTCAATGGCTGTTAATCCAGTGGCTCAGCAAGCGATAAACTCAGCCATTTTCCGCTTTTATCGCGACAAAGATCTTAAGCCCGATACGGTGATAAAACGGATTATAGCCATTGCAGAAAGCAATTAGATGATGGAGTAAGTGAAGCAGCCGTGAATGACTGCTTCACTATGTTAACGAGGTTTACATGATACCTCTAGCAACGCCGACGCGACGCCCTTCTTCCATTTCCCACTGCACTCCATACTTGTCAATCCAGTAGAAAAACGAAATTGGGAAACCGTCTAGCTTCTCAGGGTGATAATCATCAGACGGGTCAATCATCGCCACACCTTCTTGCTGCTTAAGGTATCTGAACACCGCAGTACAGTTCGAGACTTCAAGAGCAATATGTCGCGGGCCACCTAGATCATAGGTTCTTGGTTGAGGCGGGATTTCTGATTGACCTATCGGCTTGTGATAACGCATCAGCTCCAAATAGATCGAAGCATAAGGGTGTTTGAGGAAAAGCACATCCAGCTCGACATCTTGGTCTGATAGTCCAGCATCCTGATTGAACTCCGCCATTGAAACATTGCGATAGTCCATCTTCTGGCCTTGGTCATCGATCGCACGGTCAAAACCCAGTACTCTGTGATAGTACTCAGCGGCACTGTCAACGTCTTCCACAATGATGTTAACGTGAGATAAACCAAGTATAAAACTACTGATATCCTGTTGCGTAAGACGTTTAAATAGCTCAGGCTCAGCACTAGGTGACAACTCCACTGCGTAGTTCACCAATTTGCCCGTGGTTAGCTGTTCATTGCAGACTAGGTATTCCTTGGTTTCACCTCTATCGGTGTCACTTGGAGCGACTTGAACCTGAGTATGCCATCGCTTTAAAGCAAACCACTCAGGGTTAATCACATAAGCCGCAGCGACCATATCAAAAGGAATAAAGCCTTGGCTTGAACCAAATAGCGCCGCCCATTCAAGTGCCCAAATACGCGACTCTTTTTCTAAGTACTCAGCCAGTGAACTGCCGTTGCGCATCTCTCTCAACTCATGGAAATCAATCCAAATGTCGTCACAGACTTCAAACGGAATAAGTGTGAGTTGTATATCACTGTTTAACAGCACGTTAAACGCCGCTTCATCGACTTCGAAGTTAAGATCTCTGAAAGGTCGCAACTGCCTCTTACTTGCGACGAAATGTTGGTCTGTATTTCGACGCCCAGCAACACAGACAACTTCTTCAATGTTCGCGACCAACTCGGGAAAGTGTTTGATAAGTAAGGCTATGTTGGTCAACGCTCCGATAGCAAGAATGGTCAATGGGCCTTGCTTTAACTCTTGAGCGAGATTGTTGACGGCTTCTGGTAACTCTTTGTCTTGCGCTTCAGAATAGAAAACGGGACTTCCTTTCGATACCCTCAAACTGGTTGGCCCAAATTTGGCGGTAAACTGAGTCGCAATCTTCGTCGTCACGTCAATATCATCAGTATTACCAAGCGTTGAGCTCAAACCAACAATATCGACTTCTTGGCTGCGGAATAAAACACCTAAGGCGTACCCATCATCAACGTCACAAGGGATTAACCCATTGTAGTGGTCGATTGTGATATCTGTATCTATCCATGTACGTTTTTGAGGCTGCATTAAGAAGTCTTTAGAATCAAGACCTTGCATAGACTCTCCTTTGCTTTCTGTTTATTAGTGGGATTATTTTTTAAGTAGGATAAAAAGGAAGGCTTATTCAATGATCAAAGCCTGGCTATACATCACCACATTTCGGCCAGCTTCTTTACCCAAATAGAGTTGCTCATCCGCTTTGACAATAGCGCGTTGGATACATTGGTCTGATTGTTCCACGGTGACATCGTGCAACCCTGAAGATATCGGAACAGCTCCAATAGACACAGTGACAACGTCATGCGGGGAATTCTTGCAGTGCTCAATACTGAGCTCCTGAACGGCGGTTCTTAGTGCGTTGACCCTTTCTTTTAGCTGCGTTTCCACTTTGCTCGAAAGAATGAATACAAACTCCTCTCCACCTAGACGACAACCTAACTCTTGTGGCTCAAGTAAACCGTTCATTGCATTCGCCACATCAGTCAGGACATTGTCCCCTTCCGTGTGACCGTAAGAGTCGTTAAACAGTTTAAAGTTGTCGATATCACACATGACGAAATAGACAAACTCTCCCTGATGCAATGCTTGCTGTACCGTTTTCGCGGCATGTTTCTGATATTTAAAGCGAGAGCCAATACCGGTTAGCGGATCGGTTTCTGTTTGATAATGTAAGATCCGCAGTTGGTTTTTAATCTTGGTGATCAAACTCGAATAAGAGCGTGCCAAATCACCAATTTCATCCGCTCTTTTTATCTCTGGAATTTTTGATTGGTCAATCTTTTCAATATCTTGCTTCATAGACAGTGCTAAAGCTTTGACCGGGCTGACCAACCAAAAAGTCACTAAATAAATCAGTAGGAATGAGATAACTAACGCAACCAATGCCTCATACAACACGCGAACGAGCAGTTCCTTTTGGATCTGCTCGAGCGATGTCGCATCGACAACCGCTTTAAAGTAGCCGCCATTGTTATTGCGTAATTTAACCTGAACATGAAGTAGCCCCGCTTCTTCATCGAGGTAATAACCAGAGTCGTATTGATTCTCAGGTATAGTCGGAATTGGCAGTGAGCGTAGCTCAAGGTTCTCATTGATAACCGAAAGATCGACCTTTAGCTTATTAATCAATCGATTAAGCTTCTTAATATGTACTGCGTTGGTGGCTGGTGTTGCGGCTAATTTGTTCTCAAGCTTAACTAATTTGTTAGCCAGTATTTGAGCTTCTTCAGTAGTAACATCAAGCCGCCACCCTTTGCTTTTGGCTATCGAGTATCTCACCTTAACGGTTTGCTTTAGGTAGTCACTGGTTCCCGAGACTTCGGCAAACTTTAAGTTCGGTATCGCTTTAAGGTTATCTAACGTCGACTGCATAAGCAGGTTGGCATAGTTTCTTCCGGCTACAGAGCCAGAAAAGAAGGTGTTATATGCCGCAAGATGACTGGCAGACATATCCGCTAGGTACTCAACTTTTGTTGACCAGTCATTTTGATAGCGGCTGTAAGACATACCAAAGATGATGGACAAAACTAAAACCAGATGCGAAACAAACAGCATCTGGTTTATTGTCATCCAGCCAAATAAACGGTCACTCAACAGCGTTACTCTTTGCTATCCATATAGGTCGCGAGCACAGGCTCAGTACAGGTACCATTGATACAGATATCTTTGTAAGTGGTGTGGCAGCTAGCGCAAAAGCTAGGCTCTAAAGAAGGGTGCATCGAACTGATGTCCTCGCCTTTACGATTGTAGCTTCCATAAATCGCTAACCCTTCTATATGTTCCGTTACCCATATAATGCCGTCTACTTCTGAAACCGCAACGACTGTTGGGCCATCGGTATAAGGTCCATGAGTTTTATATTGCTCTAACTTGCTTGGGTTAACTCGAATCGTCAGAGGTGAGCCTCTTCCTTCATTGATCCAGGCGTACGCACGAACTGACTCTTGAATAAACAGAGAGGTATCTGGTGGTAAAACGGTATCAGCGGGAAGGTTCATCGACTCTTTCACCACTGGCCAATCTTCCCACCCTTCTGGGTAACTTGCATCTGAATCCGCGTAGGCCAAACCAATAGATGCGATTGAAGACACTGCACACAACAAAGCCATTTTTAGGCGTTTGGAAACTTCCATATCATTCCTTTGAATTTATACTTATTACTTTCTGTTTCTGCGCTTTACGAAATACTGCTCAAGCCTTAAGCAATCAAGGCCTAGGCGCATGTTATGAAACTAAAGTTTATAGATCAGTTGAATATAGTAATGATATCGATATTAAGTGCAAATTGAATTCTGCGTATTTAGAACTTAAATGAAACAATAACAGCACAACTTAGAGCAATGGTTCGTTTTAGCTCGTTTGCATGTACTCACCAACTATTGACCAATCCCCCAAAAAGCAGCTGTTTTTGAGTTGTAAAGTCGCATTACGCCAAGCAAATGGTATATTGAATACAAAATAGTAATAGAGAAACACCGGAGACTTGGATGTCGCAACAACCTGTTTTTAAGACTCGAACCCAATTAGTGGAAGAAGCAATCCGCAGCAAGATTTTAAAAGGCGAGTTAAAAACTGGGCAGCCATTACGTCAAGATGCGTTGGCAAAAGAGTTTAATGTCAGTCGAATTCCCGTACGTGAAGCCTTAATGCAGCTTGAGGCGCAAGGGCTAGTGAGCTTCGAAGCCCATAAAGGTGCGACGGTAACCGAGCTTTCACCAGATAAGATTGATGAGCTGTTTGAACTGCGCGCAGTGGTTGAATGCCACATCTTAGAACGTGCGATTCAAAACATGACAGATGAAGACCTGGCGCGTGCCAATGAGATTCGCGAACGCTTCGATGATGTTGTGAGCCGCGGGGACGAAGTCGAAGAGTGGAGCAATTACAACTATGAGCTTCACAAGGCGCTTTACGCGCCGGCTAACATGCCTGAAACCATGGACGTGATATATAACCTCAACACCAAGTGTGACCGCTACATTCGCATGCAGCTCCTTTTCACCGAAGGAACGGCAAAGGCAGATAAAGAGCATCAGGCGCTACTCGAAATGTGCCAAAACCGCGATATTGACGGCGCTAAGTACATGCTGAAAAAGCATATCCTTGAGGCTGGTGCTGCCATACGCGACTTACTGCTTGAGCGTAACAACCATCAATAGAGTGAGTAAAAGCCATGCATCTAGGCCCAGAGTTCTTACTGGCGGCGATTCGCCAGAAAATTAAAGACGAAGGTTTGTGTTACAGCGAATTGTCCGAGAAGACGGGGATACCGCTATCGACAATAAAACGCCAACTACACAATCCATCGCTGGGCTTAGATAAAATCTTGCTCTATACCACGCATCTTAATACTGATTTACAAGGCATATCAGATATCGCGATTCAAATTCAACGCGATAATGAACAGTTTTTATCCGACGAACAAAACGCCTTGTTTGTTGAACACCCTTACCTGCTCGACTTCATCTACCTAGTGACTTCTTGCAATAAAACCCCAGAGGAAATCGCTGAGGAGTACCAGTTGTCTGACACCAGCGTGCGTTTTTACCTTAGTATTGCAGAAGTATTGGGCTACATAGAAAATCTTGGAGATAAGATTTTTTATCGTTCTGGACGCCGCTTTATCATGGAAGAAGGCACTGCGCTTGATACCTTGTTCAAAAAACGCTTTGAACAAGTGTCTATGGCGGATGAAACCCTCTCACAAGTCTGCCACGCTCGCGTGCGATTAACCGCAGAGCAACGGCTGCAACTAGAAAAAGAAGTCGATCAGAAAATCGGTGAGATGCATGCCGCCAACAGCGCCAATGGAACGGGCGAGTTGACGAATGTCTTGCTGCGAAACATTCCTGGGCAACAGATTTTCTTCTCTGACGGCATTCCTGAAATTGATGGAAAGCTGCTTAAAGAAGTCTCTTCCCGCTTCCGTCGCCAGTAAACCCCTCTTCCTGAGAGCTTACTGTGATCAAAACCTAGTAACTGTCATATCAACTGCTCATTTTTGCTCGGTCTCAATTTATAAGACTGCCGGTCTCTCTTTTTGCCACCTTGTTACAAACATGTTAATAAATGTTGTTTGATTATTTTATACAATATACATTTCTCTTATCCCTTTGGTGAAACATCAAGCTTACTCTTGTGCCGTTTTTCGAGTAGGTCTCCCCCGCAAAGTGACGCCAAAGGGCCACTCCGATAAGGACATAACGAGGAAGCTATGAAAGCCAAAAAACTGATCGCACTAAGTACCATCGCAGCTGCGCTATTGACTAGCAACGCGATAGCTAAACCCTTTCCTGCTGGGACACAGCTCGCAGATAAACAAGAGATTGTGTTAAACAACGGAGCAGAAGTCACCTCTATTGACCCTGCAAAACAAGCGGCAGAGCCTGCATTTAATCTAGGACGAGACCTGTTTGAAGGTCTTACAATCCAAGATAAACAAGGCAAAACCATTCCAGGCATTGCTGAAAGTTGGCAGGCTAATGATAACAACACTGTCTATACCTTTAAGCTGCGTGAGTCTCAATGGTCAAATGGCGAGCCTTTGACTGCGCAAGATTTCGTTTATAGCTGGAAGCGCTTAATCGATCCAGAGACCGCTTCTCCATACGCATGGTTTGCTGCGATTCCGGGCATTAAAAACTCAAACAAGATTATGAAAGGTGAAGCATCGGCAGATACCTTAGGTGTGCGTGCCGTTGACGACTACACCTTTGAGGTAACGCTAGAAAAGCCCGTTCCTTTTTTCATCAAACTGCTTAGCCACCCTGTACTCGCACCTGTTCATCAAGCAACGGTAGAAAAGCATGGCAACGCTTGGACACAGCCCGAAAACATCGTGACCAACGGCGCGTTCACCGTTTCTAGTTGGAAAGTCAATGAGAAGATGGTGATGGCGAAAAACGCACACTACTGGGACGCAGATAATGTCGTACTAGAGAAAATTACTTGGTTACCGATTGGTGATGCTAACGTGGCACTAAACCGCTACCTTGCAGGAGAAATTGATCAAGCACTCTCGATTCCAGCGGCGCAGAAAAACAAACTCCTTAAGAAATACCCAGAACAAGTCGCTGATACCAGTGCCTCTTTAGGATCGACTTTCTACTACTTGAACACACAAAAAGGGCCAACCAAAGATTTACGCGTTCGTCAGGCTCTATCATTTGCGATTGACCGCAACATCATTACCAAGGCGATTGCTAAGAATGGCGGAATCCCTATGTTCACTTTGGTGCCACCGCAAACCGATGGCTTTAAAACTCATACGCCAACCTTCGCAACTTGGGATCAAGCTAAGCGAGATTCTCAAGCTAAAGCGCTGCTTGCAGACGCGGGGTACAGCAAGAGCAACCCACTTAAGCTGACCTTCACTGTCCCTACCTTCTCTAAAGATGTGAAGATGGCCACCGCAATGGCTGGTATGTGGAAGAGCAAACTGGGTGCACAAATCGAAATCAAACAGCTAGAGCCTAAGGTCTTTTACGCACTTAAAGATCCGGGCAACATCAGCCGTGGTGGTTGGACTGCCGACTACAATGAAGCTTCGACTTGGTTAGATATCTTCGTCTCAACCGGCGAGTACAACGACTCAAAATACAACAATCCAGAGTATGACCGCCTGATGGCTGACTCTAAGAGCTTAAGTGACCCTTCAGCTGAATATATTGCCGCAGAGAAACTTCTAATCGAGGACATGGCGATCATTCCAATGTATCGCAATGGCAACGACCAATACCTGATCAAGGAGTATGTCGGTGGATTCGAGCGCACCAATCCTGAGTCGTCATACTACCGCAAGAATGTTTACGTAAAGGCCCACTAATTGGGACGGTTTGCCCGCACCTCGTAGGTTGCGGGCTTTTTTGAACGAAAGGATGCGTCATGTTGCTGTATATTCTCCGTCGCTTGCTTATCGCAGTGCCCACATTACTGTTCATTGCCTTGGTTTCTTTTTGGCTGATGCATATTGCCCCTGGTGGGCCATTTGATATGGAAAGGCCGATGCCAGAAGTGGTACGCGCCAATATTGAAGCCAAATTTCACCTCAATGAACCTTTTATTGTTCAGTTTTTTATCTACATTGGTAACTTTGTACAGGGCGACCTTGGCCCTAGCTTCGTTTACCAAGACTTTAGTGTCACCGAACTTGTCGCGCAATCATGGCCAGTATCAGCAGTGTTGGGCGTAATTTCCTTTTGTATTTCTGTCCCTCTCGGGATGGTTCTAGGCACCATAGCCGCGCTCAATCGCAATGGAAAACTCGACTACTTACTTATGTCACTTTCAATGACAGGAGTTGTGATTCCAGCGTTCGTCTTGGCGCCTGTGCTTGTGACTATTTTCTCTATCCATTTAGGCTGGCTACCCGCAGGCGGATGGGAAGGCGGCCAAGCTTCGTTTTTGATTTTACCTGTACTTAGCTTGGCGATTGGCTCTGTAGCAAGTATCGCTAGGGTCATGCGCGGCGCAATGATTGAGACGCTCAACCAACCTTATATACGCACAGCAAAAGCAAAGGGGCTGTCCACCAGCTACATCCTGTTTCATCACGCACTTCGCCCTTCACTCATACCGATTGTCGCGATGCTCGGCCCTAGCTTTGTAGCCGTTGTCACTGGCTCAGTGATCATCGATATCTTCTTTAGTACCGGAGGTATGGGGCAACACTTCGTCTCTGGTGCTCTTAATCGAGATTACGGCTTAGTCATGGGTATAACCCTGATTGTCGCCTCTCTTACCATCTTGTTTAACTTGGTGGTCGACATTCTCTACACCGTCATCGACCCGCGTATTCGTGTTTAGGAGGTAACCAATGTTAACCAAACGTATTGACGCCCAGGAGCTAGCAGATCAAGTAAGCTCTCAAGTTGAAGCGGTGGAAGGGCGTAGCTTATGGCAAGACGCTTGGACTCGCTTTCGTAAGAACCGTGCCGCAATGACATCCATTTATGTGCTGATGTTTATTGTCTTGTGTATCACGTTCGGCCCACAGCTTGCTGCCTTCGGTCACGATGAAATTGATTGGAACGTGGTTGCTGACCCTTATGAATTAGGCAAACCTTCGCTCAGTTCAGGGCACTACTTTGGTACCGATGATTTAGGCCAAGATATTTTCGCCCGCACCATGCAGGGAGGCAGGCTCTCGATCATGGTTGGCTTTATGGGCGCACTGGTCGCGGTGGTGATTGGAACTGCTTGGGGAGCCTTATCTGGTTATCTTGGTGGCATCGTTGATAGCACTATGATGCGCATTATAGAAGTGCTCGACTCCGTCCCATTTATGTTTCTGGTCATTCTGTTCGTTACCCTATTTGGCAATAATATCTACCTGATCTTTGTTGTGATCGGCATGGTCTCTTGGCTCGGCATTGCTAGGGTCGTACGCGGCGTCACATTCAGTATCAAGAAAAGGGAGTTTATCGAAGCAGCCCATTCTATCGGCGTATCTCGATTGACCATAGTGCGCCGTCACGTGTTACCCAATGTACTGGGCATTGTGATGGTTTACTCCTCACTCATGGTACCCGGGTTCATTATGTTTGAGTCCTTCTTAAGCTTTTTGGGGCTGGGCGTTCAACCACCCGATACCAGTTGGGGCATCTTAATCGCTGAGGGTGCGAAAACAATAGATGTCGCCCTTTGGCAATTGGTGTTCCCTTCAATATTCCTTGTTGCCACCTTGTTCTGTTTTAACTTTATCGGTGATGGTCTGCGTGACGCACTCGATCCAAAAGATCGCTAAGGAGTAGTGATGAGTATTCTCTCGATTAACCAGATGAATGTGCGCTTCCAAACCCCTGATGGTTTAGTGCAAGCGGTCAGTGATTTGTCCTATAGCATAAACAAGGGCGAAACCTTGGGCATTGTCGGCGAGTCCGGCTCGGGCAAAAGCCAATCGGTTTTTGCTCTGATGGGCCTAACTGCTGACAACGGTTTGGTCAGCGGTGAAGCCAATTTCCACGGTGAAAACCTACTTTCGATGTCAAAAAGCCAACTCAATCATATTCGTGCAGAAAAGATTGGCATGATCTTTCAAGATCCGATGACCTCACTTAACCCGTTTATGAAAATTGGTAAGCAACTTGCCGAAGTTTTGATGATTCATAAAGGCATGTCACGTAAAGAAGCCGATAAAGAAGCCATTGCGATGCTTGATGCGGTAAGGATTCCATCAGCGGCCACAAGGATGGCGCAGTATCCGCATGAAATGTCCGGCGGCATGCGTCAACGAGTAATGATTGCAATGGCATTGCTGTGCAAACCTGAACTACTGATCGCGGATGAACCGACCACCGCACTGGATGTTACGGTACAAGCACAAATTTTGACTCTATTGCGTGAGCTGCAAGCAGAATTCAACACCGCCATTCTGCTTATTACCCATGATATGGGCGTGGTCGCGGAAATGTGTGATCGAGTCTTAGTCATGTATGGCGGTCGTAAAATGGAAGAGGCGGATACGGAGTCAATATTCGCCACCCCTTCTCATCCGTACACACAAGGTCTTCTCAAAGCAATTCCTTCAATCAGTGAAGATATGGATCGCCTGCCTACCATACCCGGCAATCCCCCTAGTGCACTGATTCACAACAAAGGCTGCCCTTTTAAAGAACGTTGCAACGAGTATCGGGCAGAGTGCAGTGCGCAAATGCCGCCATTTAGAGCGCTCTCTACGAGCCAAGGGTTAGCTTGCCATGTCAATGCCCCCGCTTCCATCACATCCATTGCGCGTTCAGCTTAGGAGGTAACATGAACCAACCAGAAGTTTTACTTTCAGCGCGTGATCTAAAAGTTCACTTCGCAATCAATAAACACATATTGCCAAGTAAACGCAAAGTGGTGAAAGCCGTCGATGGTATCGACTTAGAAGTGTTCCGCGGAGAAACGTTAGGCATTGTCGGTGAGTCTGGGTGCGGAAAATCAACCCTAGCGCGAGCACTGCTTCGCCTGATAGAACCGACGGGGGGCGAGCTCTCATGGAAGGGGCAAGATATGCGCGGGTTTGGTAAACAAGAGCTAGCGAACAAACGTCGTGAGTTTCAAATGGTGTTTCAAGATCCTTCTGCCTGTTTGAATCCTCGTCTGACGATCTCCGAATGTATCGCTGAACCCCTACTGACTCATGAACCCCATTTAAGCCGCCAAGAGGTAGAAAGTCGCGTTATCGCAATGATGGATAAAGTGGGCTTACTTGCGAGCCAGCGAAATCGCTATCCGCACGAGTTCTCGGGCGGTCAATGTCAACGCGTAGGCATCGCACGTGCTCTGATCCTCAAACCCGACTTAGTGGTGTGCGATGAACCTGTCAGCGCCCTTGATGTATCGATACAAGCGCAGGTGATTAATCTTCTTGATGATTTAAAACAAGAGATGGGCTTAACACTGGTCATGATCGCCCACGACCTAAGTGTAGTAAGACACATAAGCGATCGTGTCATGGTGATGTATTTAGGCAAACCGATGGAAGTTGGGCGCTACGATAAGGTTTTCGATGACGCCCAGCACCCATACACTAAGGCCTTACTATCTGCTGTTCCTATCGCTCACCCAACACTCGCTCGCAATCGTGATATTCAATTACTGCCTGGCGATCTTCCATCACCGCTCAATCCACCAAGTGGATGTGTGTTTCGTACCCGTTGCCCAAGTGCCACTGATTTATGTGGCCAACAAAAACCGACTCGAAGTGGTTTGCCAGACCACCACATTTTCTGTACTCATACTTTGCTAGGAAGCCAACCATTATGACTTTAACCACTGTTCCACAACGACTTAACGCTTTACGCGACGGCATGCAAGAACATAATTTTGATGCTTATATCGTTACCAATAATGACCCGCATGCCAGTGAATACTCCGCCGATTATTGGTTGGCAAGACAATGGATTTCCGGCTTTACAGGCTCTGCTGGCAACGTGGTGGTGACCAAAGATGGCGGCGGGCTTTGGACAGATGGACGCTACTACATTCAAGGAGCCGAGCAAATCGAAGGCTCTGGTTTATCGCTGTTTAAAGCACGCCTAGCCGAGACGCCAACAATTGCGCAATGGTTAGCTCAAACCTTGCCAAAAAACGCGACGGTAGGTGTCGATGGTCGCAGTATCAGTAAGCAGTTTTTTGATGAGCTTACTAGCGCATTCGCAGACAAATCGATTCGAGTGGTACTAGAGGACGATCTTATTTCCCCCATTTGGCATGATCGCCCATCGCGACCGACAGCGCCTGTTTTTAACCATCCAATAGAAGTTGCAGGGCTAACATGTGGCGAAAAAGTCGCTCAGATTCATCAATACCTTAATGATGAAAAAGCCGATGCGCTATTGATTTCAACGCTAGACGACGTGATGTGGACGCTTAACATTCGTGGAGGCGATACCACCTATTGCCCGATATCTGAGGGCTACTTACTTGTCGATAAGCAAAGTTGTCGTTTGTTTATTGATAATCGAAAGCTCGCTCAGCAAGTTGTCGCCGCACTTGAAGAATCTCAGGTTCATATCCATGATTACGAGCACCTTAGCACAGCGTTAAACCTTATCGAAAAAGGCGCTAGGGTCATTTATACCGCTAAAAACTGTGACAGCCTTTTAGCAAGCCAGATCAAATCTGAGCTCTGTCTAATTGACCGCCCATGCCCTGTCACGCTAATGAAAGCCCAAAAGAATTCAACCGAACTTGCAAGTATGGAAGAGACCTTGCGCCAAGATGGCGTAGCGGTCGTGAAATTCATGCAATGGCTAGATGAACAAGTACCCAGTGGCAAAGTCACCGAGTTAAATGCCGAGCAACAGTTAATGGGCTACCGCAAGCAGATTGACGGCTATTTAGGCGAAAGCTTTAGAACCATCGCGGGGTTTGCTGAGCATGGCGCTAAGATGCACTACGCGGCAGACGAAACGAGCTGCTACCAAGTCGATGAGAGCCATTTCTTCCTTGTCGATTCGGGTGGACAATATCTAGGTGGTACCACAGACATCACTCGCACCTTCCACTTTGGCAACCCTTCAGCACAAGAAAGAAAAGACTACACCTTAGTGCTAAAGGCTGTCATACGCCTAACACAAACTCGCTTTATGAAAGGCTCGACTGGAGCCAATCTCGATATCATGGCGCGCGGCGTGTTGTGGCAGCATGGTATCGACTATAAATGTGGTACGGGTCATGGTGTCGGCGTATGTTTGAATGTTCATGAAGGGCCGCAAAACTTTTCGCAAAATCCTGCCGAAGTCGCCCTTAGACCGGGTATGGTGATAACTAATGAGCCCGGAGTTTACCGCGAAGGTGTGCATGGAGTGCGGATTGAAAACATCATGAAGGTGATCGAGTTAGAAGAGAACGAATTTGGCACTTTTTATGGCTTTGAGACCATAACCCTCGCGCCAATCGCGACCAAGATGATAGATAAATCGATGCTTGATAGCAGTGAGATTGAATGGCTCAACAACTACCATCAGCAGTGTTGGTGCAAGCTCTCACCAGACCTTGAAGAGCAAGGAAAAGTTTGGTTAGAGAAAGCCACGCAGGCGATCTAACCTCATGCAGTCACTCTGCCAGATACACCATGATGTATCTGGCAGAATCAATAGATTTGGTTGAAGCGTTATTTTCGTGAACGACCGCCGCGCGAAGAACGCGCTTTATGCGCCGAGGCCGCCTTTGCTTGTGAATTCAATATTGATTCAACGGTCAGTTCCATTGGCTCTTTAGGTTTAAGGCCATGTGGGAAAGTGCGCGCGCGCGGAGGTAAATCATACTCTTCACTAGACGCTCTAGGCATACGCTTAAAACGGTACAGATAAAAGTTTTCTACTTTCTCTCGTGCCCAGTCGGTTTTCTTTAAGTATTTAACACTGCTAGCAATCGAAGGATTGGTGTGGAAGCAATTGAAGCGCATTGCAGTATCAAGAATATCCCAACCATAAAAGTCTACTAATTCTTGTAGCAAAGTCTCTAATTTCAGGCCGTGTAGAGGGTTATTTTGTTGTAGTTCAATTCTTTCTTCATCGGTCATCATATTGAGATCCTAGGTGTCTTACTAATTGCAGCGAGTTAAATAGCCAGTGTTGCCCATACCCTGATGTATAAGTGTCCAAATAGTAAGGACAACAACACTTGGTGGCGCGGATTCTAGCAGAGTTAATCTTGCTTCCCTATTCTTATTATCAACTAGACAAGCTTTCTTCTTCTCTTAACGTCAGCACTTCATATCCACTACTAGTGACCAACACTGTATGCTCTGATTGAGCAGACAGCTTTTTGTCTCGGGTTATTACCGTCCAGCCATCTTTCTTAGTCTTGGTCTTCTCGGTACCTTGGTTAACCATGGGCTCAATGGTAAACACCATGCCTTCTTTTAACAGCAAACCGGTATCGCGAATACCATAATGAAGCACTTGAGGCTCTTCATGCATTTCTCGACCAATGCCGTGACCACAGTACTCTCTTACTATGCTGTAGCCGTAAGTCTCTGCATAGCTTTGAATGGCATGGCCAATATCACCAAGACGCGCTCCTGGCTTGACTTGCTTGATCCCCTGCCACATCGCTTCATAAGTCACTTTGACTAACTTTCGCGCCAGTGGGTTTGCATCAGGCATCACATACATTTTGCTTGAGTCAGTGATAAAGCCACCTTTCTCTAGCGTAATATCCAAATTGATAATGTCGGTACTTTTTAGGATTTGGCTCGCTTTAGGCACACCATGACAAACCACTTCATTCAACGAAGTATTGAGTACGTACTGGTAATCATACTGCCCTTTGCTGGCAGGTCTCGCCTGTAGCTCATTGACAATAAAATCTTCAACTCGGTTATTAATGTCCATAGTTGAAACACCCGGCTTCACGTAGTCATCCAGCATTTGAAACACCTTAGCCAACAACTTGCCGGAGGTGCGCATCAAATCAATCTCGCTTTCTGACTTAATCGCTACATTACTGTTCATTAACAACGCCTTCTGTCGCAGAAACATTGGTCACTGACACTTCTGCCGATTTCATTAAATCTGCCACCAAGTCATTGAAAGAGAGCTGAGGATGCAGCTCAGCAAGCATACCAATCTTGATCCAGAACTCTGCCTGCGAGTTGATCGAGCGCGCCATCACAGAGCTCGCTTTTCTGAGCTCTTCATGCAACTCATCTGAAATCTTAACAATACCCATAAAATACACTTTATATATAAAACGTATATATATTGTATATGCGGTACCTAAAGGATCAAGTAAAGAATGACCAGATTAGTCATGGGTTTCTAATTACAATATTGATCAAAGAGTTAATAGAAATGCGCATATTGCCTCACTACACAAATACTGTTACGTTGTGAGGATGAAAGAATTTAACACCTCTCACATCAATCTTTTCTGGTGGCGCTCTAACTAGAGCGGCGCGGAATAGTCACATTCTTACGCTGCTGGATGGTAGCTAAGAGTGTTGTGTTTTTTTATCTCCAGTAGCGATCTATTTAACTCGGAGATAAACCATGAACAATCATCCAACCCCTTCACAGCGCGAAGTCATCCTTACTGGGGATAGAGCAACAGGCCCTTTGCATCTAGGCCATTATGTCGGCTCGCTGCAACAACGCGTTTCCCTGCAAGCACAACATGATCAAACCATCTTGGTTGCCGACATGCAGGGCCTTACCGACAATGCTCATAATCCGGCAAAAGTCTCATCAAACATTTTGAATGTGGTGGCAGACTACTTGGCCGTGGGCATAAACCCATCGCAAACAACCATCTGCTTGCAATCTCAACTGCCTGCTCTTGCCGAACTCACTATGTTCTATAGCAATTTGGTTTCTATAGCGCGCTTAGAACGCAATCCTACCGTTAAAAATGAAATCCAGAGTAAAGGTTTTGAGCGCTCTATTCCGGCTGGTTTTCTTACTTACCCTATTTCTCAGGCAGCCGATATCACCGCATTTAACGCGACACTGGTTCCGGTTGGCGATGACCAGCTACCTATGCTCGAGCAAACCAACGAAATCGTTCGAAAAATTAATAACCTAGCAGGCAAAGCCATCATCAATGAATGCCGCCCGTTACTAAGTGACGCGCCGCGTTTACCTAGTACTGACGGCAAAAACAAGATGTCTAAAAGTTTGGGCAATGCCATCAATTTAGGCGCGAATGAAAAAGAGATTCGCGCTGCGGTAAAGTCGATGTTTACCGACCCGAATCACTTGAGAGTGGAAGATCCAGGGCAAGTGGAAGGTAATATCGTCTTCACCTATCTTGATGCTTTTCATACCGACAAAGACTATGTTGAGCAGCTTAAAGCCCACTATCGAAGAGGTGGTCTTGGTGATGGTACAACGAAGAAAATCCTTGAGGAGTGCCTGCAAGAAATGCTTCGTCCAATACGAGAGAAACGTGCCGATTATCTCGCTGACAAAGCGCAGCTTATTGAGGTGCTAAAACAAGGCAGCATCAAGTCTCATCAAAGAGCACAACTCATGCTGAACAAGGTAAAAGAGGTGTTTGGATTGAACCTGTTTTGAAAGTTTTGTAGCTTGGCAAGCATACTATAAGAGCACATCCACAGATGTGCTCTTTTATTTTAAAGTAACTCGCTTATTCCCTAGTAGAATTAATTGCTCTACGGTAAATAAACCACTCTAGAGCCTCTAGAAACTGTTCAGGCTGCTCTAACATAGGAGTATGTCCTGACCGACTAATCTGTTTGAGCTCAGCCTGAGCCAATCCAAAATCAATGGATTGCCAGCACTCCAATGGCGCAATACTAAAATCATGATCGGATCCGATGATCAATAGTGGTATCGCAGGTAGTGATTGATAGAAATTTCCACTTATCTCAGTGAAAACTTGACCCCACAATTTATCTAAAACAACCGTATGTGTCGGGAAACCTTCCCACAACGGCAATTCGTTAAAGCCGAAATCGAACCAGCGCATAGCTCCCAAACGATGACACATATGAACAAATTTACGTTCTGGTTGCGCTTGAATATCATCATGCAGCTTTGCGATGTTTTCAGAAAAATAAGCCTTTCGGGTCTCATCGGCTTCAGACTCCCAACGTTCGAATTGCTTCGACTGCATCTCGGGCGACAGACTGGGAGAAATGTTGCTTAATACTAGACTACTTATACGTGCTGGATAGCGAATAGCAAAGTATGCTGCTATATATCCATGACCAGAGTGGCCAAGTATAGCAACTGTATCTAATTTTAGAGATTGGCAAACAAGCTCAATGTCATCAGCGATGATATCAAGAGAAGCATCTCTAATACCTGGCTCCCTACTGCAAGAAGCAAAGCCTCGATGATCGATGTAGATGCATTGAAAGTTGGAGTAGATAGACTCTGGCATAATGCGGTAATAATAATCTGTACTACCGATAATCAGCAGAGGTTTACCAGTACCTTGGACAACAACCTTAAGACTGAAGTCTCCAGATTCAACAATATGGGTATTCATTAGAAATTACCTTTATCAATTCGTGTTTAGCCCGTCTTTGATGAAAAAGAGTGGGCAATAATGCGTTTGAAGTCAGGTAAAAATCGTCAACGAATAAGTGTCATGGTCGTCTGTCAGTCTTTAGATAAGTTGATTGGAGATTATTAAACATACGCCTTGAAATCAATAGAGCATTACAGAGCACCATTGCTGGCATAGTATATTAATGGCATATTAAGTAGCTGATATTTGCCATCAAGCTAGGGAGAGTTAAGTGCACAAGGTATTTGTTTTTGGGACGCTAAAGGAAGGTTTTCCTAATTTTAAAACGAATAAAGGGATTCGCTATGGCAACACATTCCAAACCAAACAGCGATTCCCTCTTTACCTGATTGGTGAACGACACTCCCCTTGGCTGGTGTTACAACACGGGCAAGGTCATCCGGTCAAAGGGCAAATCTTTAGCGTTACTGAGCAAGCTTTGTCGGCAATGGACAAGCTTGAACGTATTGATGCAAAGGACGGCTATCGGAGAGTTTCACTTGAAGTTGAGTGTGTAGAAACAGGAGAGGCTCTCACTGTTTATGCTTATGGTAAACCACCTGAAATGCTAGTAGACGCAGATATTCGTGCTCAGTTAACTGACGAATATTGTTTATCGCACGCGAAGCTTTATCGTAGCCGATATGCCGCTTCCTAAAGGTTTGAAATGGACATTTTGAAATTTGCAGAAAAAGCCATGTCTATGGACGACGACGCGTGGGCAAAACACTCTAGCCCTTGGAGTGTCTATTCTCGCTTTTCAATTTTGCCACTGCTTACTTCTGCCCTAGCGTCAAGGGAGTGGTTAGGCGGGTATGCTTTGATTCCAACACTATTAGTATTGGCTTGGGTATGGCTCAATCCACGTATGTTCCCGGCTCCAAATTCAACCAATAATTGGGCTTCAATGGGGACATTTGGCGAACGCATTTACCTTAATCGCAACAAAGAAGATCTAATTCCCAAGCATCACCTTATTATGTGCAAAATTTTGATGCTGCTACAGCTTCTCGGCTTACCCGTTTGGCTCTTTGGCGTTTATACACTCCATATCGAATCAATGATCTTCGGTACGCTGTGGCTTATGGCAACTAAGGCTTGGTTTGTCGATCGTATGGTTTGGATCTATCGAGATGTTAGGGATCTAAACCCAATTTATCAGTCTTGGTTTAAAGACTAACCCGTCAGTTATTTAGGAGAAATTGAATGAAGTGCTCATTACAAAAAATAGATAAGAGCAACTATATGCAAGTGTGCCACTTGCAAGTTTCACGGCAGCAAGAACAATATCTTGCACCAAACATGTTGTCTTTGGTGGAAGCAGCTTATAACCAAGATTATATAGCTCGAGCTATCTATACGGATGATAACCTTGTCGGGTTCTTTATGTGGGTTCATGAAACAGAGACAAAAACATCTATTTGGCGCTTTATGGTCGCAGAAGAGCATCAAAAGCAAGGCATAGGTAGACAAGCCTTAAGCCTTGCCATTAATGAAATTAAACAAAGGGACGGTATCCGAGAAATTGAAATCCGTTACAACCCAACCAACCCAGTAGCAAAAGATTTTTATACCACGTTCGGCTTCGTCGAAACTGGGATGGATATAGAGCACGACGATATGCTAGCCGTTATTGAGTTAACTCAGCAACAAGCGGCCTAAATGGCACATCGACAAAAAGAAATGGAGGATGAAATGCCTCCTTTCTGTTGTCTTGTTTTGGTTACTTTTATCAAAAACACCTTAAAAGCAAAATGATAATTTAGGACACATTACCTATAGTTAGAAGTGTAGCTTGATCCATTCCACATTATGCTGGAGGAAGGTATATGACATTTACTCAACTATTGGTCCCTATTGCTCCTGGACAAGAGATTGATGATTCACACCATCAAGCTTTCCAATTTGCTAATAATTGTTCAGCAAATGTCACCTTGCTGCTTGTTATCAAGGAATTGGCAGAGTTCAAAGAGATTTTTCACCTTTCTGGGTCATCGCTCAACGTACTTGACCAAGCGACCCATCACTTTAAAGACCATTTGGCTCAACAAGCACGAACCCTAGCAGAGCAATATGCCAACATACGTTTTACGACTAAGGTTCGTGTTGGTACACCATTTATTGAGATCATTCAGGAAGCTGACGAGTCGAACTCGTCAATGATCATCATTAATTCCTATCGAGAATCGAAACAAGATGCGTGCGAAAGAGGCAGCAACACTCTCAATCTAATGCGTAAATCGGAAGTGCCGATCTGGTCTTTAAGCCGAGCTCCAAGAGCAACTCGCAACGTTGTTGCCGCTGTCGATCTAACCAATAACGAATATCAAGATTTCAATGCACAGCTCTTGGCAATGGCAGTAGATTTCTGCACCCAAATTGGCGCTTCTCTCACCCTTTGTCACGTTTGGAAATTTGAATCTGAAGGATTTCTAAAAGATTGGAGTGGTTATAGTGACATTGAGATCGCACTGCTAGCCCAAGAAATGCGCAAAGAAAGACAGTCTCGTTTGTGTAAACTATTAGAAGGACAAAAAGAGTGCTCAATAGATATAGCGACTAAAATACTCGAAGGTGAAACTCGAGAAGTTTTCCCTCAGTATGTCGCTGATGAAAACATAGATCTTGTAATCTTAGGCTCAATGTCGCGGACAGGCATAGCAGGTTTTGTGCTCGGAAACACAGCTGAAGCAATGGTTAGCCAACTCGATTGTTCAGTTGTAACGCTCAAACCAGATACGTTTGCGTCGCCCGTTCTAAAACATCATAACGAAAAATGAGTACTAAGACTTGAGCTACACTAAGACAATAATAACAATTCCAGCATCGATGTCGTAGGCAAATACCAATAACTAATCAGAGCATTGGGGAAAGAACTTATGGACTCGTTCGCCATTGAGTTTGCCTTTGAAGTTTTCATTTCAGCGTGTTGTGTTTATGTCGCTGCACAAATTGCACTTGAGAAAGTGCATTTCGCTTCTCTCGCAGCAATCGTTGTTGTTGTATCTCTTTTTTCCTTAATTCCTTCACTAGGGTGGCTGATCAGCTTAATCATATTTGTCGCCCTTCTTTACTACGTGACCGAAACACCTTTAGAGGGCTGTATATGGATCGCATTTATCTCCAAATTAATCAGTTTCGTTTCCATTGAAGTGATGCGGTACTTGTTCACCTAAACTTTCTAGTGTCGCTAATCGTGAACCAAAAAAATGGGACTAACCAATAGTCCCATTTTTAGATCTTGTTTCGTTATCTTTACTCAGTTGGATTGATCGTAACTGGCTTGAAGGTCGCTGTAGCATTACCACCAGCACCAGGGCGATCGACATATGGCGTGTTTTGCATCAAGGTGTAGTAAACATCGACGTAATCGTCATCGTTGGTTAGCAATCCATCAGGAATCACGTCAATAATTTTTCCAGTGATCTGAGCGATAATGGCATAGCCTTGCACCTCCGGATCTGGAATCATTTTTAAGATCTCTTCAGCGGCTTTCACTAGAAGCTTGGCAAGTTCCTTATAGTCAGTGCCGTCATCCTGCTCCATCAGGACCATATCAACGGCTCCCCAACGGTAACGAGGCCAGATAATGATTGTTTGCCCTGGGTAGTAATCTTGGCCGTCGTAATCGAGGTAAGGCATTTCAACTAAATCAATCTGAGGCGCGTCTCTGCTTGGATCAACACCAGTGATGATGGCGTAGATCTCTGCCTTGCCAGAAATCCAAGGTTCTTGGTCATCATTGAGGCGAATTTTGGTAAGCTGAGTTGTACTCAGAGGTTGCACATCTGCTGCCATAGCAGAGCGTTTAAACCGCTGAACTTTTGGCTTAGCAACGGGTTCATCGGTTGTTAGCTTGGTTGGTTGGCCTAAGCGCTGCATCTCTGCCTGCATGGCTTGGAGGCCCGCTCTTAGCTCCTCGGCACCATTACTATCAACAACCAGAACAGGTACGTCTGGCATTTCATATACATCTAACTGATGAAGCTGACCGTATATGTCGTAAGCCTCTATGTACTGCCAGTTGGAGTCATCGCCAGCAGGTTCGAATGCGAAAAGTGGGCTTTCCCCCTGCTTCCACTGTTCTACCATCGAAGCATCAGCAATGCGAAGCTCGATTAAAGAGTCCGTAAAATCTTCGACTCCTTTGATCGTCCGGTAGTCTTGGTCTGCTTGTTGTAACTGACGACTAAAGGCCGAGTATGGTTGGGCCGACTGAATCTGACTGACGGATGCCGACAAATTCTTTTCGGTGATTTGCGCTTTCAGGTTAGCTTCTAGCGATTGGTACCTTTCACTGAACTGAAGTGCGAGTTCTTGTTTCTGTTTGGAGATTTCTTCTGCTTTCGACACCGGAGTCATGTCTTGTGCAATAAGAGGTTTTGCGTTGGATTGGAATCCAACCACTGCCGTTGCAAGCATTAAGCTTATAGAAATATTCGGTCTCATAAATGATCCTCATTGTAATAATTATCAGTAGTAGAGTAATTAATCTACAACTACAACCTATCAGCTTGATGGATAAGAGGAAGCAAAATGATTAGATTTTGGCCGATTTTTCTGCTCAAGATCACTCTATCACATAAAATATCAATATTTAATTTTGTCTAAATTAGCAACAACGAATTTAACCTCCACCTATTGATACATTTGTAACATCATTAACTAAAAGAGCGCCGTTGGCGCTCTTTTATGTTTAGTTTTAGTAACTTGCAAATAGCTCTATTTCACTGCCTAAGTGAGAAGACTTGAGAGTGAAGTGCACATAGCCCGTTTTTTCGACATTGAACTCAAGATACTGGTGTTTGCCCTGTGAAACCGTGGAAAAATCATACTGATTTTCAGATGCCCATGTCTCTAGACCAACGTACATATCGACTTCTCCTTGCGCTTGCTGTTTAGGTGTCAACCAAACACGGACAGTACCCGGCTGTTCAACGTATAATCCGATATAACGACGCTCATTCACAGTGAGTGATTTAGCCTTGCTATTTTCAATCAATAGTGGCGATAGGTCATCTTTCGGTTTATGAGTTTGATTTTGCTGTTTAGCAAACGTAACAACTTCGACATCTTGAAATGCCTCGCGCGCTGCCAAGCTAAAGTAGTAACGCCCAGGGGCAACCAAACCGTTCGATTGTGCTAGGAACTGAATCGTTTCTTCACTTCCACGCTGGAACTCTGAAACCTGGTAGTCATAATAGTGCGCGACTTTCTCGTAACTAGCGTAAAGATCAGCGTCTCCATCGCCTGTTATCGAAATACTGAACTCCGAAATACCGTTAGGAACATCAACATAGAACAGCTGCTCCTGATAATCATCAGCCTTAAAACTCATTGTTTGATTTAAGCCGATACTCAATAGCTCTTGTAGTTGAGGTTCATCAATGGTGCCCGATTCACCATTGCCGCCCCCCTCTTCTGTATCCGGCTGTTTTGACACCACTTTCAGCCAAGTAGCAAACTCGGCATTCAAGTTAGCACCAAGCTGCTCTACTTCGCGAGACCATGTCACATAATCGCCCGAACGAGCAAACTGAAGCAGACGGTCGACTTCGCTTGGATGTTGCTCTAACAAGAAACGAACCGCTAAGTAGCCCCATCGGTAAACTCGATTAAGGTCATGTTCGTATGTTGTTGTTAGTATCTCTGCCAATGAATAGTTTTCATCACCAATGAGATCCACTGCAGCCTGATAGCCTTTTTTGTAATGCATGTACTCAGCAAAACCTTCGAGCCACCAAACAATGTTCCCTTCACTTAGTGTCTTACCAAAACCACCATACAAGTTGAATCGTCCATCAAGATAGTGAACGTATTCATGTTCTAAATTGAGGATTGAGAGTTCTTCTGACGAATATCGATACGCGAGGAATCGCGCCACGTTGTTCTCATCCGAAGGGTCACCTTCCAAATACTGACCACCGTTATCAGTACTATTACCAAACAGAAAGTTCGAATATGTGGTGTACGAATTATTGTCTTGCCAAACCACAACCTCTACCTTGTTGTTATGGTCGTCTTTGACTGGAACCTGGCCAGTATTGGCAACTAGATGGAAATCAGCCTCAGTCGAATCCAGTATCTCACATGCCTGTTGCGACTGCTGCTGAGTAAGGTTCTGAGAGCGAATGACTGCCGGACCATTACACTCATAGCGATTCACTAACAAGCGTCGCTCTAGTTGTCTCTTTTTACCCTCAATATTGAGCTGTTTCGCCTTTTCAGGTGCGTAGAACATCAGCATTTCAGCGGATGCCAGCCAAAGTTTTTCACCTTGGGTTCCGATTTTATGCTGAGTCATAATGCTTTCTAAGAAAGGCATGACTTGCTGGTTAAGCGATTCGTTTCTGCCCGCTAGAAGACGCCCTGTTTCACGCACTGCATTGTAAATAAGAAACTCAGAGTCCGTCCCTAGAGTCCACAAGTTGCTATCGACAAATTGTTTTAATCTTTGCAAGTACTGGGGATGTTGTACCAACTCTTCATAGAAAGCATCGCGAACAATGTGACCGTTCATTGCTCGAAAAAGGTTATTTAAGCCATCAACGTACTGAAGATTGTTGCTGTTTTCACGATCAAACGACTCTAGTAAAGTCAGCATAGACTCCATCGTTACATGAAGCTGTTTAACACTATCAACCAACAAGGTCATTGAGGACATTGCCCTAACTTGCTCGCGTCCTTGGTCTGTTGCATGTTGAGAGCGAATAAAGCGATCTGAGATTTTTGCAATCGAGCGACTCATTTCATCAGAAAAGTAGCCGTACTGTTCCTGTGTCGCATAACGAGCAAAATACGCCGCTTTGATGAATTCGCTTAGATTAGCAATACGAACTGCCTGCGCATCTTCCCCCTTATACTGATTCACTTCAGCACTTAACGCGCGTGCTACTTGGTTTAGAGACGCTTCGCTATAAAGTGAAACAGCCGCTTCAGCTGGCGCATTGAACCAAGATTGATAGCAAGATGATTGAGCAGATGCGATACTCTCTGCCCATAAATGACCTTGAGCTAATTCGTTAAATTCGCATTGTGTAGACGCTTGAGCGTAACTTCCCAAGCTCGCTACTAGACATGCTCCCGCTAATTTACCGAGAGCCCATTGACGTTGTTTCATTTGCAACACCCTGTTTTTATTGATAAATGGCAGGCGCGTTATAACAACAATCAATATATTAACTAAAAACATATCAGGAGCCTTTTAGACTCCCATTCAAAAATTTCGCTCTCTGTTAAGATAGCAATCGTTTTCATTAAACACTTATTTAACAATTACTTAGAATTGAAAAAATCAATACGGAACTGGCTAATCTGCTCATTGTAATAGGCCATCCAATCTGAATCAGTCATCGCGCCGTAAGTGGAACTTCGCTGTTGACTTAGTGAGGACTTCAATGCTGAAAGCTGGCTTTGATAGTCTTGTACTTCTTGCTGCTGATCCTTTACCTGCTGCTGCCGGGTGCTAATTTCATTGATTTGTTCACTGCTTAGATAAGTCGCAGCCAGTTGATTGACGACCGCATCTCTTTGCTGCTGGCTGTAACTAGCAGGAATGAGAGAAACCGCCGTTTCAAAAGTGGCAACATCACCCTCCAATCCCACCGATGCTGCATTCTGTTGCCAACGCTGCGTAAGGGATTCGAACTCGGCGAGGTAATCATCTGACGAGATATCAGCGAGTGCTTGGGAGTCGAGAGCAAAATCATAGGCTGCAAATTGATCTGCAAATATTGTTTCAGCTTTCTGACCCCAAATCGCTTCTGCCTCACGTTTAAACTCAGTAATTTTGTCGGCTAACGTTGCTAGTTGGTTTAACTCTAGAGTCCCTAAGCTGTCATGCCATTGCTGCTTCAATTGAGGATAATTTGCCAGCAAGAAGTAACCTGAATCAGTCATTAAAGATTTCAGCGAGACCAGTTGCATTTCACAGTTGTTCAATTCTAGGCAATGTTGCCAGAATGCTTCGAGTTCCTGACTTAGCGCTGCTCCTTCCAAACCTGATAAGCGCGCTACCCATTCATTTGCATTAGGCTGATTAGGTTGAGCAGATGGAGTTTGAGCTTTGTCTCCTTGAGCAAGATTATCAATAGGGGGAGGTGTTCTCGCCGCCTCAACCACGGACTCGGCAGGGTTAACGTTATGATTCATTGTTGAAGAGGACGGGACTTCAATGACGAACCAACCAATAATGCTCGCCGAAGCGACGAGCATAACCAATGCCAACAAACGCAGCATTATTTCACTACCGCCGTCACTGGGAAGTGATCCGACAGATTATAGTGTTTCCATAATCGTTCGTCGGTTGAGCGAGGGACATCCACACGGTTGTCGTTATAGGACTTCACCTGATATTCATTACTGACCATCACGTAGTCTAGATACTCGACATTTTCTCCCCCAGACATGGCTTCACCAGCAAAGTCGTTGATTCGAGGATCAAACGTCGACGCCGTATAGCCTGAGTAGGTTGGCTCAATAGCACTTAAATTGGCAATCATCTGTTGGTAATCACCCGGGAACTTCAGTTTGTTGACATTGAAGTCACCGCTGTACACCACAGTGTCTGTTTTGGGAATGTTGAGTGACGTCGCTAACTGGCGAATCTGTTTGAACTGACGCTGACGGTAATCCCTCGCCGTATCGGTATCAAACGATGCAGTATGAGTGGCGAATACGTGGTAAGCCTTTCCACCTTTGATGACCTCAGCATAGTTGACGCCTTTATCCGCAAAGCAATCCGTACCCGTGCAATCTGGGAAAACATATTGCGCCTGATTCACAATAGGATAGCGACTCACGATCATCACGCCACCATCGTAGATGTTGATCCCTTCCTTATCGAGCATCTTGGTTTGATAAGGGTATTCTTTCGCCAGTTCACGTAGAAAAGCATCACGTCCACTTGCAAATACTTCTTGCAGTGCCAACACGTCATAACCCTTCACATATTCAGGGATCAGATCATAACGATCACCAATATGAGAAGCGATAACAGGTAGCGCCCAAATATTATAGGTCATCATTTTGAGGGTGCTATCATCGTTCTCTACTTGCTCTTCGACCTTTTGTGGCGTGATGGTGTAGTAAAGGTCATCATAACGAGCTGTTTTAGCCGATTTAAAAGCAAGCTCAGCACTGCGCTCCCCAAATGATTGGCTGTTGTAACGGTGAATATTTCTATCATCTTTCAAACTTAGCGAAACATCTGACGCAGATACACCATATTCAATGGAAGAGTTGTACCAATGCCCTTTCATCACCTGATTTAGCGTTACACTTTCACCCACCGGGTTTGAAACAACAGTACTAAAACGGTAGGTTTTACCGGATTTAACCCCTTCCCAACGGTTGAAGCTCATCACCTGTTTGGTTTCCCAAGGTCCGAGGGTTTCAACATGCTGCTGCCACTCTTCACCATGTTTGAGAATGTCTGTGCCGTCATGGCTGACTTGAATGGTCAACGCTTGGCCGGAGTTGTTAGTGAGATACACATCTGTGTCAGCAAAAGCTGAGCTTGCCATCAGAGCGACTAAGGCGATGGAACACTGCTTAAAATTCATTACGTTATCCTTGTTGTGTTTTGGAGGCTTGAATCTAGAGCATATGCTTTACATAAATGTTATGAATGTATGACATGGTTATTTCGCAGTAATCGCGATACAAATTCGTGAATCAGACATTGTTTACGTGCAACAAGAAGCAAAACTATAAGTAAGCATCTGGCAAAAGATCAATGTTTAATAATCAATGATAGGACTGGAGTAGGAAGTGTCTGGTGAAGTACAGCTAAACAAAATAGCCTCCTCCTATTAGAAGGCTATTGATTTAGAGCATCGATTTCCTGATTGGGAATAACGTTACTTTTGTTTCCACTTAGCGTTGTCAGGAATAGACTTTGCAGGGATTTTTACTTGTATGAGTGATGGACCACGTGAGTTTTCTAACGCCTCTAACATAGCAGCATCAAGCTCCGCGTATGTTTCAACTTGCCAACCTTTACATCCGAATACGTCCGCAAGCTTGCTATAGTCCCACCAGTGCAATATGCATGAATCGTAGAATTCTCTATCTCCCGAGAAAACCTCTGCATCATACAACCATTGCTCTACACCATACACACCGTTATCCATAACAAAAATGATCGGATTAAGACCAAACCGGCTTTGGCTTGAAAGGCATTGCGGCGTCATCTGAAAACCGCCATCTCCGGTAAAGACTATGACTCGTTGATGATCTTCTTTTGCTAAGCTTAACCCCGTTGCCGCGGGCCCAATATAGCCGATTGACGAGTACGTTGGTTGCGCTATGAAACCTCGCGGAGCACCCACTTCTAGAAGCATGCTTCCAAAAAAGTTAAGGCTTGCATCACTGCCGACAATAGTATTGTCATCGATGTAACGCTTCTCTTTGATGAAATTATAAAAACCTTGGTAGGTGATACCCCCAGAGAACTGGCTAGCTTCAATATTGGTAGGCTTTGGAATGTCACCCGTAAATGAGCAACTGATATTTTGCTCAAGTAAACGACTAATAAAACTGCCCAACGGGACTTGAGGAATAAAATCAGTCGCATATTTAACCGTATCAAAAGAAACTAGCGCTGTTTTCGCATAATCAACGTTTTCTCCCAATGAGTTGATATCCGATAACCATACACCAAGTGCTAAAACAAAGTCCGATTGTTCAATTAACTCTTGCGTGGCTTGCGATGAAGCTTTGCCATCGAAAACACCTACAAATAAAGGATCATGTTCAGAGATCACCGCTTTACTCACCAGCTCTGTCACATAAGGTAGGTTAAGTTGCTTTATCAGTTGACTCGCCTGCTGATGGAGCCCCATACGATCAATTTCAGCTCCTAACCAGACAATCGGCTTAGCGGCGCTTGCTAGGTGTTGCTGAATATTAGTCACCGCACTGTCTACATTCGCTTGCAACGCGACAGGTTGATTTGGCGCTAGCTTGTCTGTGGGAGGAGTACACGACAACTGAACCATGTCCTCTAACAACTCAATATAAACAGGGCGCTTTTCAGAAACACATTGCGTGAGGGCGTAATCAATCAGCTGCGGCGCTGAGCTTGGATTATCAATCTTGACCGCTGCCACCGTAATATTTTGATAAATATTTAAATCCGTTTCACCATTGATCATATGGTGAAATGTAAACCCTGTTTGCCTCGCAGTAAGCCGCTTTTCAATACTTGGTGAGCCATTGATCACAACAACAGGCACTCGCTCAGCATATGAAGCGGCAACTGCATTCACCGCACTTAACGTACCTGCAGAATAGGTAAAACACATAGCGCCTATTCCTTTAAGCCGTGCGTACCCATCTGCTGCGTATCCCGCGTTAAGTTCATTAACTTCTTCAACCAACTTAATATTACCTGGTTCAATGTAATTATTGATCCACTCGATTGTGTAATCACCAGCGATGGAGAATAAATGCCCCAAACCCAGCTCTTCTAGTCTGTCTGCCAAATACCGGCCGACGGTATATTTCGTATCCATACAATCTCACCTATTACTAACGCCTGTCGCTTCGCTGTCATTTTTAATACTCTCGTGCACCATCGAACAATCTCGGAATATAGATATCAAAGATGGCGGGACACTCTCGCTCAGGGAATCTTGACAGCATAAAGGTTTTGAATTCCGCATCTTTTAAGCCGTTATCAATGGCTTGTTTAGCGGCAAGCAAGTACTTCGCATTTTCTGTCACTTCTTTCTTATCTGCTGGAAATCCGTGCCCTGGCAGAAAAATGTCATAGTTAGAGAGCAACATTCTCTGCAAAATCTCTAGCCAATGATCGATATATTGGGTGAGGTATAAATGTGTACCGCTGTACAACAAATCTTGAACAATATAGACACCATATTGTGGCAACTTAATCGTCAGCGCATAATCGATTTCTGTGTCGATCACACGCTCAATAACGTATTCAACACCATCAATAATCTGTAACCCCGGATAGACAACGTTTTGTGGGATCACCACTTTTTTTGGCGCTAAGTCCGCACCTAACTTAGAGATATGGTCTTCACGTGAGGCTTCTCCGTGCTCTTTTAAGAATTCAATCGTTTCAGGAAGGGCGTATATCTCGACATCATCAAATGCATCCCCCAACCCAAACCAGTGGTCCGGATGCCGGTGCGACAGATAAACACGCCCGATGGGTTTGCCTAGACCATCGGCATATTCGCGGAACATTTTTGCATAAGGTCGCAGAAATTGTCCGTCAATCACCACCAGCGTATTGGCGCTTTCAATGATATGGGTGGCATTAGCAATATTGTTACCTTCATAAGAAGAGATAAAAGTATGCACTTTTACCTCTCCCGCACTTTTCACCACTATTTTTATCGGACTAGTAATCGGGGTACTCATAATATTGACTCACTATAATTCGCTTCTGAGAACATTCTCGATTCATCTACCAATCATTTACCCACCCGGCTTAAAGGGCGGGTAAATGAATCACCACCAAGTTAAAGCTCGTCGCGTATGTCCAAAGTGATCGCGACAGACACATAGCTCCAAGTTAAATCGCAAGCACTAGTCATGTAGCCGTCGTAACGACTGAACTGCTCTGAAAGCGAGTCGTTTTCTCCAGCATGAATTTGAACTCGTCTTAAATAGGCGTCACCCAATGCTTTAAGGCCGCTGACAATGGTCTTAAATGCCTTAGTTTTCGCGCCATATTCTTCGCCTATTTTTAGGGCTAAATTAGGGTCAACATGCGAAACCGCTAATTGCAGTTGCTCGCGATTGTAAGAAGATATCGAGATGCACTTCTGTTTAGAAAATAGCGCCGCTGCTTTATAACTGGTACCTGCCATAGCAGCAGTACACAAGAACCAAGGGTTGGCTTCTCCCAAAGGACCACTACCTGTATATTTGTCTTCAGGATAGCGACCGATTCCAGGTGCGACAGGGTCGCCATTGGCTGTTTTTCCAATCGAATTAATTGGATAAAGAGATTCAAAAGCTTGATGCAACGCATAGGCAGTTGCCAAAACCTTATCATCATCGGGATCAAGAAATGGATGGCTGGTAGATTGAGACTGGAAGGAACCAAGGATGACAGCCACATCAAGGTTAGACACTTTGCCATCTAATCCGCCGACTTGATTTAGCGTAGCTTGGTAGTAACCTTTATCTTCGCTCCAGAATTCCTCCATTGCTTGTTCAATTAGTTCGGCTTGCTGATTGTAATAATCCGCCGCGCCAGGATCACTTAGCAGATTGGCGAGATCCGCCCCTTCTCTTAGGGCAGTTCGCTGCATCATTCGTGTATAGAAATGGCTACCCTCAACCTCTTCCCACAAATCAAAACAAGCGTCTTGCCAGTGGTTAGCGACAAAGTCTAGATCGCACTTTATGAGACTAAATGATGGCTCTTTGCCATCATAGAGCACATTCGATACATAGCCTTTCTCTTTATTTTCTATGAGTAAGTTAGCCCAACGAATCAAGGTTAAAGCGCGTTGCGCTGGCCCATCATTTTGCGGTCGGCCCCACGGTCCTGTAAATGCCTGCCCAGTAACATAAAACTTGGGTTCGCCTGGACTATTACTTGGTGTGGGAGTTGTTTGGTTGATCTTAGAAAACTCAACATAATCAACCATCATTTGATAGTAGTGATCTTTTAACTGTTTTTTATCACTCCCATTGAGTTTGACAATTTCAGCCATGGTTCGGGCCGAGTCTCGAATCCAATGGTAGTAGTAGTCAGGGTTGCGGCGTGATGGGGAGGCTAATACCGCCCCACGTTCGCCATCTTCTGGAGAAATATTTGCCATCATGTTTTTCAGAATGTTTGACCTAGCCGTCACAATCCATTCTTCCAAAGGTTTAACAGGCTCTGGAGCCGTTAAGCCACTATCTAACTTAGCTAAGTTGTTGCTGTTAACTGACATAAAAATTCCAAGAAATAAGTTTAGATTAGATGTCTAGATATGCTTGCATTTGGCTTACTTACCCTTGCATTCATGAAGAAAGTTAAGCTTATACTCGCAAACCCACAATTAAGCATCTAGATGCATATCGAAGTATATGCACAAATTAATTTTCTGCTCATTCAAAAGACAACTATTTTTTATCTATATGATTTCATTGAAATAATTTTTGGTAAATTTTGATACCACAAACCAATATGAATGTAGTTGCTTATTTTCATCTTGACCTAGCGATTTAGCTGCTACACTGATTTTTGCCACACACACTGATGGCAAGTTGGCTAAATAAAAATCGAGGTTTTGTATGCATGACCCAACAACTAAAGTACAAGCAATAACACCAGAGCAAGCCGTAACAAGATCGACTGAAGGACTATATGATGCAGTGATCGTCGGTTCAGGTATCAGCGGTGCTATAGCGGCAAAAGAACTCACAAACAAGGGATTATCAGTGCTGATGCTTGAAGCAGGCCCAGCAAAAGATTTTACCTATCATGGCTTCCAGCAGTACCTTAGCAACTACTACTCTAATGCTTCCAAAGATAACAACGCCCCTTATCCAGATAACCCTAACGCTCGTATGCCCCGTTCGACGGACGTCAGCAAACTTAAGCCCGGCACTTCAGACGACAAAGGTTACATGGTTCAAAATGGACCTTTAGCTCTCGATAGCACTTATACGCGTGTTGCAGGTGGAACAACAATGCACTGGGAAGCCAAAATCTTGCGCATGTTACCGGAAGATTTCTCGCTCAAAAGTACCTATGGTGTCGGCTTAGACTGGCCGATCAGTTACGATGATCTGATGCCCTATTACCGTATTGCAGAGCGAGAAATCGGCGTATCGGCGAATGTTGAAGAGCAAGGCTTCTATGGTATTAAATACGAACCAGGCTATGTCTACCCAATGCATGGATTACCGCCCTCTTACCTTGATCAAGTGGTGGCAAAAGGGATTGATGGTAGTGAGTTTGAATTATATGGCGAAACCCACCGTGTCCAAGTTAGAACTTTTCCACAAGGACGAAATGGGATACCCAACAAAAACTACGACAATGATGCAGGCTACAAGCCCAAAGGGTCAGTCAGTGGATATCAAGTCGAGCAGGGAGGGCGCTGCCAAGGTAATAATAACTGTGTGCCGATTTGTCCAGTGCAAGCCAAGTACGATGCACGCAAAACATTGCTCGACGCCGCCCAAACGGGTCGACTCGACTTCTTACCTCAAGCGGTCGCCAGTAAAGTCGTGGTCGGAGATAACGACGCGATCAGTTGCATCGAGTTCAAGCACTACTTATCAACCAACAAACCAGAACATACACTAGCGAAAGTTAGTGGAAAAATTTTTATTTTAGCGACTAATGCAATCGAAAATGCACGCTTGATGCTTGCCTCCGGTTTGCCAAGTTCCAGTAACTTGATCGGAAAAAACCTCATGGATCATACTTATTTATTGACATGGGGCTTGCTGCCAGAAGCTGCCGGCACGATGCGCGGCACCAAGTGTACATCTGGTATTGCAGACTTTCGCCATGGTAACGCTCGCTACAAACAAGCACCATTTGGTATCGATATTCACAACGATGGTTGGGGGTGGGCTACTGGATCTCCATTCACTGACATCGAGCAACTGGTTGACGAACAAAACAAATTTGGTCATGACCTACGTCAAAACGTGGTTAAGCGCATATCTAGCCAGCTTCTGTTTGCCTACATGGTTGAGCAAGTTGCCGATGAAAGTAACCGTGTAACGGTTGATCCCAAGTACAAAGATGCGCTAGGCAACATGAGACCTATCGTCAACTACAACTTATCTGATTATTCCAAAGCAGGAATAGCTTACGCTAGACAGACCTCAAAAGTATTCTTCCAGCGTTTAGGTGTTGAAGACCATTCTAGCTACTCTCCATTAGACTACGGCTATTTCAACTATCAGGGTGAAGACTACTACTTCAGAGGTGGGAACCATTTCTCCGGTACCCATATAATGGGCACAAACCCAGGAAATTCTGTCGTTGATGAAAACCAGAAGTCATGGGATCACAACAACCTCTATCTTATTGGTTCTGGCAGTATGCCAAGTATTGGCACCTCCAATACCACGCTAACCCTTGCAGCCCTCTGCTACAAAACCACTGAACACATCATAGGCCAGCTGAGCCAATACAACATTGACATTATCTCTGATTCAGATTTCCAAATGACAAAGGATGGTTGCTATGAATAAGCGCATTATCAACTCCATAGACGATCTTCACGCGATGCTAGAAGCGGCTATTCAGCTTGAGCATGCAACCATACCACCGTACTTAACCGCCCTGTACAGTATTTACCCAAACACCAACATTGAAGCGACCGCGACTATACGCGCAGTCTTGATTGAAGAAATGCTGCATTTGACACTAGCTGCCAACGTGCTGAATGCGGTTGGAAAAAGCCCTAACCTAGCCGAGCAAGGCTTTGTTCCTGACTTCCCCACTTACCTTCCAGATGGAGAAGATGATTTTCAAGTATCCATCGCTAAGTTCTCACCACAAACGCTAGAAACCTTCCTGAACATAGAACGTCCTTCGAAACAGACCTCTGCTACAACAGAGGCTTCCCAGTTCAAAGGTTGCTACCAATGTGAGAACATCAGTAAGTTCAAATTGAACGCAATCATTCCTCCCGAAACACCTAGCTATCGCTTCTACAGCATTGGCGATTTCTACGACGCTATTATAGAAGGCATTGACTTCCTTGAAGCTCAGGCTGTGCAAACAAACAGCACCATTTTTACAGGCGATCCGGCTCTGCAAGTGTCCAACAAATATTACTACTCAGGGGGCGGTGAAGTGATAGAAGTCGTTGATTTGGCATCTGCACATCAAGCTCTGGAATTGATCAAAGAGCAAGGAGAGGGACATGGTGGATCTGTTTTCGACTCGGAAGGGGAAATATCCCACTACTACCGCTTTGAGCAGCTAAAACTCGGACAGTATTATCAGCCAGGGGATCAACCAGGCAAGCCAACGGGTGAAACCTTTAGCGTCGACTATAACAAGGTCTACCCGATCAAAAGCAACCCTAAAATGTCTGATTACTCCCAAGCATCTGAACTTCATCAAGCTGCTCAACAATTTAACCAAAACTACCAAGAGTTTTTAGTCTTGGTCACCAGGGCGTTCAACTCTGAGCAATCACTACTACTTGGTGCGGTTTGTGACATGTTCAGGCTCAAAGAGCACGCAACCCAATTGATTCGAAATCCAATCCCAGGTCATCCGCAACTGAACGGCGCACCGACGTTTGAAATGAGCCTGACGCCCACAGCAAACCTGAGAGAGAAAACCGATATAAAGGAGGCTGTCTCATGAACTTAACCAGAAAACAACTCTTTCTGTTTACTGAACTATCAGGGGCATTAACTGATTTTAATGCGTTTACCCTCAATGGTACTGGGCAGGTAGAAGATTATCTTCACACCTTACAATCTATAGCTGGCTCTGACATCACTCAACATTTGTTAGAGACATTTGAAGAAATACACCAATCAACCAGTACAGAAGCCAACTTCAAAGACGCGATCAGGAAGAACATCCTTGGCGACCCTAAACTTGGACCTGTCGCACGTAACATCATCAAACTTTGGTATACAGGAACTTGGTACCAGTTGCCAAATGCATGGCGAGAAGCTTACGGAAAAAGCGAACAAGATCGGACTTTTTTTGTCAGCCCCTCTTCATACATGGAAGGTTTACTATGGCTCGCCATAGGCGCCAATCCATCCGGTGCCAAAGGGCCGGGATATGGCTCTTGGCACAGTCCACCCAATATTAATTTCGATAACAGATGGACTTACAAGCCAAACTTTCACTTCGAGTAACTGACAACATAAGTAAGACTTGATAACCACAATCTCAATTGGCTAGAGGAAAAATAAAATGAGTAAACAATCAATGTTTCCAGAAGGAAGTATCAAATTTGGCATCACTCCAACTGGGTGGGTTAATGACGATTTCCCTGATATCGATATTGGCATTCCATTCGGACAAATCGTTAGTGAAATGGCGCTTGCTGGATTCTGTGGCTGCAGTCGCGGACACAAATATCCATCCGATCCTGCGGTGTTGAAACATGAGCTGGGCATGCGCGGCCTCAAGATGTCTGAACCTTGGGTCAGCACCTATTTCACCATCAAAGACATGTACAAGAAGACGGTCAGTAACTTTGAAGATGAAATTAAATTCATCCAAGCGATGAAAAGTGGTGACATGGTACTGGCAGAGCTTGGGCACTCGTCACACCAACAACCAATTGCGCTTGTCCCCAACGCACCAGACTTCAGTGAAGATCAATGGAAACGACTCGCCGAAGGATTGAATGAACTCGGTCACAAGGCCAATAAACAAGGCATCACAATGTGTTATCACCACCATATGGGCACAGGTGTGATGACGATGCCTCAAATTGCACGTTTGGCAGAGATGACTGATCCCAACCTAGTAAACCTGTGTTTGGACACCGGTCATTTGCATTTTGCGGGTGGGGACAACCTTGAGTTTATCAAGCTTTATGGTGACCGTATTCGTCATGTGCATTTAAAAAACATCCGCCAAGACGTGATGGATTATTGCTTAACCAACCAGTTGTCGTTCAAGGAATCGATACTTCAAGGAGTGTTCACGGTACCAGGCGATCCTGCTGGCTGTATAGATTTTGAAGCCATTTTCCAAGCTCTTGCAGACAAGAACTACGCTGGCTGGCTAATAGTAGAGGCCGAACAAGACCCTGCTAAAGCGACACCTCTATTGTACGCGCAAATGGCGCGCAAGTACCTGAAAGAGATTACCGGTCAGTAAATTGACCGCGACAGTATGGAGTGAACCTATGTCACAGCAGGTAGAGTTATACTTTAGCTTTTTTATGTTCGATTCTAATTTTCCGATCGAAGATGAAGCTTTCCTTGACCAAGCGATGATTCATATACGTCATTTATCCAATATGGGCTATACCGGATTTGAAATCCACCCAGGGCGAGATGGCGACACCGTTTATGCGTTTCCAACTTATGAGGAAGAACTGACAGCTTACACTCGTTTTAAGCAACGTTTAGAAGATGAGGGACTCGGGCATATCAAGTTCGCCACCAACGTAGGCGCCACCACCGATTGCGATCCTAGCTCGGCAAACCCAAGCATTCGTCGAGCAGGTATCGAATATCTCAAATCACGAATCGATATTACCGCCGCAATGGGGGGGGAGATCATGATGGGCCCAATGGTGATCCCTTATGGTGGCTTTGTGTACAGTGCCCCTAATGGTGAGCCCGTGTGGAGTGACGATCTGCAAACTGCACTCGACCAACGCTACTCAACGGCCCAACAGAGCTTCCATCAACTTGGCCAATACGCAAAAGAAAAAGGCGTAAAACTTGCCATTGAACCCATCAGCCACTGGGAAACTCCTGGGCCAAACAAACTCGATCAATTGATCAAGTTCTTAGACGGTATAGCTGATCCCACCGTCGGAGTCGTTATCGATAGTGCACAAGAAGTTCTCGATGGCGACGGGCCAGAAGTATTCAAGCAGCAAGTGCAATACTTGGCTAATCAACAAAGGCTACACTACGCGCAAGCTTCGCCACCTGATCGAGGTGACCTTCAGCACAGCTGGCTTCCTTGGGATGCAATGTTTACCCCGATTTTAGAACACTACCATGGCCCGGTCGCTGTAGAGATTTTTAATGCAGTGGGAGCGTTTGATCAAGGCTTGCGGCTAACTCGACGTAAATTCTGGATACCAGAAGTTGATAAGCCCAACGCCTACCCAGATGCTTACTGTGTGGCGCAAACAGCATACGAAGTAACGGAACTTAATCTCAGCCGGATCAAGCAGCAAGTATAGCTAAGCAAACATAGAAGTTTGAAAATCGCTATCTAGTACAAAGATGAATACATCCAACAAAAAAAGCTCAGCGATTGCTGAGCTTTTTCTTTGGTTAGATGATTACGGGCGACAGCTTGAGGTATCGAAATCAACGACTATTGCTGCATTTTCAAAATTGCCGGAAACTTTCAAATATCCCCAGTAATTAGCTTGCCCAGCGATAGTGATACACTCACTGTTGCCTTCATTGTCTGACCATCCATGAAGATTCGATCCTGCTTCATTCGGCCATCCAAAATTGCTGTATTCCAGTTTAAGATCACCTGTCCCATTAGCAGAAGTTATTGCCATCGACTGATGCTCATTGACTCCTTCGATACTGAGCCAGATGGTTGACTGGCTCGCTAGACATGCAGGCTCTCCTGCCACCAAACGTCCGCTTGAGATTTTGCTTTGTACTGCACAATCGGTAGGTAGCGATGAACCACCTCCTTGCGGTGAAATAACAATCGAAGCGGTCGTCGTGCCAGTATTTCCATCGTTATCCGTGACAGTTAAGCGGACCGTGTAGTTACCCTCGCTGTTGAACTGGTGCGACGGATTGGCCTCGGAACTTGTCGAGCTATCACCGAAGTCCCAGAGGTATTTTGTGATTTGCCCGTCTTTGTCTGAACTACCTGCACTGCTGAATGAAATGGATTCACCGACTTTACCCTCATTACTTACATTGATTACCGCGGTCGGTGACTCTGCACCGCCACTGACCAGTTGTTGTTGCCACTGTTCGAACTCAGACTGATACTGAACTGCCCATTGATTGATGATGACTTTATACTGGGACCAGTTTCCGCTTCGTGTTTCAACTAACATGCGATTGACGTCATCCATGTGGCGTTCAAACATGAATCTCACGGCTAAATAACCCCAACGATAGATACGATCGACATCGAAGCCATCGTAAGTAGTTTCGAATATTTCGCTTAATGTGTAAGTAGAACCATCTTTAATTGTCTCTATCGCTTTAGGGTTGTTGTCTTCATTTGCGACATACTCAGCGACCCCCTCACTCCACCACACGACTTTTTCAGTTGGATGACTGAAGTCGCCATACATGTCGAATCGCCCATCTAAGTAGTGGACATACTCATGTTCAAGGTTCCAAACGAAATGATCCGGGTTAGCGTAAGACGCTTCATAAGCAATGAAGTTAGGAATATTGCCCGGCTTAGAAGGGTCTCCTTCTAGATACATGCCACCATTGTTAGTGCTGATATCAAAAATAGGGCCTGCGTATTTGCCGTAATCGTCGCTACTATCGAAGATATTCACCTGCAGCTGAGTATTGTGATCGTCTGCGACAGGCTGATTGCCAGTTTCCAGTCGGGTGTGGAAGTAACCTTCCTCAAAACCCATTTTTTCACACGCAGCCTGATGCTGAGTTTGAGTCATATTCTGCGACAGAATACGAATAGTCGGGCTACAAGTGTAGCTTTGTGCTAGAACAAGAGATTTCAGTTGTTGTTCAAAATTACAGATGCCAAATTGAGAACAATCGGAATGATAAGAGGCAGTATCAGCGGTCGCGAGCCAAACCGTATCACCATAGCCATACATCTCGTATTGGCTGAACACCTCGGTGACCTTAGCTTTTACTTTCGCTTCAATCACAGTGCCACTGTACTTTAGTAATCTGGCCATTTCACGACCCGCATTAGCGGTCATAAACTCATCCGCTCGCGTAATAGAATCTCGATTGAGTGCCATCTTAGCGAGTGCGTCGACCAAAGCGGTCTGCGAACCTATCGCCTGAACGTATTGGTCATTCCATTGCCCGCCGAACAGCACGGTGAAAACGCCATTGACGGCATCACGCATATACCAATGCTGAGCGTAATCTGAGTTCCAGCGATTTAGCCACTGCGTAATAACATCAAGGTAGGCATGCTCAAGACTTGCGCTATCCATAGTGATGATCACTTCACGCAACACTTTGCCGTGAGCATCGCTGCTTTCATAGAAGTTAGCGTTGGCAACAAAAGCATCGACCGCTTCTTTTACCGCAGGTGTCACCCAAGTTAGAAAGCTCACTTTGTCGTTGTAAAATTCAGCGTAGTAGCCTGCGCGTAGGAAGAGGAATAGTGCCTCTAACTCATCACTTCCGCCACCCTGATATGCTTTTGCAACATTCACCGTATGCTTGGCGACATTGAACATATTGCTAGATTCAAATGCTGTTTCTTGAACAAGGCTTTCAGCCGAAAAAAGCTTGTTCACGCAACTCGCTCCCTGCGTCGTAATCGCGGAAATAAGCGCTGTACTATTTGAGGTAGCAAATGTCTCTACATCACAGGTTACCGCTGCTTCGTCTGCAGCAGCGGCAAACATCTTAAAAGTTGGCTCTGGTTTTTGAGTGAGTGTTTTCTTCGGTGCGTTATCTGGTTGATGATCTTCGACACCATGATGTTCATGGTCATGAAGAACACTTCGGTCTACATATTGCGGCACTGGCTCGCTCGCCGCGTACACGTTCAAAGAAAATAAAGCACCTGCCACTGCTATTGTTAGTTTTTTAAGTTCCATCTTAGCTTTTCTACCTATGTATATTTTATACAAACGGCATTGCCGTCACCGGATCTCACTTACTGCGAAATCACTGATTAATCTAGACGGGAAAATCTTAACTATGAAACAAATTACTGATACTCAATTTTTGAGTCTCAGTTTATAAGACGCTCAGAATCACTATTTAAGCTTGGACAGTTATTTAATCACTCATTTAGTAGCGCTTACTTTCCAAGCTTTAAAAGTGGAAGAAGTTACGTGTATAGGAAAAGCATGAAACTGGCTAAAGTGTGGGATAAGGTTGAGATTTAACCTGATGAATATCAATGAAAAAGCGCCATACTGGCGCTCCTATCAAACTTGTTTTTCCGCTGCAATTGGGGCTAAAAGGATTTCGCCCAACTATGTAGAGCATCTTTCATCTCGGCTCGGTCATGTTTCATTTGATGCATTTCTCCGTCACTAATTGGAGAATCTCGCAACTCAAGCGTTCGAATCTCTTTATCTAATGAGTTGTAGTTTCTCATCATCTGCGCAAAGTCCTCATTAGTTTCGACAAGCGCAAGAATCGCATCTTTATATTCAGGAAATTCTTTTAGTAGAGAATGATCTTCACCGAGCATATGTACTCCTCCATGGTAAAAATTAACTGTTCAATTTTTAACCATAGCAACGAATTCTCCAGTGTAATGTGCGCTCACGCACTTACTGGCAATAAACTCTCACTGTTGATCCGTAACTGGCCCTGTGATTGTTTCCGTCAATCCGAAATCGGTGTTTAGATTAACCAAACACCGACTATTTTCTGTTTAAACGAGTGCCTAATCCCTAGTAAGCAAATGTCTCTCGGTAGGCAAATAAGCCTTGGCTTCCCCCGGTATGCAAAAACAAAACATTGCTGCCTGCTTTGATCTCTCCCCTAGCACAAAGATCCATAAGACCAGCCATTGCTTTTCCCGTATAAACAGGATCGATTAGCAGCCCTTCAAGCCGAGCGCAGCGCTCAACCGCTGTCACCATAGCTTTGGTAGGAATGCCATAGCCGTCGCCAAAGAAACTGCCATCGGCAAACACTTTTCCGTCCGCTAGATTAGGGTCTAAATCTAAACTCGTTAACGTTTGGCGCAGAAGCTGTGTCACTAAATCCTGCTGCTCCTCGGTAGAACGGCTAACCGTTATTCCAAGTACTGGAATATCAACATCGGCAGCAATCAACCCTGCCAGTAAACCCGCCTGTGTCCCAGCACTTCCCGTTGCCAACACTATTTGGTCGATTTTTATTTCTTGCTCAGCGATCTGCTGTACCAACTCGTTGGCACATCGAACATAGCCATAGCTGCCAATTACGTTTGAGCCGCCCATGGGAATCAAATAAGGTTTACGCCCACCAGCAGTAAGCTCACTCATTAATTGAGTCACAAAGTCTTCGCATTGCTGGCCTTGAGGTACGGAGTGAATTTCAGCACCCAGTAGGTGATCTAGCAACATGTTGCCGTTATTGTAGTAGTCAGCCTTTGGTGTACCTGCGACATCCTCTAACACTAACTCACAATCAAAGCCAAACTTGGCAGCGGCTGCCGCAGTTTGTCTGGCGTGATTCGATTGGAAACCACCGACAGTTACCAAAGTGTCAACCCCTTGTGCTAACGCGTCGCCAACAAGGTACTCAAGTTTACGGGCCTTGTTTCCACCGCCCGCCAATCCCGTACAGTCATCGCGTTTGATATACAAATGGCACCCCAACTCTTTGGAAAGCCTTGGAGCGAACTCCAAAGGTGTTACACCGTGTAGAATTTGACTGCGCTTGATATCTTCAAATTTGATCATCCGTTAACTGCCTCCATTATAAGAGTTAGCGCTTGGTTCTATTCCTAGCCACACGAACTAAACGGTTGTCGCTTCTCGGCCGCGCTTGAAAAACTTCTTAGGAACTTTAGTCAACAAGATACCAAAAAGTAGAGGCAACATCAGAACAACAGACTGATCTGAGATCATTTCATCGTTCACATAGGAAGAAATAAACAATGCGACAATCGGGAAGATCAAAAAGCAGATTGAAGCATGAAATGGTGAAGACACCTGACCTAGCTTAAAGTAAGCCACAATACCGCCAACACTGGCGATCAACCCCAGATAGATCACCGCCGAGATCGAATCCCAAGTGAATAAATGAATATCTACGTTTTCACCTACGGCTGAAACAGCAAATAGAAATACCGCAGCAATCGAGCATGGTATAGCATTGTATGTCAGCACCTGAACATCACTGCACTGCTTTTGAGCAAAAACATACATAACAGCATGCATTGCAACCGCCAACCCCAAAGACAAAGTACCGATTAGATAGTCCTCGCCACCAAGCTCCATCTCGTTCGATAAAATCAAGCAAAGACTGATTACAGCAAGCACCAGCCCAAACATCTGATGCTTTTCTAGACGCAGACCAAGGAATAGCCCTGAAGTAATCAAAACAGCAATCGGCATATTGGCAAAGATAATCGATGCTAGACCAGACGAAATATACTGTTCGCCATAAATCATCAGAGTAAACGGGATAGCAAAATACATAATCGATACAATCAGCATCCAACGACGTTTACCCTTAGGGAAAAGCAAAGGCTGGTTAAACACTTTGGTCAAGAAAATAAGCAGTGGAGCTGCGAACAAAAAGCGCAAAGCGGTGGCAAACATAGGTGGGATAGAATGCAACGCGACTTCCATCGCAAACCAAGTTGTACCCCATATTAAACAAACCGAGAGGAACAGAAAAATGCTAAATGACTTTGAATTCATGGTGATAACTCATTAACTACGCAAATAAAAACGGTGCGCTGAAGCACGAAAAATTTGGCATGTAGTCTAAAGAATCACTGAGAGAAAATGTTTTCCTTTTACATCAAACCTTACCTATTAAAGGTAAAAGTTTTCTAATAAACCGAGATATCTTAGAAAATTTTTATATCTGGTAAATAACGCAAACAATAACCTTGGTTAAAACAAGGTTATCAGTAGAATTAAAGCATTTACAGTCTCTATACAAGATAGTACTTCAAGAGTGAGTCGCTATGATTGAGCAGGATAATAATGTTCAAAGTTGGGAATATGCTGCTCCCAAATAGGCGGAGTCCCAATGTGTTTTTGGACTGCAGTAATAAACTCTCTAACCAATGCCGTTTGCTTACGGTGAGGATATAAAGCGTAAAGAGCCAATCCTTTGTTACACAAGGTATAGTCAGTAAGAAGCGGCTTCAGCCCTAGCTCATCAATAGAGCAGTTGAGATTGGAAGAAGAAAGCGTCACATAACCGAGCCCATCTTGAACCGAAGCAATCAAGGTCGGGACATCATTCACTTTGAGCTTGCCTCTCATCTTGTAGTTGATGATATTACTGGAGTTGGGTTGCTCGCTAAGTCTCATCGTATCGACAGTTAACGAGCGGTTGCTGTACACCACAGAAGGAAGCTTCACTAGCTCTTCAGGAGTTAACGGCTCACCATACTTTTGAATAAAGCTGTTTGAAGCGAGAATCACCGCCCTAATATCGGCAATCTTTTTCGCAATTAAGCTCGAATCATCTAAGCGCCCTAAACGAAACGCCACGTCAAAGTGGTCAGAAATAATATCCGAGCGTTTATCATCCAGTAGCAGTTCAATCTCAACATCTGGATATGACTGCATAAACTGACTGATCACAGGACGAAGATAGTTTTGACCCACATGGTAAGGAGCAGTCACTCTAATTCGCCCTTTAGGCTGAGCATGATAAGAGTCGGCGATTGATTGAACATGAGTCAAAGTACCCACAAGGTTATGAGCTTGTTCGAGAATCTCTTCTCCTGCAGGCGTTAGTGAGAATGAGCGCGTCGAACGGTTAAGAAGCTGGACGCCTAAATCAGACTCTAGTTTTTTTATCTGCTTTGAGAGAGAGGAGTTGTCCATATCATGCAGAGCGGCTGCCTTAGTAAAAGAGCCTTGCTGAACGACATCGATAAACAGAGAGAGTTGATTCACTAACGCCATATTACAACCTTACTTTTGAGCTCGCTGCCATTGCACTAACCACTTATCAAGATGGTTTGCAAACTGCTGGCGATCAGCCTGACTTAATGGCGCAGGCCCTCCTGTTTGGATACCACTGCTACGCATGGTCTCCATGAAATCACGAATGTTCAAACGTGATTTGATGTTCTCTTTAGTAAACAACTCACCGCGCGAACTCAGTGCATGGCCGCCTTTGGTGATGATTTCGTCCGCAAGCGGAATATCACTAGTGATCACCAAGTCACCCGTTTGACAGCGTTTAACTATCTCATTATCAGCTACATCAAATCCGGCTTGAACTTGTAGCATGGTCACCTTTGGTGAGGCTGGCGTGCGAATAAACTGGTTAGCCACCAAGGTCACTTCAACCCCAGTACGCTCAGACGCGCGAAATAAGATGTCTCGTACAACCACAGGACAAGCGTCCGCATCTACCCAAATTTTCATTATTCATAATTCCTAAAAACGGTCTACTGACGCTATTAGACCGTAATTAATAAGGACTTAGTAGCGTTATTTAAACTTAACCGCCGTTCCGCTAACACTCACCATCATCATGCTACCGCCGCTACCTATCACTTCGTAGTCGATATCAATACCGACAATACCATCTGCACCCAACTCACGAGCTCTGGACTCCATCTCTTGGAAGGCGATTTCACGCGCGCGTCCCATCTCTCGCTCATAGGCACCTGAACGACCGCCAACCACATCGCGAATTGCGCCAAACATGTCTTTAAAGATATTGGCTCCTAATATTGCCTCGCCAACAACAACACCCAAATAGTCTTGGACCGGGCGACCTTCAACAACTGAAGTAGTAGTTTTGATCATAGAGTTCTCCTTATATTTATCATAACTAACTCATAAACAGCCAAACACCGACACCCATCATAAGCGTGCCAGCAATACGATTCAGCAACCGAACGTTCTGCGATTGCCCAAGCAAACGTTTAAGACCTTTCCCGCCAGTCGCGTATAAGGTCATACAGATAAACTCGAACACCAAAATTATCGAGACCAATACAACCAGCTGAGGGGCTAAGTCGGCATTCTGGTCAATAAACGGAGGAAGCAAAGAGATCATAAACGCCCAACCTTTAGGATTGGCGATCGCAGTAACAAAACCTTGCACAACTAAATCCCAATCACTTGAGGGCTGCGAAGCTTGCTCATCTAGGTTAATGGCAAGCTTACCTTTTGAGCGCCACATCTGAATGCCTAGATAAAACAGGTAACTGCCCCCAATGAGCTTCAGTGCTACAAATAACCACGGATAATTGAGCATCACAGCAGCAATACCGAGAACGGCAGCGACAGCCACTAGACCGACCCCAACTAACTCCCCTGCCATCATCCACAGCGCTCGGCGATAGCCAATACTCATGCCTAAGGTCAGCGCTAACGTCATGCACATCCCAGGCGTAATTGAGACAAAGAAAAAAGTCGGAATAAACATTCCCAGCAAAGCGGTATTCATAGTCGATATTTTTATCGTTAATTGTTGTGTTATGCGTCTAACATATAGCAATGATCGCTAAAACCAAACCACTCTATTACTCTGATTAGTGGTAGCAACGTTAAATGATATTATAATCAGCCTATTAACTCTTTTTCATTCGCAAGGGGCTAAGCTTGTTCACTCTCAAATGGCGCATGCTTACGCTATTGTATTTCACCTTGTTGGTTGGCTGTGTATCAATTGATCCAAGCACGCTTCCCGAAAAATCTTACTCCAATCATCTGGGCTATCAAAAGAGTAGTCAACTCGCCAAATACTTTGAATCTGATAAACATCCCGATGCTTCTCTTACTGGATTTGTGCCTCTCGACCAAGGAGAAGACGCCCTTCTAGCTCGCCTCGCCTTGATTGAGTCTGCACAAAACTCGCTTGATTTACAGTACTACATCTATCGTAGCGATGAGACAAGCCAACTCCTGACTTGGCGAATTTATGAGGCGGCCGAGCGCGGGGTAAGGGTTCGCTTGCTCCTCGATGATATGCAGGATAGAGGTGACAATAAACTTGCCGTACTCAATGCTCACCCCAACATTAAGATTCGTCTGTTTAACCCGCACCACTATCGAAATGCACGTGTGATAGCAATGGCAAGAGACTTTGAAAGACTCAATCGTCGTATGCACAACAAGTCTTTCACTGCCGACAGCGTTGCTTCTATCGTAGGTGGGCGCAACATAGGTAATGAGTACTTTTCATTTGAGTCTCATGTCGAGTTTGGTGACTTCGATGTGCTCTTATATGGCAAAGCCGTCGAGCAAACCGCCGAGCAGTTTGATCTCTACTGGAACAGCCTCTACGCCATTCCAATAGAGTGGATAGTTGAAGACACTCAGCGTGTGGATTACAGCACTATTGAAAAAGAAGTCGCAAAGAGAAAGTTACGCGAAAAATTCTCCGAAGGGCAATACAACTTCACTAAGCTAGACCTTTACGAACAACTGGTTCAAGGTCACTTGGATATGTATTGGGGAGAAGGCGTTGTGTGGTATGACTTACCCGACAAAGTCGCCACACAGAAGAGCCAGTTGGTTGATAACTTAAGTGAACTGCTGGCAGATATTGACGCCTCAATTGTACTAATTTCTCCCTATTTTGTTCCGACCGAATCCGGAACAGCCGCCTTGGTTGATGCCGCCAAACGTGGAATAGACGTCACTGTTATTACTAACAGCCTTGCCTCTAACGACGTGTTTGCTGTTCACGGATGGTATGCAAAATATCGCAAAAAACTCGTTGAAGGTGGAGTCAAACTCTGGGAAACCAAAGCGAATGCTGATCTTAACAGCAAATGGAGTGTGACAGGCAGCAGTCGATCAAGTTTGCACGCCAAAATGATATTCATCGATGGCAGCACTCTATTTGTCGGCTCTATGAACTGGGATCCTCGCTCTGCATACCTCAACACAGAAATGGCAGTAGTCATAGAACAAAAGCGCTTTGTAGAAGAATCTCTCGAAGAGCTGCCAAAAAGCTTAGAGAAAAATGCCTATCAAATAGTCATTCAAGACGGCGACGTTGCGTGGAAAGATTTTTCTTCTGGGAAGCTGTTAACCTCCGAGCCAGACGCCAGTATATGGCGAAAGGTGGGCGCCTGGTTATCAGGAATGCTGCCAATTGAGGAACAACTCTAGCCTTTTGATTTCATGTTAAAAACTGCATAAGTCTCGACTATATATGCAGTTTTTAACACCTCATACCAGTATATGCATTTAGATTCTCAAGTAATGAGAAACCTATATATATTAACGAGCAGGCTTTTCCTTGTTACAAAATGGAATTTATAGATAAATCCGTTAACCATACTGGTTAAAATCCTGTTAATTAACACAAAATTCTAGTGATGAGTGTCACATCTATAAATCTGGTCAGTTATTTTGCTTTTTGATCTTTCGATCTGCCTGCTAACCTCCTGCTCGCCTTGAAGTGAACTCAAGGTGCATAACTATAAGGAGTGTTCACTATGAATACCAAGAAACCGATGTCGCTAACCAGCCGCGTAATTCTAGGTATGGTTGCGGGTATCTTGACAGGATTTGCGATTCGCAGTCTCTTTGCTGACAACGGATTTGTCGATGCATATATTGTAAATGGATTATTTGAAGTCGGCGGCCAGATCTTTGTCGCTAGCTTGAAAATGCTTGTTGTCCCACTAGTCTTCGTGTCACTAGTTTGCGGTACAAGCTCTCTAAAAGACCTTTCTACACTGGGTCGTATGGGTGGTAAAACGCTCGCGTTCTATGTTGCAACTACAGCCGTTGCTATCACTCTTGCCCTTACAATGGGTAACCTTTTTCAGCCGGGTGCAGGCGCAGACTTAACTGCCGCAAGCTCGTTTAAATCGGCGGAAGCGCCATCTCTTGGTCAAGTTATCATTGATATGTTCCCGACCAATCCAATTAGCGCTATGGCAGAAGGTAAAACACTTCAAGTGATCGTCTTTGCTGTGCTATTTGGTATTGCTATCAGTGCTGCAGGTAAACCGGGTGAGCGTATTGCTTCTTTCTTCTCTGATCTCAATGAAGTGATCATGAAGCTAGTTGCAATCCTAATGAACTTAGCACCATACGGTGTGTTCTTCTTGATGGCGAAGCTATTCACTGGTTTAGGATTAAGTGCCATTGTAAACCTAGCAGAATACTTCTTGGTTCTTGCAGGGACACTTGTTCTTCACGGTCTGGTGACTTACAGCGTGATGCTAAAAGGTTTTACGGGTCTTAGCCCAATAACTTTCTTGAAGAAGATGGAAGACGCCATCATGTTTGCTTTCTCTACGGCTTCTTCAAACGCGACGATTCCAGTAACAATGGAAACTGCGAAGAACCGTATGGGTGTTGAAAACCGCGTATCTTCATTCACTGTGCCATTAGGCGCAACAGTGAATATGGACGGTACGGCAATCATGCAAGGCGTCGCGACCGCGTTCATTGCTCAGGCATTCAACATTGATCTGACTATGGGTGATTACCTAATGGTGATCATGACGGCAACTCTGGCATCAATTGGTACAGCGGGTGTTCCGGGTGTTGGCCTTGTCATGTTAGCCATGGTGCTTAACCAAGTCGGTCTACCACTTGAAGGTATCGCTCTTATTATGGGTGTTGACCGTCTACTGGATATGATTCGTACTGCCGTAAACATCACAGGTGATAGTGCCGTGACCATCATCGTTGCTAAATCTGAAGGTGCACTAGATGAAGCTCGCTTCAATGACCCAATGGCAGGTGTCAAAGAAGAAGAAGTTCATTTAAAGCGCTCTGAAGCCTAAAACAATGATATAAAACAGGGCCCTTAACTTGAAAAAGTTAAGGGCCTTTTTGTTAACCTATTAACCGCTTTCGCTACACATACAGGTAACCTTGATGGAGGTTATATCCTAAACTCTGCAAGGTAAACTGCTGAGCGTAAGTTTCTACGCCTTCTTGGATTATTTCGCATTCTGACATCTCACCAATTTCAGACAAGGTCCCTAACAACCTTTGCTTAGCTTCATTTGAATCTATATCGCGAATAAATTCTTTATCAATTTTGAGGTAATCAAGAGATACCTTTTGTACAATTTCAACATTGTTATTGCCAGTTCCAAAGTCATCAAGTGCTATCTTGAAACCTTGCTGTTGAAGCTTACTGATGTTGCTATAGATCTCCTTGTCGTAAGGCAAGTTTGAGTTTTCCGTAAGTTCCAAGACGACCTCGCTTGGCTTTAACCGAGCTAAATATTTTTCCAAGACAGAATAGTGGCTACCTAGCAAAGAGCCTGGACAAATATTAATACCGTAGACTCCAGCTCCCCCCTTTCTCTTCGCATTCGCAACGGTCTTAGCTATGAGTACAGTATGAAAAGTAATTAGCTGATTTTCTGCCAAATTCTCGATGTACTGCAATGGCGTTCTTTCAGCAATGCGAGTTAATATTTCTCGATAAATCGTATTGTTTTTCTTGGTATCAACTACTGGCTCTAACGCGTAATCCAGCAAGACCCAATCTTGGCAGAATCGGATGAACCTTGAGATTTTTCGCCAATACAGTGTAAGAGATACTAGGAGAAAAAGAGATGCAATTTCGGCCAGTAGATTGCTCGCATAGAAGGAAACTTTGGTACCACCATCCAGTACTTTTGTATAAATGCGAATACCGCTAGGCTGACCAAGAGCCACAGCCTTATCATCTTTATGTTGGACAACCAAACCATCAACCAACAGCGACCAAAGGTTGTTGCTATACATACTCTCAACAGCTCGAATAGAAATCCTACCGATCATCGTGGTATAAGTCTCATCGTTGTCTCTGACGCTGTATATAAATTGGGGCAAGTTGAGCAGCGAGTTAACGTAGTCTTCACTAATTTGCTCAACCGAATCTCTATCAACAAAACATGATTCAAAGGGGGAAACTAAAAGAGCTGAATCAAGATATAGCGAGTGGTTGAATACGTTGTGAGTTTCATCATCATGGCAACCGAGTGACGTTAACTCTTGGGCGACGCTGTCAATATTGCTTCGAAACTGTTCAACGATTGAGGTCAGTTGATAGATATGTAGTGAATAGAGGAAGGATGTTATTACTGCAACATACAGCAAAGCTCGGGCCGATTTTCGGAATAAGGCCATTTTGTAGGTTATTAAAAATGAACCCAACACAGAAAAAAGACTCGGCTTGAAATCGCTTAGTTTAGGCTCGGTGTTATGAGTGTTGGCCCTTGTTGAACGTGCAAGAGCAACATAATAACCTTTATGACGTACGTCCGATATTAACTTCTTTTCATTGATACTTTGACTATAGCCAGTGGTCAAGCGCTTAAATTTTGATTGCAATCTCCGAATCGTTGTCTGCCACGGTTCCCTTTTAATCTCTTTTCTCTCGATATTCCTGTAAGCACTTTCGAGATCGTATAGACTAATCGGGTTGTCTACAGAGCCGTTATTGATAAGAAATTCGAGTACAAAACGTTCTCTTTCATCAAGGTCAGTTTCACGCTTTTTATTATCATTTTCAACGCTATATAACTGACTACCACTTAAAACTAAATCTAATGAACTATCGTCACATAGATTAAATGAATAGAACATCTATCCCCCGAACAACAATACCTTTCTGCATATAAATTAAGCCAACAGCGATATCGTTGTATTTGTTTAACCAACTAAATCATTTATTTAAGAACCGTTGTATTCATTCCTTTATTACAACCATGGTGTTTTTGCGAATCGATTCAATCTAAAATACCTCACAGGCAAATAGTCATCCGCAAACTGCGCATATACTCCAATCGGAGACAGACCCAGCTTCATGTGATTAGAAACAGCCAAATCCACTTCATTGAACCGAGTTGAGCCAGTCCTTCGACATCTTTAAAAACAATATATCAAAAAATAAACACAAATAGACACTCCAAATCATATTTGAAGTAAATAAATAACACCAACCTCACATAAGAACCTCCACTATATTTAGTCATCGAATAACCCAACATCTAATCATAATGTTCTATTGCCATTATTCGATTCGGCTGATTTAGTCGATAGAGACACAAAAGGGAAGGGACACTTGATCATTTTGCCATCAGAGTTAGTCAATTCGACTATATTTACAATACTGTCAATAGAAAATCTAATGACTTGTCGAAGCAAGGAGGCCTATATGAATCCCACCAAGATTGCCCAGCTAATCGCTGTTACCTGTATCCCACTTTCGTTAAACAGCATGGCGGAGTCCCCCACTTTTCAGATGAGTCAAATGCAATCCGAAGTACTCAACACCTGTATAGTTAGATTTGATGATTCGGTAAGCAAATTTGATGTAGAAAGACGTGTCCGAGGTATGCTCACGGCCTCCAGCGCACAAGCAAAACATATCTACAAGCACACCATTAAAGGTTTCGCGACTAACATGCCTTGCTCTCAAGCAAAAGAAGCATTTGGCAATGAAAGTGGCGTAGTGAGTTTTGAGGATGATAGCCTAGTGTTTGCTCTCGCCCCCCCTCCAGGAAAGGGCAAAAATAAAGATGACTCTGGTGATCCTCCCGAAGAACCAAGCCAAGAAGTTCCTTGGGGCATTGATAGAGTAGGAGGAAAACGCGACGGCTCTGGAATGACCGCTTGGATTATTGACACTGGTATTGATGTTGACCATCCTGACTTGAACGTTGACAGTCAGCGTGGTTTCAGTGCATTTACTTCAGGACCAGACAGCAGCCCAGATGACAGGCATGGCCATGGAACTCACGTGGCGGGAACAGTGGCTGCGAAGGACAACACCATTGGTGTCGTGGGAGTGGCAGCAGACGCTACAGTAGTACCGGTAAAAGTACTTAATCGACGTGGTTCTGGTACAACTTCAGGAGTAATCGCTGGAATTGACTTCGTTGCAGCAAATGCTGGCAATGGAGATTGCGCTAATATGAGTTTAGGTGGAGGGTATAGTCAAGCTCTCAACGATGCTGTAGTTAACCTTGCTACTGCTCCAACCACTATTCACGTCTCTTTAGCCGCAGGCAATGAGAGTCAAGATGCCAATAACGTTTCTCCGGCTAGCGCTGAAGGGGGCAACATCTACACGATATCTGCAATCGACAGCAATGACGTGTTTGCTTACTTTTCCAACTACGCGAATCCACCTATAGATTACGCAGCACCCGGGGTTAGCGTACTATCACTAAAAGTTGGCGGTGGCACCGTAACATACAGCGGTACTTCCATGGCAGCTCCTCATGCATGTGGGGTATTATTGATAACCAACGGCAACCCAAATACCGACGGTGTCGCTAGTGGGGATCCAGATGCCTCGAATGGGGGAGTAAGTGATCCAATTATTAGCCTATAGATGAATCAATTACGAATAAGTTATTGAAACCAAAAACAGTAAGCAGTGGCTAAACTGCTTACTGTTTTTGTCTGTATTCAGTTATCGGTCGCAACAGTACTGTAAAAAAATACCCCAATAATTGACTACTCAACCATTGGGGCAGATTCATTATCTTGTTTATGATGTTTTCTATTTCGCTAACATGGCAACCTTTTTAAGGAAGCTATCTCTAAGGTGTTCTTGGTCATAATCGAGATGATAGGTATTGTGAAAGCCGATTTTTAGCTCAACACCATTCCCTCGCATATATACATTGTACCCATCATAATCAGAGAAGGCTTCGACACCTTCATAGATCTTACCATGCTCAGTTGGTGAGCCGTTCGCCATCACCGTTTCATAAGCTTGTAGGACCTTGGTTGGATCAAGTTCGTTCTTCATAGCTCACCTCCTTTCACTATCCAAACCTACGTAGAATGTTTGAATAGCGATCTACTAAAAAGTATGAACGGTGATCAAGGTTTTCGCCATTTCTAGTCTTGAGCCAAATCAAAACTCTAAACGTTATTACTTTCGCGAACTAGCTCTGCCAATGTTTTTAATCGTTGATCGCTATTCTTAACGTATGGGTTATCTTGATCCCAAGCATACCCCGCTAAGATAGCGCTGATCATTTGTTTGATACGGGGGTTAGGGTTCTGATAGAAGATGACATCTTGCAGAATACCGCTATACCAGCCTTCGACATAAGTTCGGAAAGTGTTTACACCAACCATTAACGGCTTAGCGTACTCGTCATCCCAATCCACTTCTTGCCCATTTAGCTGTTTCACCACGCACTCGGCGGCATACTGGGCCGACTTCATCGCAATGGTCACACCGGATGAAAATACCGGGTCAAGAAACTCTCCTGCATTGCCTAGCAGAGCGTAGTGCTTGGTCGCGAGCTGTTTTACGTTCGCTGAGTAGCCACCTAGCTCTCCCGCAGGGTTTGAATATTCAGCATTGGCAAGCAATCGGGCTAAACCAGATTCTTCGCTCGCTAGTTGCTTAATAGCGGCAATTTTATCTTCCGGGTAGCGGTCAAAGAACTCTGGTTCCCCCACCACACCAAATGAACACACGCCATTGGAAAAAGGAATCAACCAGTACCAGACATCGTGATTTTCAGGGTGCACGGAAATTAGAATCTTGTTGCGGTCGTACTCTAACGCTTGCGGGTCAATGTTATCAACGACATGAGTGAAGATAGCTTTGCGTGGCGGAAGACAAGACGGCTCTTCAAGGTCGAGCATTCTTGGTAAAACTCGCCCGAAACCACTCGCATCCAACACATAGTCTGCTTCTATTTGGTAGCTCTCACCCTGCTCATCTTTGACTGTCAGCAAAGAGCGATCACCAACAAACTCAAGTTCAGTTAACTCATGTTGATAACGGATTTCTACCCCTTGAGTCTCAGCGCTATCAGCGAGGACTTTATCGAAGTTACCTCGCTGAACTTGGAACGTAGTCCCTGGTCCTGAAGTGAATTTATCGGTGAAATCAAACTGGGTGTATACGCCATTGCGTCTAAACGCTGCGCCATCTTTGTACTGAAAACCGTATTGATTAACCGCATCAAGCATACCGGCTTGTTCTACCACTTCCATACACGCGGGAAGTAGGCTTTCTCCGATAGAAAAACGTGGGAACAGCGCCTTTTCAATAACAATAACGTTTATGTCCTGCGCGTTTAACAACGCAGAAACAGTTGAGCCTGAAGGCCCTGCACCAACAACAACGACTTGGGTAATTTCTTTTTTCATAATTTTTATTGTGATTTTAGCTTGAGCAGCGTATGGCCAAGGCCAATATTATCGGTTCTTTCTTCAACGGTTAATCCTGCTGCTTCAATGATCTCTAAGAAATCGTCGCTACGATAGAAACGGCTATTGCCATTGGCTAGGCAGGTGAAGTAGAGAGAAGTGGCATTCAAACTGAAAGAAGCGGCGTCATATTTTTGCGCATCCCAAAACAGCTCTAGAATGTAAATAGAATCACCTTCACGAAGCTGACCTTTGACTTTCTTGAGGATATTAAGAATTTCCATTGGCGAGAAGCAATCTAAGAACTGGCTCATCCACCAAACATCGGCGCTTTCTGGCAGTACTTGCTGCTTATCGAGCATATTGGCTGGGTGTGGATGAACTCGACTTGCAAAGCCCTGATCTTTGGCATTTTTCATCGCCATCTCAAGCTGTTGAGGTAAATCAACAATGGTGATCTCAACATCTGGGTTGTAGTTACAGCATTGCATTGCCCACTTACCCGTGTTGCCACCGATATCAACCAGTGTTTTCGGTTGGCTTTTAAAAACTTCTTTGAGCAGAACCGGGAACGAACGGTCAGAATAAAAGTGGTCAAACTTAAACCAGCTATCTTTTGCTTGCTCTGGCAGAGTCGACAAACCTTGATAAATGGTTTCCCAGTCACCAAGCTCCTTCAAGCCAGCTGGTTTGCCTTCAACTATCGCTTCGGTGAGGTGCATCATCGCCGCGTAACAAACATCAGCAGTAAAATCCATGTTGGCATTGGTCATGCCATCATGGAGGATAAAGAAGCCTAAGTTTGCTAGGCAATAGTTAGGTTTTTCCCACAACACGATATTGGCACTGATCGCCATATCAAGCAGCACTTTAACGCCATACTCAGATACCTGAGTTTGCTGAGCAATTTCAGCCGCATTTAAGCCTTTTTCACCTGCTTTATCTAAAGCAGACAAAATACCTAAATCACGTAAAGTGCGCGCTGTTTGGAACACAATTGGCGCAAATGATAGCTTTTGAGCTTCTGTTTTTGCTTCTAGAGCATTAAACGGGTCTTTGTTTTCTTGTACCACGAAAAACCTAACTATAAGTTGATTAAATGATTATTGTGCAGACGCTGTTAGTGCAAGCTGCTTCTTAATATCTACGTTTAAGTTGTTAATCCAACGATTGTAGTTACGGTGAATTTTGCCATCACCTGCTTTCAAGTTTTCTGAGTTGAGATAAATAATTGAGTAAAACTTGTCGTTATATGGAATTTTTACTTCCGCATAATGCGAGCGAACGTGTAATTTCGCATTCAGCTCATTTTCAGAAACTTCATCTACGATCCAACCGCGGTTCATGGCAGCTTGCATAATCGCCATCTTAACTTGTTTACTTTGAAGATTATAAGCAACTGGAGTATCCTCAACGTTCATTACTGGCTGAACGCGACCACAACCGACAAGTAGCAATGCGAGCAATACTGAGCTGAGTAACTTTAGTGGTGACATATTAATAATTCCTTATTAGGTGTTTAGTCTTTAATAGTATTTCGCTGTAAAAACGACAATTCAATATCTTATGCTAAATTCAGATATCAACATCTCATTTAACATCGACGCGTGGCTCGCGCATTCTAACGGATTCTCAGTGTCTCAAAACTGGGAAAGTTGGGCAAATAGCTTACAGTGGCCTGAAGAGGACAAATTAATTACCTCTGCGATTCCACCCATGATGCGCCGTAGAATGAGTAATTTGAGCAAGCTTGCCGTTCAAACGACCATTGAACTTCTCAATGAGCACGAGGTCGATTACCTGGTCTTCGCCAGTCGTCATGGAGAACTGCACCGCAGTGTCAAACTTGTCGACGATATCTTAAATGGTGAAGAAGCTTCTCCGATGGCGTTTTCTCAGTCGGTACACAATACTGCGGCAGGTCTTGCCACCATCGCGACCAAAAAACCTATTCCTCTTACTTCTATTGCTGCTTCAGAAAACACCTTCCAAAGCGCAATTCTCGAAGCCTGGTTGTATTTAAACGATCATCCAGATAGCAAAGTATTGGTTGTCGATTTCGATGAGCCACTACCTGAGGCCTACAAAAAGTATGAAGACCTGAGCTATCGCGGTTACGGCTTAGGACTTGTTGTTTCAAATGGCAATGGCTTCTCGCTGTCGCAACATCAAACTAACGAGACATCAACCCAAACACTTCCGCAAGGATTAGAATTCATTCGTCATTTCTTGTCTAATCAAAGCCAATGGAAAATTGAGTCCCCTCAACAGACATGGACTTGGCAGAGAAATTAATGAAAACAATCGATCAACACTGGCGTGTTTTCGCAACGGGATTCTGCTTTTCTGTTTTTGGCCTTGGCGGCTTAACTTTGAGTTTTATCGTTATCCCCGCGATTCATCTATTGACCAAAGAGCAGACGGTTAGAGAGTACCGTGTTCAAGGTGCCATTCAGCGTTCATTCAATCTGTTTTGTAAACTGATGAAGTTCACTGGTGCGATTGATTACAAAATTGTCGGCGCTGAGCTTCTGCAGCAAGACAAAAACTGCTTAATCGTTGCCAACCATCCAAGCCTTATTGACTATGTTCTAATTGCATCGCAATTGAAACGATGTGACTGCTTAGTTAAATCTGCTATTTGGGCCAATCCGTTTATGAAGCATATTGTTAAAGCGGCAGGTTACATTCCAAATGAAACGCCTGATGACTTGCTGGCAATATGCGAAGAGCGTTTTGAACAAGGCAACGTATTACTCGTTTTCCCAGAAGGTACCCGAACCACACCCGGTGTTGAATCGAAACTCCAACGAGGTTCAGCACAAATCGCAGTGCGCACTGAACGAGATTTACGCGTAATTCACATTAGCGTTTCTCCGAGCTTTCTCACAAAAGAGACAAAATGGTATCAAGTTCCCCCTACCAAGCCTTTTTTCCTTGTTGAAGTTAAGGATAAAGTTGAGGTTAAACCATTTATAGAGCAAACTACGTCCCCAACAATTGCCGCTCGCCGTTTGCAGCAGCATTTATCAGAGACGATCTTTCCAGAAAATGACTAGTGACAAGTAGGCCCAAGTGGAAAAACTACACAACGAAATAAAACAACTTATAATTGATGCACTAAATCTAGAAGATTTAACCATTGATGATATTGAGACAGACGCTCCACTGTTTGGTGATGGTCTTGGCCTAGACTCAATCGATGCGTTAGAACTAGGTTTAGCGATTAAGAAGAAATACAACATTGTCATCGATGCGGATGATTCAAATACTCGTGAGCACTTCGCTTCAGTGAGTAATTTGGCGAAGTATATTTCTTCACAGATCAGTGAATAATCCGTAGGTACACCCATGACAGATGTAAATAAAGAACAGGTATTTGCTCAAGTAAAGGACGCACTTGAAGAGTTATTTGAGATTGATGCTGCGGATATCGTGCCTGAAGCGCACTTGTATCAAGATCTTGATTTAGACAGCATTGACGCTGTTGACCTAGTAGTTCACCTACAGAACGTGACAGGCAAAAAAATCAAACCCGCTGAGTTCAGTACTGTGCGTACTGTCGAAGACGTGGTTAACGCAGTGACTGAGCTTCTTAAGGAAGCCTAATGCGCCAATTGCTGACAGTTCTGTCTGCACTTGTCCTGCTCGCTTATCCATTCGCCGTTTACTTCGGCATAGATAAATACGGCCTTTCCATGGTGGGGATTCTATTGATCGCCGCCTTGGGAGCACGCCTCCTGTCCGTACATCGTACCAAACTAAAAGAACTCAAATACGTCGCGCAAGTTACCGCTGTTACGGGTATCTCACTCGTTGGATTAGGTATCCTGTTCAAACAACATGGCTGGTTGATGTTCTATCCCGTCGTTGTCAACTTATGTATGCTGGTTGTGTTTGCTTCTAGCTTGAAGCAGCCCCAGACTATCATAGAGCGCTTGGCACGCGTTCAAGAACCCGACCTACCTCAAAGCGGTGTTGATTACACGCGTAAAGTCACCATAATTTGGTGTCTATTCTTTATTCTCAATGGTTTGACTGCCCTGTATACCTGTTTCCAACCTATCGAAGTTTGGACACTATACAACGGGCTGATCAGCTACATTCTTGCTGGCAGCTTGTTTGCAATTGAGTGGGTTGTGCGTCAGTTTATTCGTAAGGATCACTCATCAAAATGAACCTAGTTAACCCCGAATTTACTTCGATTGCTTCGCTTATGAACGCATCGCGCTTGAGCACAAAGCCAGTGGCGTTCGAGTCAAACGAAACCATTACATGGGGTCAGTTTCAACAAGATGTGGCTGAATTTTCTCAGCAGCTATCGCAACATTCCGCAAAACGCGTCGCTCTGTGCTTTGGTAACAGCTATCTATTTGCGGTCAGTTTCTTTGCCAGTTGTTATGCTAGCAAAGCAATCATCCTACCGGGTAATTACCAAACTCAAGCCGTGGCGGAGCTAAATGGCCATTTCGATCTCGTTATCCATGATAAGCAAGTCGTGGTAGCGAACGAACTGAAAGCACTAAAGCTCAATCACAATACACACGAGACGATCAAAGAAGTTTCCTTTGACGCGTTATCACTCGAACAGATCTCGATAACCTTGTTCACTTCCGGCTCTAGCGGCAAAGCGAAAGCGATCAATAAAACGCTTTTACAGCTTGCAACTGAAATTGAAATATTAGAGTCACTGTGGGGACAAACCTTGGTAGATACACGTATCGAAAGTACCGTGTCTCACCAACACATCTATGGCTTACTGTTCCGCCTGTTATGGCCTTTGTGTGCGGGCAGACCGTTTGCCCAATTCAATCTTGAGTTTCCAGAACAAATTGTTCACCACGCGGATGACAATACTGCCTTGGTTAGCAGCCCTGCCTTGCTTAAGCGTTTGACAGAAGAGCATAACAGCTCACCACTACGCTGTGTGTTCTCCTCGGGCGGTCCATTGCCCTTAAGTGCAGCCAAACACAGCAATGCGTTATTTACTCATTTTCCTATTGAAGTCTTCGGTAGTACAGAAACCGGAGGGATTGCATTTAGACAACAGCAAGTGGCAACGACACCTTGGCAGTTGTTTCCAAGTGTAGAAGCAGAGCTAAATAGCGAAAATTGTCTAAGACTGCGCGCTCCGCACATTGCAGGTGATGAGTGGTATCAGACAGCGGATGAATGCCATTTCCGTGATAAGGTGACCTTTGACCTAAAAGGGCGTACTGACCGAGTCGTGAAAATTGAGGAAAAACGTATTTCTTTGGTTGAGGTGGAAAAACGTTTGGAACAATTAGATTGCATTGAAGAAAGCGCGGTCATTCCAATGCAAGATGGGAACCGTTTAACACTTTGCGCAGTCATAGTATTAACCAACGCAGGCCAGCAAGAGGTGGAGCGACTTGGTAAAGGAAAGTTCTGGCTCTCTTTACGTAAAAGTCTACGCGACTGGCTAGAGCCTATCGCGATTCCAAGAAAGTATCGCGTGCTAGCTGAAATTCCGCTTAACAGTCAAGGTAAGCGACAAGTCGCTGAAATTGAAAAGCTATTCCAAGATTAAAAGAACATGGATAAAAGAAAACCAACGATAATAGATGTAAAGACAATAGATTCAGAAACGACTTTAACTTTTAAAGTGGATGCTGACATATTGGATTTTCGTGGTCACTTTACTGATTTCCCGCTGCTGCCGGGTGTCAGCCAAATCGATTGGGCGCTGTATTATGCCATTGAACAGCTAAGCACTCCGCCAACCTTTAAAGGCATGGAAGTGATCAAGTTCCAAGAGCCTATCCTGCCAGACATGACTGTTAACCTTGCGCTGAGCTGGGATGGAGCAAAGCAAAAGCTCGCCTTCAAGTACAGTTCACAACAAGGTGAGAGATTGGTCATCCACTCTTCAGGTAAAATGAAGTTAGGTCAGTAACGTGGAAAATTACCAACCTTGTTTCCTTATCCCTTGCTATAACCATGGCAGCACAATCGCTGCTGTGGTGTCATCGCTCGAACCTTTTTCATTACCTTTTATTGTGGTGGATGACGGCAGCAATAATGAAACTAAACAGGCACTTCAACAGATAGCCGAGCAAGACAATATTACTCTGGTCACGCTGTCCGAGAATTCGGGCAAAGGTGGCGCAGTCATGGCCGGTATTCGCAAAGCGAAAGCGCTTGGCTACAGTCATGTAGTACAGATTGATGCCGATGGGCAGCACGACGTAGAAGCGCTGCCTAATCTGCTAGCGTCTTCACAGCAAAACCCCAATCACCTCATTTCTGGTCAGCCCGTCTACGATGATAGCGTACCTAAATCGCGCTTATATGGTCGATACGCGACCCACGTTTGGGTCTGGATTGAAACATTGTCGTTTGCCATCAAAGACAGTATGTGTGGTTTTCGAGCCTATCCAGTAGCCAAAACCGTAGACGTGCTCGATAAGTACGACATTGGCACACGAATGGATTTCGATATCGAAATTCTTGTGCGTATGTATTGGGAAGGCGTCGAAATTGATTTTGTTGAAACTCGCGTTATCTACCCTGAAGGCGGCATCTCCCACTTTGATGCTCTGTGGGATAACGTTAAAATTAGTTGGATGCACACGCGACTTTTCTTCGCCATGTTGCCAAGAATCCCTCGTCTACTGGCGCGTAACCGTCGCAAGAACGCTGCCAATAAAGACGCACACTGGTCTAAACGACAAGAGCAAGGCACCATCTTTGGTATCAAACTGATGCTCGCGATCTACAGCTTGCTGGGGCGTAAAGTGTTCAACCTGATCCTCAAGGTCGTCATGCGTTACTATCACCTAACTGGCAAAGAGGCGAAACAAGCTTCTGAGATCTATCTCAAGCAACTGAAAAGTTACGCTCAGCAGCACTCGCTCACTCTGCCCAATGGATTAGATAGCTATCAGCATTTGCTCTCATTTGGTCATACCATGCTGGATAAACTGGCCGCTTGGAAAGGTGACTTCAATGTCGATAATCTAACCATTCACGGTCAAGAACATTTCCAAGAGATGGTCGACAATAACCAAGGGGTACTTATCCTTGGTTCGCACTTAGGTAATATCGAGCTTTGCCGTGCGCTCGGCCGCCGGCATTCACACGTCAAAATTAACGCTCTTGTCTTTACCGAACATGCCGAGCGTTTCAACACCGTGATGAAGGCCGTTAACCCAAATTCTGAGTTAAATCTGATACAGGTGAGCTCGATGGGGCCGGATACCGCGATTTTACTCCAGCAGAAAATCGAGCAAGGAGAATGGGTGGTTATTGTCGGTGATCGCACCTCCACCAGCAAAGAAAGTCGCTCTGTATGGGCAGAATTTTTAGGTAAACCTGCCCCCTTCCCGCAAGGCCCATTTATGCTGGCTTCAGTACTCAAAGCGCCTGTTTACCTGTTATTTGGCTTAAGAGATGACTCAAGTGAGAAACCTCACTTTGACGTCTATTTCGAACCGTTTAGCGACAAGATCGTTCTTCCACGTAAAGAGCGTCAGCAAGCGCTAGAGAAAGTGGTGCAAGATTACGCTAATCGATTGCAACACTACACCCTGCAAGCACCCTTGCAGTGGTATAATTTTTTCAATTTTTGGATATTAAGTAATCAGAATGATGACAAAGCAAAACACTAACGCCATTAAGTTTGGCGCACAGGCCCTAACCATAGAAGATGTGGTGGCCATTGCCCAAGGTGCCAATGCTAGCCTCAACAATTCACCAGAGTTCACTGCAAAGATTGATCGCGGTGTCGCGTTTTTAGAACGCCTGCTGAAAGAAGAAGGCGTCATCTACGGTGTCACAACCGGCTACGGCGATTCTTGCACCGTTGCGATTCCGCCTAACCTTGTTGACGAACTGCCACTGCATTTAACTCGCTTCCACGGCTGTGGATTAGGTGAGGTGCTCTCTCATGAACAAGCAAGAGCAGTGCTTGCAACGCGACTTTGCTCATTAGCGCAAGGTGTGTCTGGCGTTACCCATGATCTGCTTAACCAAATCGTTACTCTGATCAATCAAGATATTGCTCCACGTATTCCTCAAGAGGGCTCTGTTGGCGCCAGTGGCGACCTTACTCCACTTTCTTATTTAGCTGCAGCATTAATTGGCGAACGTGATGTCCTTTACAAAGGTGAAGTTCGCCCTACCGCTGAGGTGTTTGCCAAACTTGGCATTGATCCTATTCATCTTAAGCCAAAAGAAGGTCTAGCCTTGATGAACGGTACATCCGTCATGACTGCTTTGGCTTGTCTTGCTTATAAACGCGCCGAGTACTTAGCGCAACTTTGCACCAAGATTACCGCCATGGTTTCTGTCGGCATGCATGGTAACGACTTCCACTTCGATGAAGCTCTGTTTGCGGTTAAACCTCACCCGGGTCAACAGCAGGTCGCAGCTTGGTTACGTGATGATCTAAAAGCGGATCGTCCACCGCGTAACAGTGACCGACTACAAGACCGATACTCACTGCGCTGTGCGCCGCATGTTATCGGGGTAGTACAAGACTCACTACCTTGGCTACGTTCAATGATTGAGAACGAGCTCAATAGTGCCAACGACAACCCAATAATCGATGGCGACAACGAACGCGTTCTGCATGGTGGTCACTTCTATGGCGGCCATATTGCGATGGCAATGGATACGCTAAAAACAGGTATCGCTAACTTAGCTGACTTGCTCGACCGCCAAATGGCGCAGCTAATGGATTACAAATTCAATAACGGCTTACCATTCAACTTAACGGGTGCCGAAGGCGAACGTAAACCAATTAACCATGGCTTCAAAGCGGTACAAATTGGCATCTCGGCTTGGACAGCAGAGGCGCTAAAACACACCATGCCAGCCAGTGTTTTCTCTCGCTCAACGGAATGTCATAACCAAGATAAAGTCAGCATGGGCACCATTGCAGCACGTGACTGTATTCGCGTATTAGAGCTGACTGAACAAGTTGCTGCCGCTTCGCTTTTGGCAAGTGTTCAAGCGGTAGAGATTCGTCGACGTCATAATGAGCTCGATGAGCACCACATGAGCGACAATCTAAAGATGATTCGCGATGCCGTACTTGGAGAATTTGAATTTGTCGCAGAAGATCGTCCATTAGAGAAAGATCTGCGCCACTTTATTTCACGTATTCAACAGCGTCACTGGTCTTTGTACTCGGAGTCATAATGGAGCAAGAGATCCTATTCCCGCTCGAATCTGAGGTGACAATAGTCACCTCTTTTCAAGATGCTGACCCAATGGGCGTCATCTATCACGGTAACTACTTCCGCTACTTTGAAGAAGCTCGTCGTGTGATGATGGATAAGATTGAGTACGGCTACCTAGCAATGAATGCCTCTGGCTATATGTGGCCTATCATAGGGACTCAAGTTAAGTACGTAAAAGCGATTCCATTTAACCACGAGATCCGCGTAGCCGCGAAACTCACCGAGTGGGAAAACCGACTGCGCGTCGATTACGTCATTTATGATGGCAAAACAGGACAGAGAATGTGTAAGGGCCACACAATGCAAGTCGCAGTGGCAATGGAAACGGAAGAGATGTGTTTTGCCTCACCTAAGGCGCTAACGGATAAAGTAGAACAGTGGCACCAACACGGGAGAATTGCCGAATGAAAAAATGGCTGTTAATCGCCCTGCTTGCTGTCTCTCCATTTTCATCGGCTAAAGTCACTGATCTTGAGTCGCTGCAAGTTCAACTTGCACAGCATGAAATTGTTCGCGGAGACTTCACCCAACTGCGCCACATCGAAATGTTCGAGCAACCTCTTAGCTCACAGGGCAATTTCACATTAAGCAAACAGCAAGGCTTACTTTGGCAGCAAACAGTCCCTTTTCCAGTTAATCTCGTTCTGACTGAAGATAAGCTGCGCCAAACTTTTGCAGGTCAAAAACCACAAACCGTCACCGCAAAAGACAACCCAATGGCCTTTTATTTCAGCCATGTGTTTTTGGCGGTTTTCCATGGTGATACGCAAGCGCTGCAGGAGCAGTTCGACATTGCTTTCAAGGTGACCTCCGGCGACTGGACGATAAAGCTGACGCCAAAACAAGCGCCATTAAATGCAGTATTCGAAACGATCACCCTAGTTGGAAGCCAGAACATTGATCAACTGACCTTAAAAGAAATTCGTGGTGATAAAACCGAGATTCTTTTCTCCAATCAAACTCATCAACCAGAGAGTCTAACGGATGCTGAACAAGCGCAATTCAGCTTCTAAGCTCCCTAACTCAGCAGAAGCAAAAACAACGAAAAAAATCGCACTCGCATGGCTAGGTTTGGTCATGCTGTTTATTGCTGTGCTCGCGAAACAATGGCTCTGTTCAGCCCAATCTCCGATAGAAACCAATATCCTCAAGCTGCTGCCTGTTAACCAGCAAGACCCTGTCGCAGAACAAGCCTTTGAATCGGTCTCTAGCAACCTAAGTGACAAAGTCGTGTTTGTTGTCACCGCCAACAAAGATGAGCATGCCTTCGCGGCGGCCAGCCAATTGGAACAAGATTTGACCCAAACAGGGCTGTTTGCCGAAGTCGTCGGTAAAGTAAGCGCAGCGCAACAAAGTCAGTGGGCGGCCTACTATTTTGATCACCGTTACCAACAACTGACAGCCGAGCAGCGTGATAGGTTAGCCAATCAACCTCAAGCTCAAGTTCAACATGTACTCCAGTCACTGTATAACCCGTTTTCTGGTGTAACAGGTCAAGAGCTCGCGAGCGATCCATTCCTACTCTTTAGAGATTACCTTTCTCAATTAACTCAGCTGAGCTCGGCTTTTGTCCTTGACCAAGGTTTCCTCACTACAGAGTTTGAAGGGCAAAAATATATACTTGTCAGTGCGACACTCAATGACTCCCCTTATAGCTTAACGGCGCAGCAAGGTGTCGCAGATATTGTTTCGATTGAGCACTCGCTAGCCGAACAATTTGGTGCCAATACCTTCCATACTGGAGTGCTGTTTTACGCCCAATTTGGTACTGAAAGTGCCAAATCTGAGATCAGTACCATAGGTTTATTCTCGCTATTAGGCGTCATCATTTTAATTGTTGGTGTTTTCCGCAGTGCAGCACCTTTATCACTTGCGCTTCTTTCTATTGGTGTGGGCCTTTTATCCGCATTAGCTCTAACAACCTGGATATTTGGCAGCGTGCATCTGTTTAGCTTGGTATTTGGAGCGAGCTTAATTGGCGTCTCCATCGATTACGCATTCCACTACCTAACCGAACGACTGGCCGCAGGTCGAAAATGGGACAGCCGTAAAGGGCTAAAGCATATCTTTACCGCAATCACTATGGGGCTCATCACTAGCTTAATCGGCTACCTAGGAATGCTGATTGCGCCTTTCCCGGGGCTACAACAACTGGCTCTGTTCTCTTCAATTGGTTTAATTGCCGCCTACGCCACCGTAGTCGCTTGGTATCCTGTGCTTGCGGTTAAGCCAAGTGCTGACAGAAAGCTTCCAGGGCAATGGTTCTGGCATCAATGGCTCACCTTGTGGACTAAACCTGCCATTAAGTACGGGCTACCTTTAACTTGCTTAATCGCGGCGACCTTGCCTTTATCAAACTTGCACTATGATGACGATATCAGGCAGCTTCAAGCCATGCCTGAGAGTTTAAAACAGCAGGAAGAGTTCATTACCCAACTAAGTGGCCTACAATCATCTCAACAGATGTTAGTCGTGACCGCCGCCAGCGATGAAGCGTTACTGCAAAGGCTTGAAGCTTTAGATACACAGCTAAAAGAATGGCAACGTGAAGGTAAAATCCAAGGCTATCAGAGCCTAAGCCAATACCTGAGTTCAACCATTCGCCAAGAGCAAAACTATCAACTGATTCAAGATTTGTATCAGCAGCAAGGGACTCTTCTCCGTGATACGTTAAAACTATCAGAAGTGCCAAATTTGTCTGCACCTTTGTCGCAGGTGACACTGCAAGAGTATCTTGAGCATACGGTTTCAGAGCCGGTGCGCTTTCTCTATATCGGCAAAATAGAAGATAAAGTCGCCGGGGTCGTTGTTCTCAATGAGCTATCGCAACCAGAAGAGATCAAGGCATTTGCCAATATACATAGTGATATTAGCTACCTCAATAAAGCCGAAGAAATCTCAGCTTTGTTTGCCGACTATCGAGTTAAAGTTATGGAGTTGCTTATTGCAGCGCTTACGGTTATCGCACTGCTACTGGTGAAACGTTATGGCTTCAAGCATTCAATCAAAATTTTGGTGCCTTCTTTGATTGCCTGTGTTGCCGGTTTAGCGACCGCTTCAGCCGTAGGTTCAACACTGAATCTGTTCAATTTACTCGCACTTATTCTCATTATTGGGATTGGCATCGACTACACACTGTTTTTTGCTGAAAAAGCGCGTAGTCAAAGTACATTACTGGCAATTACACTCTCGGCGATGACCACATTGCTCTCGTTTGGCTTGCTGTCACTGAGCCAGACACACGCCATTCATAGTTTCGGTATCACAGTGTTGAGCGGTATTTTCGTTGCTTGGTTGCTGTCCCCTATGGCTATTGAAGAAAGGAAACCATCATGAAGTCACGTTTTCTATCCCAAACGCTATTAGCCACATTGCTTGGTGTGACTGTAAGTGCCTGTAGCTTAACTCCTCGATCAGCTACACCCGTTGTTCAGATTACTGAGCAGGAGCAAGTTAACTTACCAACACCAAGCGACCTAGGTTACTCCCTAACGGCTAGCCAACTGATTGAAGCGACATGGAACAGCGATGAGCAAAAACGTACAGAGCAGCTGCCTGTTCAGCTGCAAGTTAATAGCGACAAACTGGTTTTAGCTGGTTTTTCATCTTGGGGCACTCGAATATTATCGCTTAACTATCAAGATGATGAGATCACAACCGAGGTATTAAGTGGCCTGGGGGGCGTCTTACCTCCTCCAGACCAGGTACTATTTAACCTGATGATCACGCTCTGGCCTGTTTCTGCTTGGGAAGCCCCATTAAATAAGGTAAGGTGGCAAATAATTGATAACTATAATACCCGAGCAATTTTCGATAATAGTGGTAAAAAGGTCATTGATATCCAATATAGCAACAAGGACAGGCTAAGCGGAGATATCATTTTCCATCACTTAATCGACAACTACACTATTAAAATTAAAACACTGCAATTTAATAAAGTTTAGACAACACCATAGATAGCCATCATGCTGACACACGTTTCAAGACCCATTTTTATTCAAGACTGTGGCTTTCATTCTGCAATGGGATCTGAAGACTCTCAGATTCATCAGTGCCTGTCCGGTCAACGCGCATCAAACATGGTGCGAGATGATCATATACTCAATACAAAAACTTCAACTATAGTCGGTCGCGTGCAAGCTGAACTGCCCGAACTTCCTGAGCACTTAAGCGCATTTGATACTCGCAATAACCAATTAGCTCTCTCTGCACTTAAGCAAATTGAGGGTTCGGTCCAAAATGCCATTGCTGAGTATGGTGCATCGCGTATTGCTGTGATTATCGGCACTAGCACATCTGGCATTGCCGATGGCGAAATTGCCTATAAGCAGAAGTTAGATAGTGGCGACTTTCCCGATTCATACCACTACCGTAAACAAGAATTAGGAAATACCAGTGACTTTGTCGCGTCCTACTTTGGAATTACCGGACCTTGCTATGCCATCTCAACCGCTTGTTCTTCTAGTGGACGAGTATTTATTACTGCTCTGCGCTTAATGCGGAGTGGGTTAGTTGATGCCGTCATTGTCGGCGGCGTTGATACGATCTGCCGCCTAACATTAAATGGCTTTAACGGTTTAGAAGCTTTATCCCAGAATCTTTGTCAGCCATTTTCAGAGAATCGTGATGGCATCAATATCGGCGAATCAGCGGCGATAATGCTGCTTGGCAAAACACCATCAAAGGTTGCCTTGCTTGGTGCAGGTGATAGTTCTGACGCTCACCATATCTCTGCCCCTCACCCTGAAGGTGTTGGTGCTGAACAAGCAATGAAGAAAGCACTAGATGATGCAGGGCTAACCGCCGCTGACATTGGCTACGTTAATGCACACGGTACAGCGACCCCACTCAACGACAGTATGGAAAGCAAGGCCATCCATAGGTTGTTCCCAAACAACGTGCCTGTTAGCTCAACCAAGCCTTTGACAGGCCACACCTTGGGCGCTGCCAGTGCTACCGAAGCCGCGATCGCTTGGCACATTTTAAATTACGATTTACCACTACCGATTCAGCATTGCCAAAACAAAGCAGAAGACATAGAGGTTTCACTGGTTGAATCTCAAACCAAACTGCAGGGCAAAGCCATTTTAAGTAACTCTTTTGCGTTTGGTGGTAATAACATTAGTCTAATTTTTGGTTACACCCATGACTAACTACCCCTCAGTCGGGCAGCTATTGCCCCATGATGAGCCCATGATACTTATTGATCGTGCGCTAAACATTCAACAAGACACCATTCACTGCCAAGTGGATATTGGTGATAAGAATCCGTTCTTCAACGCCGAGTCACAAACCATTCCTGCATACGTCGGTATTGAGTTTATGGCTCAATCGGTGGCAGCTTGGTCTGGTTACCATGCCATGCAACAAGGCCAAGAACCGCCAATTGGTTTTCTTCTTGGTAGTCGCCGTTACACATCTCATTGTGACCATTTCAATCAAGGTCAAGTACTCGATGTATACGCCGAGAAAATGATGGAAGATAACGGAATGGCGGTGTTCACTGCGCGTATCGAGTTCGAGCAGCAAATCGTGGCGAGCTGCCAATTGAATGTTTACGTACCATCTGAAGAAAAATTAAAAGAAATGAAAATCAGGAGTCAACAATGACCCGACATGTTTTAGTGACAGGCGCAAGTAAAGGTATCGGTAAAGCGATTGCCGTTCATCTAGCGAAAGATGGCTTTACCATTGCCGTACATTATATGGGCGATCAGCAAGGTGCTCAGGACACATTGAACCTAATCGAAGAAAACGGTGGCAGCGGTCGCCTGATCCAATTCGATATCAGCAATCGCAAAGAGTGCCGAACTAAGTTAGAAGCCGACATCGAACAGCATGGCGCTTATTACGGTGTGATTAACAACGCAGGCATTACCCGTGATACCGCCTTCCCTGCAATGACAGAAGAAGAATGGGATGGCGTTATCCACACAAACTTGGATAGCTTCTACAATGTGCTCCACCCATGCGTGATGCCAATGGTACAAAAACGTAAAGGTGGCCGAATCGTTACACTAGCTTCTGTATCTGGCCTGATGGGTAACCGTGGGCAAACCAACTACAGCGCGGCAAAAGCGGGGGTTATTGGTGCGACGAAATCTCTCGCGTTAGAACTGGCCAAACGCAAAATCACCGTTAACTGTGTCGCACCTGGTCTTATTGATACTGGCATGGTTGATGACCATGTTAAAGAGCACGCAATGCCTCAGATTCCGTTGCGCCGCATGGGCGAGCCAGAAGAAGTGGCAGGCTTAGTCAGCTACTTAATGTCTGACATCGCGGGCTATGTGACTCGCCAAGTCATTTCAGTTAACGGAGGTTTAGTATGAGTCGCCGCGTCGTAGTCACCGGTATGTCGGGCGTTACTGCCTTTGGTAACGACTGGCAATCAGTAGAGCCAAAGCTGAGAGCCTGCGAAAACGCGACTCAATATATGCCGTCTTACGAGCAGTACGATGGTCTTAACACTAAACTCGCGGCACCAGTTGATAACTTTGAGCTGCCTAAACATTACAAACGCAAGCAAGTTCGCGGTATGGGGCGCGTGTCTCGTTTGGCGACGGTGGCAACTGAAAACGCACTTGAGCAGGCAGGCTTAATAGGCGCTGAGGTGCTTACCAACGGTCAGACCGGTATTGCTTACGGCTCTTCGACAGGCAGTACCGACGCCGTCGGTGCATTTGGTGTGATGCTCAACGAGAAATCAACCAGAGCTATTACCGCTACGACCTATGTTCAGATGATGCCTCACACTGCCGCAGTGAATGTCGGCCTCTTCTTTGGTTTAAAAGGGCGTGTAATCCCAACCAGCAGCGCATGTACTTCGGGTAGCCAAGCCATTGGCTATGCCTACGAAGCGATTAAACATGGCTACCAAACGGTGATGGTGGCGGGGGGTGGTGAAGAGCTATGCCCAACCGAATCTGCGGTCTTTGATACCCTATTTGCCACCAGCTTAAAGAACGACGCGCCAAAAAGTACGCCTCGTCCATACGACACTCACCGTGATGGGCTAGTGATTGGTGAAGGCGCTGGAACTCTAGTTCTTGAAGAATACGAGCATGCTAAAGCACGCGGTGCCAAAATCTATGCAGAAATCATCGGCTTTGCCAGCAACTGCGATGCCGCTCATGTAACCCAACCTCAGATGGAAACCATGCAGATTTGTATGGAAATGGCGCTGCAAGATGCGGGCATCGAACCGGAGAAAATCGGCTATGTTTCGGCTCATGGTACAGCGACAGATCGGGGTGATATCGCGGAAAGTAACGCCACCGCGAACGCATTAGGTAAAGTGCCAATCAGTTCGCTTAAGAGTTACTTCGGGCATACTCTTGGTGCTTGTGGAGCCATTGAAGCATGGTTGAGCCTAGAAATGATGCATACTGGTTGGTTTAGCCCAACACTAAACCTAGACTCGTTAGACGAACAGTGTGGTAATCTCGATTACATTACCGGCAACGGTCGTGAACTTGATGTCGAATATCTGATGAGCAATAACTTTGCTTTTGGTGGCATCAACACATCGATTATCTTTAAGAAGATCTAACCATAGGAGCCAAGTCCAACCGTGACTTGGCTGACTTCTCCCCCCTCATTTCCTATTCCCCCCTCTTCTCGTTTCTCTAATAATTCTATGTACTTGCGCAAAATTTTTACTGGTTAGGCTTGGGGGAAATCCAAAACTGAAGCAATCTCACAAGTTATTTTTAACAATTAAGTAACATGCAATAAATCACTCATTATCTCGTGATTTCAGCCGCATAACGCTCTTAGCATAACCGATTTCCCACCTATTCCTGCCAAGACTTGCTAACTTATTTTTAGGTAATTATTTATCTAACCATACGCAGTTTATAAGCGTTAGAGCGTGAAACGGAAATAATAAAATAACGAGTAGAAAGGAACTATTATGTTTAGAATGAGCAAGTTAGCGGCTTCGTTAGCGTGTATTGTTTTAAGTGGCAGCCTATACGCTGCAGAACCTTACGATGCGACGAAGAGCTACTCCGGTGGCAGTCAAGTAACCGTCGATGGAAATACCTACGAGGCTAAATGGTGGGTGAATGCAGGACAAAGCCCTACTGACAACTACGCCAATGAATGGGATTCTCCATGGAAACTAGTCAGTGGAACAACACCAGAGCCAACGCCAGATCCGGACCCGACACCGGATCCAACACCTGACCCTACTCCCGATCCGACCCCAGATCCAACGCCAGATCCAACACCAGACCCAACACCCGATCCAACACCTGGTACTGGAGTCTGTGCTGAATTCAACGTGTACCCAAATTGGACGCAAGGCGATCATGCCACTGGTGGCGACATCATGGTTAATGACAATGTTGCCTACAAAGCAAACTGGTGGACATCTTCCATTCCTGGTAGTGACAGCAGTTGGGGACATCACCTAGATTGTGACAATAACTCTTCAGGTGGCACTACTGCTCTGAAATTGCCAAACCCATTAGATCCAGTAAGGCTCGAAGTCGCTGGTTGGCCAAGTAACTTTGTGGTGGCAAGTCCTGCAAGTCTTGATGCTCCATCCACTTTGACTATCAATGCGATTAATAGCCAAGACCTTGCCAATCTGACCAAACTGACTGACGCCTTCGTGGCCTTGATTCAAGCAGCAGATCTTGCGGGCTCAACATCAATAATCCTCAACAGTGACGTATTGGATGCTGCAACAGCCGATAAAGGTGCAGCCCTTGGTACTGTCGCGGTCAAACAAGCACTAACCGCAGCAGTAGACGCCACTGGTACTCATAGCCAAATTGACGTTAACGCGATCAATGCACTTACGGATGATGTTAAAGGATGGGCGCAAGCTCATAACCTTGTCATTTCAGCGCTGGCACCACAGGCGACATTCGGTTGGACACTGAGCATTGGCGATTTTGCTTACAACACTCATTCAGGTAAACGAGCAGTATGGAACGCCGCTTCTGGCGCGTCTTCAGATCTGTTGGCAAGTTTCGAGCTTTATAAAGCAGACTCACTCAACAAAGCCGACTTTGTTGCCTTTACTAAATCAGCAACGACTGCCGCTCTTACCGATGAGCAATGGCACTATGCGTTAGAATACGTTAAACAAGTGTCTGACCATATCAAAACACCAGCGCTACTCTCTTCGATTCCAACCGCGCAGGCTTCCACCTACTTCTTAGGCAATAACTCTGGTGACCGCCATATTCGCAAAGCTGCACACAGCAACATTTTTGCGATTTTATTTGATACAAACAGTGCTGACCTAAATACTAAGATCGCTCGTTACCAGACTGCGACCGTACCTTTGTATTACGTTGGCGAAAGCGTGAAGAATGGACCACTAACTCGAATCACCTCATTGAATGCTGAGTTGGCAAGTGCTGAAAATGCAATGAACAACCAAGCCTTCCTCTATGAAGTGGCTCAAGCACAATGGGCACCATCTACGGTATACAAATGGAATGACTTCTTAGCAGGTCTTAACTCGATGCACAATGTCGGTGTCGCTGGTAACACCTTCTGGCTATTGGATGACAATGCTAACGATGCGACGAACTCAGTTTACGCAAAAGTCGCCATTGCCGCATTCTTAGCGCAAAGTATGCAAGAAACCATTCGCTACAATGCTTGTGATGAAAACAACTGGTCCGAAGTAAGATACGGCGCTCCGGTTAACTACCCAATGACAGCAAGTTGTGGTCAGCTAGGTCAGAAATACGCCGATTACGGTAAAGACCCAGTTACCGGCATTGACCACCCTTACTCGTGTCCGCGCGATCCGAAGATGGAAGTCACCGCACTAACCAATGCGAAATGGTACGGTGCACCAGCGCCAGTCTTCGCAGCACCAGACTCTGTACTTGCAGAGAAAGGTTTACTCGTGAATGGCAATGTTGGTCGCTGGACGAACGACGGTCACTGTATGGAAGTCCCGACTAGCGTAGATACCTCTAAGCAAGTGTGGGAACGCAGCGAGTGTAAAGTTTACGAAGGCCAGAAAGCAGGTAAGTTCATCTGGGATGGTAGTGACACTAACGGCACTGTTGAAGGCTGTGGTTGGTGGGGCCGCGGTGTTATTCAAACCACAGGTCGCCAAAACTTCGGTACGCTAAACCACTTCATGGGCCGTTCTCACGTTGATCCAGATACAATTGGAACCACAGTGAATGGTGTTGTCGTTCAAGCACCTCCAGCGAACCCACTCTATGCCGATCTCGACTTCTGTTCGAATCCTGGCTTAATTTGTAGCTCTGAAGAGAACAGAGAGATCAAGTGGATTGCTGGTCTATTCTACTGGGTAACCTCCGTACAGGCTTACAATGATGAAGGTGGTCCTTACGCAAGCTGGAACTACCATGCCGAACTGAAGAGATACGTCGACGGCGGCCTACAAGGCACTGAGTTTATCGACGCAGTTTCAGGCATCGTAAACCGTGGTTGTCCTGATAGCCATTGTCCGGTAAGTGGTGAAGTTCATGCAGTTAAAGAACGTCAAGACAACTTCAAACTTGTGTTGCAAACTCTGGGTCTCAACCCTCAGTAATGAAGTAGCACCTTAGCTACAGCAAAGGCTCCTGATGTTCAGGAGCCTTTTTGTTTTTTCAAAGATAAACAAAGATGACAACGTATAATGCAAGCCTCGCGCTAATGCATAACTCGCAAGCCATAAGTTATATCTATGAAAAATATGATAATCTTACGCCCCTACAGGCGACAGGGTTGCTTGTCAGGTTATCAATAATTAGATCATAAAAACTAAGGAATAATGATGTTTAAACGCCTACTTTGCGTTGCTGCTGTACTTGTAATGGCTGGGTGTAGCTCACCTAAATTTGACGGTAAACCCCTTGAAGAGACAAACCAATCAAAGCAACTCACCATTGTCGAAGATGATGCGACACGAGATATTTTTCTGGCTTCAATGCTAAATTGGTGCGATATCAATGGCTACACATGTAAAGTTGTCGTAGATGGCACAACCCCTAAAGAAGATGAACTCACTCTCGACTATGTATCTCGCTGGAGTTGGGACTTTAAAACCTTTATCGCAGATGCTCGCATCACTGCATACCAAGAAGGGCAACGCGTTGGCTACGTAACATTCAAAGCACCGAATCAACTTAATTTTGACAAATACGGAAGTGATGAAGAACGCATTAAAGCCATGATGGACGTTCTTTTCAAAATCACCTCTGCAAAAGAAGCGACTCGCAAAGCTGGTAATGGTGAAATTTAACAATATAGAGCCCTCTTCTTGAGGGCTTTTCTAAATAATTTAAACGAATCCCTTCGAAACCTACCCAACCTTCACAATAAACCTTTACAATGCGCTAAGTTCAGGTACTATCTACGTGCTCTGCAATTCAGAGTTATTAGTGAAACTGCAAGTCGAAAGTAAATTCTTAGTAAAACGCGTTACCGTTGTTATCCTTAGTGTTTCCCTTAGCTTCATCGTTACATTAAATAGTTCAAATTTTCAGTGCATATAGAAGATTAACTTAACTTATATAAGGAAGACATCATGTCTAACAAAACTACTGGTATCGTAAAATGGTTTAACGAAGAGAAAGGCTTCGGTTTCATCACTCCAGAAAACGGCGGTGCTGACGTATTCGTTCACTTCCGTGCTATCGCTTCTGAAGGTTTCAAAACTCTAAAAGAAGGCCAACAGGTTTCTTTTGAAGTTGAACAAGGTCAAAAAGGCCCACAAGCTGCTAACGTAGTACCAGCTTAATTTTAGATTGACCTAAGCATCAATTATCTAAGATTCGAAAAACCAGCCCAAGTGGCTGGTTTTTTATTGCCTATAAGAACGAAAAAAGCTCTACCGAAGTAGAGCTTTCTTTAACAGCGATTACCACATTAAATCATCTGGCACGACGAAATCTGCGTATGGATCATCTTCAGCTGGGATATCTTCCGCTGGTGCATTTTGTTCGATGATGACGCTCTCGTCACGCATTGCAATTTTCTTCGCTACGCTACTTGGAATGACCACGTAAGTCTCATCAGTACGGGCAATAGATAGAATGCCTTTTGCCAATTGGTCACGAATCAACTGTTCAACATAGATAGCTTTAACCAGTGTGCCATCCGTAAAGTTGTATTTAATTTCGCCATCTTTCTGATCGATGGTGTTCATCTCAATCAGTTGCTTGATTTGCGCTTTGATCTCTTTGGATAAACGTTGCTCTTTCTGCTCTTCACTCAGTGCTTTATCGCGCTCTTGCTGTTGGCGCTTGTTCTCTTCCACTGCTGCTTTAACTTCACGTGCCTGTACACGAGATTTTTTCGAACCTTTCTTTGCTTTTTTCAGTTTCTTCTCGTTCACTAAGCCTGCTTTAAGCATTTGCTCTTGAAGTGTCAGTTTTGCCATTGTTCTTCCACAAGTAAGTCATCAATTTGTGTCTATTTTACCGACTCAAGGCAGTCAAAGAAAGGCTTCATCCAACATAAAATCCGCAGTAGAAATGAATAGAAAATCATCGCCTCGCCAGAGCGATTTCATCAATCGTGACGACAAATCTATTTTGTTAGACTCTGCTGCCTTTTTATCCGTTAATGCGCTCGACGCGGAAGCTTAGAGAAGCCAAATTCAGACCCGTGTCAGGTATGACTCAGCTCCACTGGGTCATGTATTTCTCTCCCTATCTTTGTGAGATTTGAAGTGGAAAACAATTCCAAACTTGATCGTGTTCGTGCTGATTACAATGTTCATTACTGGAGCCAAGGCTTCTACGGTATCGATAACCAAGGTGAAGTGTATGTATCACCTCGCAGTGATAATGCCCATCAGGTGCCACTGAGTAATATCGTCTCTAAGCTAGAACAGAAACAACTGAATTTGCCAGTATTGGTTCGCTTCCCGCAGATCCTGCACCAACGTGTGCACGGTATTTGCCAAGCGTTCAACCAGGCGATTGAAGAATACCAATACGACAACAACTACCTGCTGGTGTACCCGATCAAAGTAAACCAACAGAAAGAGGTCGTTGACGAGATTCTTGAAAGCCAAGCGCAGCTAGAAACGAAACAGCTTGGCCTTGAAGCAGGCAGTAAACCTGAGCTACTCGCGGTACTGGCATTAGCTCAGAAAGCGAGCTCTGTGATTGTCTGCAACGGCTACAAAGATCGTGAATACGTTCGCTTAGCGCTAATAGGTGAAAAGCTAGGTCATAAAGTCTTCATCGTATTAGAGAAATTATCTGAGCTTGATCTGGTTCTAAAAGAAGCAAAAAGTCTTGGAGTGAAACCTCGCTTAGGCATCCGTATTCGTTTGGCATCTCAAGGGGCAGGTAAATGGCAATCGAGTGGCGGCGAAAAGTCTAAATTCGGCCTAGCCGCGTCTCAAGTGTTAACCGTCATTGAGCGTCTAAAACAAGAAGACCAACTGGATGCGATGCAACTGGTGCACTTCCACCTAGGTTCGCAAATGGCCAACATTCGTGATATCCGCAATGGGGTTAATGAGTCAGCTCGCTTCTACTGCGAATTACGTGGCATGGGAGCAGATATCAAATACTTCGATATCGGTGGTGGCTTAGCAGTAGATTATGATGGCACACGTAGTCAGTCGTCTAACTCGATGAACTACGGGCTGATTGAGTATGCACGTAACATCGTAAGCACAGTGGGTGATGTATGCCAACAGTATGAGCAGCCAGTACCAGTCATCATCTCTGAGTCTGGCCGCTCACTCACTGCCCATCACGCAGTATTGATCACAAACGTAATTGGAACAGAGGCGTATCATCCAGAGAGCGTGGGACAGCCAAGTACTGAAGATCCAACTCTGCTACAGAATATGTGGCGTAATTGGGAAAACCTGCAAGATGGTAGCGATGCGCGTGCCTTAATTGAGATTTATAACGACACCCAAAGTGACTTAGCCGAAGTACACTCACAGTTTGCGACTGGAGTACTTAACCTACAGCAACGCGCTTGGGCAGAGCAGCTTTCGCTACGAATTTACTTCGAGCTGAGTCGCCACATGAGCAATAAAAACCGTTTCCACCGTCCAATCTTGGATGAGTTGAATGAACGACTAGCGGATAAGTTCTTCGTTAACTTCTCGCTGTTTCAATCTCTACCAGATGCTTGGGGGATTGATCAGGTGTTCCCTGTATTGCCACTATCAGGATTGGAAAACGTTGAAGATCGCCGTGCAGTAATGCTCGATATCACTTGTGATTCTGACGGTGCTATAGAGCAATACGTTGAAGGTCAGGGGATTGAAACCACGCTGCCTGTTCCAGCTTGGGATAAGGATAAGCCATACCTGATGGGCTTCTTCCTTGTCGGTGCATACCAAGAGATTTTGGGCGACATGCACAATCTGTTTGGCGACACCCACAGTGCAGTGGTGACCGTTGATGAAAGCGGTGAGGCGATTATAGAGCGCATTGATGAAGGTGATAGCGTCGAAGATATGATGCGCTATGTACACATTGATGTAGATAAGATTCGTCAAAACTACCGTGAGTTAGTTGCTGAGCGTGTCACTGTGAACGAGCAGCAAACCGTCTTAGAAGAATTAGAAGGTGGCTTAACAGGCTACACCTATTTAGAGGATTTCTAAATGAATGATTTGTTTACAAAAACTGATTATTCACTTTACTCGAACTCAATGAGTTTTATGCGCAGACCTTACCTGCGCAATCCTGTCTCTGCAGATGCCGATCTCGTCGTACTTGGCGTACCCTTAGATATGGCGACATCAGGTAGACCAGGCGCTCGAATGGGGCCAGATGCCATTCGTCGTGCATCAGTGAATCTTGCGTGGGAAGGAAACAAGTTCCCTTGGGATTTTAATATCTTTGACCGCGCTAAAGTCATTGATGCAGGTGACTTGGTGTTCGACTGTGGCGACGCTGAAGATTTCACTTACCGCCTAGAAGCTGCGACCAGTGAGATCCTTAAAAGCGGTAAAACGATGTTAGCGCTAGGTGGTGACCATTTCATCACTTTGCCAATTCTACGTGCGTATGCAAAGCATCACGGAGAAATGGCACTGATTCATTTTGACGCGCACACAGACACTTATGACAACGGCAGTGCTTACGATCACGGCACCATGTTCTACCATGCGCCAAATGAAGGTCTAATTTCAGCAAAGCACTCTGTTCAGATTGGCATTCGTACTGAGTATGACCAAAATGATCATGGATTTAATGTCATTAATGCCATGCAAGCGAATGACTTGAGTGCAGAAGCGATTGTAGCGCGTATTCGTGACATCATTGGCGATAAGCCAGTCTATGTGACCTTTGACATCGACTGCTTAGATCCTGCTTTTGCACCGGGTACAGGCACTCCAGTTTGTGGTGGCTTGAACTCTGACAAAGTACTTAAGATCTTGCGTGGTTTAGCTGGTGTTAACATTGTTGGGATGGATGTGGTGGAAGTATCTCCTCCTTACGATCATAGCGATGTGACTGCCTTAGCGGGTGCAACCGTCGCGCTTGAACTGATGTACGCTTGGGCATCGAGCCGCGTTAGCGAATAGCCTCTAATATCAATTGGTATAAATAGAGCCTGCCAACTCAAAACTGGCAGGCTTTCACTGCGCCCCACGAAATCGTTGAGGCGTTATTCCTGTCCAGCGTTTGAACCCCCTTCTGAAATTGGCGGTATCACTGTACCCCAAACGAAAAGCAATCTCTTCAATGGTCAATTCGGTACGAAGCAGGAACTCTTTGGCAATGTCGCTACGTACCTCGCCAAGCAATTTCTGGTAACTCGTCCCATCCTGTTCAAGCTTTCTTCTTAGCGTACGTGAAGAGCAGCCAAACTGCATTGCAACTGCTTCAATCGATGGGAATACACCAGCACTCTGATACAGAATTGTTTTGATCTGGTTGGTCAGTAGATATGGCGATTGTAGTGCTGCAATGACTGAATCACAGGATTGAAGGTAATTGCTCAACATATCCGCGTTATGTGTTTTAAGCGGCAGAGACAATAGCGAGGAACAAAAGCTCAATCTTAGACTAGGCGCTTCAAACTCGACTGCACAGCTAAATCGTTCGCTGTACTTCGAACCATAAGCAGGTGCTCGATAAGGAAAACAGAGGCGAGTAATCTCGAGCCTCTGCCCTGTTAGCTCTTCGAACATAGCCACTAGCGCACTAAAAAAGTACTCGCTACAGAAAGGCAAAAGCTCGCCAATTTCGAGCGTATTTTCCAATACGATAGAAGCGATACCGTCATCTATTGTCACTTTTACAGAAAATACCGGACCATTTAGGTTGAGATATTTAAACCCCGTTTTGATCGCTTCTTCTAAAGTACGACTGCTTAAGATGGCATAACCTAAAAGACCAAAATGGCTCAGTTTAGCCCTTTCTCCAATCAACAAGCCCAGCCCTACGTCGTGAAACTGCTGAGACACATGGCGAAACAGCAGCAACTTGTCCGCATAGGTCAACTGCGTCTTCTCGCTTTGCCAATCTAAATGAACCAAGCCGAGCTCCTCTAATATGGGAGTAGTCTTGACTCCAAAGCTCTCCACCGCCTTTAGCAATAAGGCAATATCCATTACGCCTAACTGGTGACGATGATCTATAGGTAGATACTCAGCGACAATTTCCATAACTCATTTTTTGGTTATTTGGGGTTTATTGGCTATTTGGTATTTCAAGCATACTGACATTATGAGTTTACTTTCGTGATCGTAGATGACTTTATGTCCGAAAGTGACCTGATTAATCGCTTCAAAATGGCTCAAGCTAAGTCAAGTGTTAATCATTTGTAAATCAAAGCTATGATCTCTACTCAATCTGCCCCTGAGAATCTTGTGTCGTCAGAAGGAAAACCCACCTATGGTCATTTTGATGGTACGCCTAAGCAGCTCAATACGACCTGTTTTGACTATCGAAATAGTATGGACAAACCTGCAAGCAAGCTTGCCAAGCATTTCCACTACAAGCAGTTTCAGTTTGTCAGTCTAAAAACGGCAAGATACATCATAGGATTCGCTATCGCAGATATACGCTACCTTGGTTCATCGTTTTGCTATATCTACGACACCGAAAGCGACTCGCTAAGCGAACAAAGCTGGTTAAGACCACTGTCGTTTGATAAACAAATGACCGAGTCGCCCTACTCTGGTATGACACAGTTCGCGGGAACAAAACTGCAGTTTGAAATAGCCAAAGGCCAGTGGCGTGCTAAAGCGATGAGCAACAATCTGAAGCTCGATATTATCTTACATGCTCCAGCCAATAGTTTGCCGCTTTCCGTATGCACGCCCACAGCTTATTCCGGATGGACTTACACTCAAAAGCACAACGCACTAACCGTGACTGGCAAGCTAGAAATCGATGGCAATAGCGTAGATCTAAACAGTGCACTCGCCAGTTATGACTTTTCAGCCGGGTATATGCGCCGTGAAACAAGTTGGCGCTGGGCAAGCATCAATACCCGTGATGAAAACACCTTGCTTGGATTGAACCTAGCCGCAGGGGTTAATGAAACCGGCAGCTGCGAGAATGCACTTTGGGTCAATGGCCAACGACATTTGCTCAATCCAGTCCATTTTACGTTTGATCGCGACCATGTTGAGCAAGATTGGCACATATATTCCGACGATGGACGAGTATCTCTAAGGTTCAAGCCACTCAATAAACGCAGTGAAAAGCTCAACTTACTGCTACTTAAAAGTAACTTTCGCCAGTTCATCGGTCTCTTTGATGGCTTTGTTGTCGATAACGATGGACAAAAGCATCAGCTAAAAAGTGTTCTTGGGCTCACTGAAGATCACTTTGCCAAGTGGTAATCCTGTTTAACGGAGAGCAGAAATGGAATTTCAAACGATTATTGATCACCCAGAGTGGCTGCTGATGTTGCTCGCTCCACTCTTTATAGGCTTGATGGCCGCAGAGTATTTCATCGGTCAGAAACGAGGAAAGCTACCAGAGAACTCCGCCTATAAACTGCCAGAGGTACTGTGCAATTTTTCGTTAGCAGGCATGCATCAATTAGCGGATCTGCTGACAGGCCTCGTCATCGTAAAACTCTATTTTTGGCTGTTTGGTTGGAAATTGCTCGACATTGAAATGAACGCGACCTCTTTCGTTGTTTTACTTATTTTGCAGGATTTCTGCTACTACTGGTTTCACCGTGCGAGCCATAGGATACGCTGGATGTGGGCTGCCCATGTCGCGCATCATAGTTCGGAAAGAATGAATTTTAGCACCGCATTTCGTCAAAGCTTGATGTACCCGGTAGCCGGAATGTGGCTATTTTGGGTTCCCTTGGTCATCATAGGTTTTGAACCTAAATGGGTCATTTTTGCTGTGCTGCTCAACTTAGGCTTGCAGTTTTTCGTCCACACTCAGTGGATTCGCTCACTGGGTAAGTTCGAGCTCATTTTTAACACGCCATCGCATCATCGAGTCCATCATGGACGCAATCCACAATACATAGATAAGAACTACGCGGGTGTCTTGATCATATGGGACAAACTGTTCGGTACGTTTGAACCTGAAGTGGAAACCGTCCGCTATGGGATCACCAAGCCTATCGACAGCTATAATCCGCTGACGGTCACCTTCTCCGAATGGCGAGATATGTTCCATGATGTGCAGAGCAAGCATATGTCACTAAGACAGAGGCTGAAGATCTTGCTTGCACCTCCCAGTGATAAACCCGTGGCTACTGAAACAAAGGATACAAAACAGCCTGTAGAAGAAGCCAATCAGTAACAGACTAACGGTCGACACTGTGTTCTTTGCGCAAGCCTTCAAGTAACTGCTGTGCTTGCTTAGGGCTACGCAAGCGAACAAACCGAATATGCTGGTAATCTGGGTGATTCATATCCGCTAGATAACGCTGCTGATTCTTGTGATAGGTTTTCACAGTCCAGAGGATTATTGAATCACGGCTAAAGAAAGACTTGGCAAAAGTTTCGCGATTGCCTGTTCCCGGCCAAAGCTCTTTGCCTGTGATACATCGCTGTATCGCTCGGCTTACCGCCTGATACAAAGTTCGTGGGAGAGAGTAATCTACCCAAATAACGGTATCGACGTTCTCCCATTTCACTTTCCGTGTACGGTTGTAGTTGCCATCGAGCACCCAACTGGAGCCTTGCAATGCATTGCGGATCTTGGCAAAAAACTCTAGGTCTGGTGACTCCTGCCAATCTGGCTTCCAAAACAAGCGATCCATCTCGATATGCTTGCAATCAAGAGCACTTGCTAGCTGAGCACTAAAGGTCGATTTTCCACTTCCACTTGTCCCTACAACATTCACCTTATGCATTGTAACTCCTTGTATGCTAGTCAAAAAAGGGGCGAGAGTAGACCACAAGTTGCACATTCAATCAAGGGAAATGTTGCAAATAGCACCAGACTAAAAAGGGCATCCGAAGATGCCCTAAGTCATATGTCTAAGATCGTAAGCTTAATCGAGTCTTAGAGTCACGCCAGAGTAGTTTGTATAACCGCGCAGCATCACATGATAAGTCACACCTTTCTGTGCTGATACACTACATTGTTCGCTATTGCCGTTTCGGTATGGACGACAATCATAGCTACTCGTCGTTGGTTTGCTGCCTGCTTTTACGTACAAATCAGCATCACCTGAACCTCCAGAAATAGACACAACCACATTTGATGCTGAATCTACGGTAAAGGTGTAAAAGTCTTGAGCAGAGCGGCTGCCACTAAGGTTAGTGAGAGGCTTACCTTTCTCGAGAACGTTGCCGCCAGGAGGCGTTGCGCCACAGCTCGCATCAACACCAACAGTGGTAAATGCCGCTTTAACATCATCGACGCTGTATCCCATATCTGAGGCAGCTTTCGCTACACCACACGCACCTTGGTCAAAAGTACTGTTTGCTGTCCAATAAAGTTGGTTAGCCACGGTAAAGACTTCGAACCCCTTACGGACATTCCATCCAGTCTTATTCGACAACAAATAGAACGCGCGGTTGAAAACACCACTGGAGTAGTGAACATTTAAACCATCATAGTATTGAGATGCATGATCAATTGAACGACCATCTTTTGAAGGCTGATCAAAGTAGCGTAGGCCACCCTCTGATTTAAAGATATCTGCACCCACAATCCAGTCTACATTTCCACGCATGTAGTACTCCGCAGCCTCACCTGCAATATCAGAGAACGCCTCGTTAATACCGCCAGACATGTTTTGGTAGACGAGCCCTGAGTTTTGCTCTGTAAATCCGTGACTCACCTCATGTGCGCTGACATTAATGTCCACTAGCGGATAAAAGGTATTTTGACCATCACCGAACGTCATTGACGATCCATTCCAGAATGCGTTTTCATAGTTAGAGCTATAATGCACACGCATGGTTAATTGGAAAGTAAGAGGGGCGGTGTTCATCCACTCTTTATACATATCAAACACGACATTACCGAAGTAATGAGCATCATTAAGTGGTGAATAAGCACCATTGATGTATTTGTGATCGGTAAAGTTAGTACCATCAGTACAGTCGTACGTATAGGCTTGAGTACCGGAAGTGCCATGATTTAAGTCGATGGTTTTGACCGCAGCATTTTCTAACTTACACTTAGTGCCAGTTTTGTCGATCGCAAACGCCGGGAAGTCTTTACCGTAATCATAGCGATTAGTCTTTATGTTACCTCCAGGGCCTGTGCCGTTAGCTTCTGCATGGTTTAAGCCATCCCAATGCTGAAGCACTTTACCTGTCATCGCATCAATGAAGTAAAACGGGCGCGCTGGTTCTTCCTCTGCGACAAAGAAATCTACCATGTATACCACTTGTGCAGTCTGAGACTCATCTAAACGGACCATGAGTTTAGCGTTTTCATTTTCAACGTTTGGTTTCGCAATAGACTTACCTTGATAGGCTGCAATTGCTGCCGAGACCGCCTGCTTTTCATCTAGCGTTGGGCTTGTCGTTGCTAGATCGGCACCAATTCCCTGAGCCATGGTACCAAACACTTGGCTAGGCTGATCTTTTGACACGGTGGCGACAACCGAAGTATCGAATACAGGTAGACCTAGGTGTGTTTGTTGGTAACGGACTTTGGTTTTACCGTTTGGCAATACGACACGCTTCACTTCAACGAAACCTGTCTCCACTGGAGCCACGCTGTTCGACTGAGCCTGAAGAGTTTGTTGGAGTAATGCATCATCACTGACTTGCACCATTTCTGCCGCAGTCACAGACCAGCTCATAGACGTGCCCAAGATCGCGGCGATCATCCAGCTTAATTGACGTTGTTGGTTCATTATTTTTTCCTGTCATTTGTAGAAATTCCTTCTTCCCAACAGCTAGATAGGAAGTATTTAGCGATAAATCGCGCATTAAACATGGAAGATCGCGTCAAAAACGCGCAAGTTTTCTAAACAGATAATTTATACAGAACGCTAACTAAAATTTACGCAAATGAATCAATAGTGAGCAACCAATAAAAGCGAGCAATAAATGGTAGTTAAAAAGCAAGGATTTAGAGCTAGTGATAGAAATATGTGCTTATTTGTTAACGCAAAAGTGTCAACAACTAGTCAGTGACTTACGCCAAAAGTTTATTTCTCGCTTTCATACTTTGCAGTATATCCTCCCGCCAAAGATATGGAGCAAAAACTCAGTTAACACCTCAAAAATCCCGATATCTGACACAATAAAATATCGTCTCAATTTTAAGAAACTACACACTTATAAATCGGCTTTTGTTCTGTTTGAATTCCAGTATTGATTTGAAGTGATTTTGCATGTTGCAAAAAAGTTGCAATATGCAAAATAGATATACAACTAAAGCGTCAGAAGACGGTATTTATGGGTTAATTCCCTATTTATTCAGCACCTTCCTGTGGCACATCCTTTGCTTAGATGGTTATAAAAATGTAAATCAATATTGCGTCAGACAATAAATAAGGAATTTCCGCATGCTGTCTAAACTAACGATTGCTCAAAAGGTGTATTTATTAGGCTTCTGCCAGCTGCTTGCTATGGCTATCTTAGGAGGGTTCGCACTCTATCAAATGAACAAAATTGGTAACGAACTTATCGACATAGCGGAAGAGGATATACCGCTGACCAAAAAGCTCACCGTTGTTACTGAACATCAACTTGAACAAGCAATTCTATTCGAACGAGCCCTAATCAAAGCCATTCGTGTAGAACAAGGAATGGAAAGCAAACAAACATTTGAAAAGGCCAAAGATAAAGTTCATGACCTGACGGTACAGGTACAAGAAGAGATCATCGAAGTTGAGTCATTCATAGAACATGCGATCCCTTTACTTCACTCAGAAACAGCCAAACAGGAATTTGCTCAACTGCTCGCAGACCTGAAAAAAGTAGAGGCGTCCTACAGTACTTTGACGGGCGAAGTCGACCAGGTCATGGAGTATGGACTCAACGGTGATATCGAGAAGATGTTAAAAATCTCGCATAAGGTCGAGGCACATGAAGATGAACTGGACAAAGCTTTAATCGCGATACTGGATAGGGTTCAGAACTTTACGCTGAAAAGCGCATTACAGGCCGAGCAAGATGAGAAAGAAGCCATAAAATGGATGACTATCATAGCCGCTATATCTTTGGTGGTCGGTATTATCCTGCCACTTTTAGTGACTCGCTCTATTCGTTCCCCCATATTGAACCTAATTGAAAGGTTAGATCAAGTGGCTAGCGGAGATGGAGACCTCACTATAAAACTTGAGACCAATGCCAACGATGAGACGAGCACAGTGGCAAGATCCTTTAACAAATTCTTAGGTGTTCTGAGTTCCATGATGTCACAAATCAACTCTAAGGCAGAGGAGTTGCAAAGTTCTTCGAGCCTGACTTCTAGCTCTTTGCAAAGAACATTACAAAACGTAGAAAAACAGCGTATTGATATTGAGCAGGTCGCCACTGCTATTAACCAGATGAATATGACGACCCAAGAAGTTGCAAACAGTACAGCTAATGCTTCTTCAGTCACCGACCAAGTTAAGAAAAACGTACTGGAAGGGCATAGAGAAGCACTTGCTACACAAGAAGTTATTCAAGAACTGGCGAACGAAGTTACAAGCTCATCAGGTGTCATTGAAAACTTGGTTTCAGAAACCAACAACATTGGTCAAGTCTTGGACTCAATTCAAGGCATTGCTGAACAAACAAACTTGCTCGCACTAAACGCTGCTATTGAGGCCGCACGAGCTGGTGAAACCGGACGTGGTTTCGCTGTAGTCGCAGACGAAGTGAGATCTCTGGCTAAAAGAACTCAGGAAGCTACTATTGATATTCAACAGCTAGTGGAAAGATTGCAGTCAGAAGCCAAAAACGCAGTCACGAGTATGAAGAAAGGCACCGACACAGCGGAGCTATGTCTATCTAAGAGTAGCGAATCTGCCAATACTTTCTCGCTTGCAGCTGAGTCTGTAAACCAAATTGCTGACCTAAACCTGCAGATCGCAGCGGCAGCTGAACAGCAATCAACTGTTACGCAAGACTTAGACAACAATCTTATCAGCATCAAAACGCTAGCAGATGAGACCGCCGAAGACACTAAGCAGTCTGCAGTTGCTAGTGAAGCCATCGCTCAAAATGCTGTCGATCTTCACAACAATCTACGCAAATTCCGTTGTTAACCAAATGTTGAAAATAGCGGCTTTGAACAGTGCGTTCAAAGTCGCAAATTCAGCCCTGCTCTAGCCACATGTATACAAAGTAAAGTATGATTGTTTTATAAAGGAAATAAATGGTTTAAGAGTGAACGCCGCCTATGGCAAATCTAAAAAATTCTGTGGCAAAAAATATCAAGACTAAAGTCGCGGGTCAGACCCAAGATGATGTCGTTTACTGCCACATTTTCGATGCAATTCTGGAGCAACGCCTTCCACCAGCAACGAAACTCAATGAAGAAGCCCTAGCCGAAATCTTTAGTGTCAGCCGAACCATCATTCGCCGCGCTCTGCTTAGACTGTCTATGGAGCAGGTTGTCAGTATTCGTCCAAACCGTGGGGCTATGGTCGCTGCACCAACTAAGGAAGAGGCTAAACAGATCATTAAAGCGCGTGAAGTTATGGAGCTGGCGATTACTGAGTTAGCCGTTGAGCACGCCACACCCGCCGAGATTGACGAGTGTCGTCGATTGGTTGAGAAAGAAAATGAAGCTTTCGACAATGGTGATTATGGTAAAGGGTTACGTTTATCGGGTGAGTTCCATATTAAGCTAGCTGAGATAGCAAACAACGCTCCGCTGCTTGCCTTCCAACGTAGCTTAGTTTCTCAAACGTCACTGCTTATCGCCCAGTACGAAACAGGCAACCATGCTAACTGTTCTTTAGATGAGCATACGGTGTTACTTGATGCCATTGAAGCCGGTAAGACCGAGCAGGCCGTCGAGCTAATGCGAGTGCATATCGATCATATCCGTTCCAAGCTCAACTTAGACAGCGGCGCCGCATCCAACGATCTGCACGTTGTGTTCTCTGATTTGATTAAAGGGCGTTGATAAGGTAGCACGATGCGGGAACGCTTCGCTTTTGGATGCGAGACCGCTGCGCTACGAGAAAAAGCCAAATTCCCAACTCTAACTTAATAAGGTGTTGGGAATTTCTCTCCCTCAATACTCGCTGCAAGAGAGCCTCAACTCACTCGTCCCTCGTTCTTCAGGATGACAGTACTTCCATCCCGCATCCCGCATCCCGCATCCCGCATCCCGAAGATTGTACACAACAAAAAATACAATATTAATTTTCTTTACGTAAAGATTTTTCACTCAAAGATTAGATAACTTTATCCATATAATCATTAGCTTACCAAAAACACCTCTGTTGATAAGCGCCTAGAACGCGCCTTTTCGTGTTGCATTTTTGTAAAAATAAAGTTGACCTTATGGTCAATTTATCCAATTATTGACCACAAGGTCAGAAAAAACATCAGAACAATAGTGTCAATGCACAAGGAGGTCTCTTGATTACTTTCCTACTCAATCAAGAACTCAAACAAGAAAGTGAGCTGTCGCCTAACATGACAGTGCTTCAGTACCTGAGAACACATGTACAAAAAACGGGTACCAAAGAAGGATGTGGTTCAGGTGACTGTGGTGCCTGTACCGTTGTACTGGGTGAAGTCATCGAAGGAAAACTTCAGTACCGCTCTGTTAACTCTTGTTTGACGTTCGTCTCTAGCCTTCATGGTAAGCAGCTTATTACCGTCGAAGACTTGCAGAACAAAAACAAACTGCACCCAACACAGCAAGCCATGGTGGACTTTCATGGTTCTCAATGTGGTTACTGTACTCCGGGCTTTATCATGTCCATGTTCGCTCTAAGTAAGAACAAACCAGCAGCGAACAAAGAAGATGTCATGGAATCATTGGCTGGCAATCTATGTCGCTGTACGGGTTATCGCCCTATCGTAGACGCAGCCTTGTCATTGGTTTCAAACGAGCCACTAATGGATCAGTTTGTTGAGCTTGAGAAGAAAACTGTCGCGAGACTGCAAACCTTGCAAGAACAACCAGCTAGCTTAAGTCATGGAAACTTGACCGCATACCTTCCGCGTAGCGTCGATGAGCTAGCAGAAATTTACACTGCAAATCCTAAGGCGAAACTGGTTGCAGGCGGTACCGACTTAGCGCTAGAAGTAACCCAGTTCCACCGAGAAATCGAAACTCTAATCAACGTCAACCTTGTTGAAGACATGAAGGTTTGCGAAGAGAGCGAAGACGCTCTACACATTGGTGCCAACGTGGCGATTAGCGATGCATACCAACTGCTGACCAGCCACTACTCTGATTTCGGCGAACTGCTACATCGCTTCGCCTCACTGCAAGTACGCAACCAAGGTACGCTTGGCGGCAATATTGGTAACGCTTCACCGATCGGAGACGCGCCACCACTTCTTATCGCCCTCAACGCTCAGGTTAAACTACGCCGCGGTAAGCAATCAAGAATCCTTCCGATTGAAGATTACTTCATCAGCTACAAGGTGACCGCTCAGCAAGAAAGTGAGTTTATTGAACAAGTCATTATTCCTAAACCTAAGAGTAACGACACCTTCCGTGCATACAAACTTTCTAAGCGCTTAGATGACGATATCTCAGCAGTATGTGGGGCGTTCAATATCCAGATAGAAGATAACAAAGTGGTCGACGCTCGTATTGCCTTTGGTGGAATGGCAGCAACGCCAAAACGCGCTTCAAACTGTGAAGCAGCCTTAATTGGTCAAAGCTGGACACAAGAGACTATCGATAAAGCAATGAAAGAGATAAACAGCGACTTTGAGCCGCTATCTGACTTCCGCGCCAGCAAAGAGTATCGCTATATGACCGCCGCTAACATGCTGCGCCGTTTCTTTATCGAGCAGAACCATCAGAACAACCAGATTGAAACGAGGGTAACGTCTTATGTCTAACGCACACCATCAGACCCTATCTCATGAAGAGATGGTCGCCATCGTAAAGCAGGATCTCAAAACTGGCGTTGGTAAAAGCGTAAAACACGACAGCGCCCCAAAGCAGGTCACGGGTGAAGCGGTCTATATCGATGACCGTCTTGAATTCCCAAATCAACTGCATGTGTATGCGCGTTTAAGTACCCACGCTCATGCGAAAATTACCAAGCTTGATGTCTCTCCATGTTATGAATTCGAAGGCGTAGCGATTGCTATTACCCATGAAGACGTACCTGGGCAACTTGATATCGGCGCCATACTACCCGGTGACCCACTGCTTGCTGACGGGCTAGTTCAATACTATGGACAACCCGTACTCGCAGTTGCGGCAAACGACATGGAAACCGCACGCAAAGCCGCGCAAGCCGCCATCGTTGAGTATGAAGCACTGCCACCGGTTCTAGATGTCAAAGAAGCACTAGAAAAAGAGCTATTTGTGACTGAAAGCCACCAGCAAAAACGTGGCGATTCGGCAGCAGCACTTGCTAATGCTAAACACATCATTGAAGGTGATTTAGAGATTGGCGGTCAAGAGCATTTCTACCTTGAAACTCAGGTTAGTAGTGTTATGCCGACCGAAGATGGCGGTATGATCGTATACACCTCAACGCAAAACCCAACTGAAGTACAAAAGCTAGTTGCTGAAGTTCTTGGCGTACCTATGCACAAAGTCGTGATTGATATGCGCCGTATGGGTGGTGGTTTTGGTGGCAAAGAAACCCAAGCTGCAGCGCCAGCATGTATGGCGGCCGTGATTGCCCATCTAACCAAACGCCCGACTAAGATGCGTCTACCACGTGCAGAAGATATGACCATGACGGGCAAGCGTCACCCATTCTACAACCAATACAAGATTGGTTTTGATGATGATGGTGTCATTCAAGGATCAGAAATCATCGTTGCAGGTAACTGTGGCTACTCACCAGATCTATCAAGCTCAATTGTCGACCGCGCAATGTTCCACTCAGACAACGCCTACTACCTAGGTGATGCAACGGTCACAGGTCATCGCTGTAAAACCAATACTGCCTCAAATACGGCCTATCGTGGTTTTGGCGGCCCACAAGGTATGATGACCATTGAACACATCATGGACGAAATTGCCCGCTACTTAGGCAAAGATCCGCTCGAAGTACGTAAAGCCAACTACTACGGTGGTGAAGGACGAGACGTCACTCATTACTACCAAAAGGTTGAAGATAACTTCTTACCAGAGATCACAGAGCAGCTAGAGCAAAGCAGTGACTACCACGCTCGCCGCAAAGCGATTGCCGAGTTCAACAAGCAGAGCCCTATCTTGAAAAAAGGCTTAGCGATCACTCCAGTGAAATTTGGTATTTCATTCACGGCGACTTTCCTCAATCAGGCTGGCGCGCTCATTCACATCTACACCGATGGCAGTATTCATTTGAATCACGGTGGTACAGAGATGGGACAAGGCTTGAATATCAAAGTGGCACAAATTGTTGCACAGGAGTTCCAAGTTGATGTTGAACGTATCCAAATCACCGCTACCAATACCGACAAAGTACCGAACACATCGCCAACAGCAGCCTCATCGGGCGCCGACCTCAATGGTAAAGCCGCGCAAAACGCCGCACTAACCATTAAGCAGCGCTTGATTGAATTCGCTTCTAGTCACTTTAAGGTAACGCCTGAAGAGGTGGTATTCAAAAACGGCATGATCATGATCCGTGATGAAATCATGACCTTCGAATCCTTTGTTCAATTGGCCTACTTCAACCAAGTATCGCTATCGAGCACAGGCTTCTACCGTACGCCGAAGATCTACTACGATCATGAAAAAGCTCGCGGTCGCCCATTCTACTACTTTGCTTACGGAGCCTCTTGCTCTGAAGTGATCGTTGATACCTTAACGGGTGAGTACAAGATCCTACGCGCAGACATTCTGCATGATGTTGGGGCTTCGCTAAATCCTGCTATTGATATCGGTCAGATTGAAGGTGGCTTCCTGCAAGGTGTCGGTTGGTTGACCACCGAAGAGTTAATCTGGAATGAACAAGGCCGCTTAATGACCAATGGCCCTGCAAGCTACAAGATCCCAGCGATCGCAGATATGCCAATCGAGTTCCATACCCACTTATTGGAGAACCGAGCAAACCCAGAAGATACGGTATTTAATTCAAAAGCCGTCGGTGAGCCGCCGTTCATGTTGGGTATGTCGGTCTGGAGTGCATTGAAAGATGCAATTGCTTCTGTCGCCGTCGAGGGAGCGATTCCTAAGTTGGATACACCCGCAACACCAGAACGTGTCTTGATGGCGATTGCGAAAGTGAGTCAGCCACAAACGGCATCTGAGAAAGCTGAACAAGCCTAGTACGCGTCATTCCATAGACTGACGACAAGATAAATAGTTCAAGGAGAGACGTATGTTTAAGGACAATTGGATTCATGAACTGGCACAACTAGAGAAAAACAGCGAACCGTGCGTGATGGTGACTGTATTGGAAGACCGTGGCTCTGTGCCAAGGGATGCAGGCACCAAAATGCTGGTCACCCGTGACAGGTTGATTGCCACTATAGGCGGTGGTCACCTTGAGCATGTCGCGACCAAAATGGCTCGTGAGATGCTGATCGCAGGTGAACGCTCACTCAAAGTAGAACGCTTTAATTTAGGTGCCCGTCTAGGCCAGTGTTGTGGCGGAATGGCAACACTGAGCTTTGAACCTATTGGCACCGCACAAAAGCATCTGGTTGTGTTTGGAGCAGGTCATGTTGCCAAAGCCCTTTTACATATCGTCTCGACTCTTCCATTCCGAGTGACTTGGATTGATGAGCGTGATGATGTTTTCCCTGAAGAACTGCCACGTAACGTAACTAAATTAGTGACCGATGATCCGGTCGCAGAGGTACGAGACTTGCCACCAAACAGTTATTACTTAGTCATGACTCACAATCATCAACTCGATTTTGATCTCGCTAGAGCCATTATTGACCGAGACGACAGCGTCTATTTCGGCATGATTGGCTCCCTGACTAAACGCAAGAAATTTGATATGCGCTTAGCCCAGCGTGGGTACAGTGATGCACAGATCAACACTATGATTTGCCCCATTGGCGTCAGCATGGTGAATGGTAAGCATCCGGCAGAAATCGCGGTATCAGTTGCAGGTGAACTAATCGCACACTATCAGGGCATTCCACTTGAAGAAAAGCGCCCTACGGCACACAGTAAAAGTAATCATATGAGCGATTCGCCACTGGAAGAGAAAATCGCCTAACCCAATCAGCCGTTTAATTTGGGTTTAAAAAGGAAGTAAAAATGACAACGCAACGCAACGCTTATCGTGCAGCAATTTTGCACAGTATCGCGGATCCGAAAGATGTCGGACTGGACAATTCATATCAATTCTTTGATGACGGTATCATCGTTGTCGAAGATGGGCATATTGTGGATATTGGTGAAACCGAGGAAGTGCTCGCCCGCCAACCCAAAGATCTCAATATAACCGAATACGAAGACAAGCTGATTACCTCTGGGTTTATCGATACCCATATTCACTACCCGCAAACGGGTATGATCGCTTCATACGGTGAACAACTGCTCGACTGGCTAGAAAACTACACCTTCCCAGAAGAACGCCGTTTTAAGAACCCAATTTACGCGCTCAAGGTCGCTAAGTTGTTTTTTGATGAACTGGCAAGCAACGGGACTACTACAGCCCTCGTATTTGGTACGGTACATAAGGAGTCAGTAGACGTATTTTTTGGTGAAGCGGAACGTCGTAACCTACGCATGATTGCAGGTAAGGTATTAATGGATAGAAACGCGCCAGACTACCTAACCGATACTCCAGAATCTGGATATGAAGCATCAAAAGAACTGATTGAAAGATGGCACAACCGCGGTCGTTTGCTTTATGCTGTTACTCCTCGATTTGCTCCCACTAGCACACCTGAACAGTTAGCCACTGTGGGTAAGCTGCTCGAAGAGTACCCCGATGTGTATATGCACACTCATCTTTCAGAGAACAAGAAAGAGATCGAATGGGTACTGGACCTATTCCCTGAGCGCGATTCTTATCTCGATGTCTATGACCACTATGGTTTACTACATAAACGCTCGGTATTCGCTCATGGTATCCACCTGTCTGATTGTGAGTGCCAGCGTCTAGCCGATACTGAATCAGCCATCGCTTTTTGCCCTACGTCTAACCTGTTCTTAGGTTCGGGCCTGTTTAAACTACCAAAACTAGAAGAGCATGGCGTAAGAGTCGGGATGGGCACAGATGTCGGAGCCGGAACCAGCTTCTCGATTCTTCAGACCATGAGTGAAGCGTATAAGATAATGCAGCTTCAACAAGAGAAGCTGCATCCACTTAAGTCTCTCTTCCTTGCAACATTAGGTGGTGCTCGCTCACTCCATTTGGAGGACAAGATAGGCAACCTTGAAGTGGGTAAAGAAGCCGACTTTGTGGTGCTTGATCTTCACGCAACGCAGCTAATGCGTTTCCGGATGAACCAAGCAACGACCCTTGAAGAGAAACTGTTCGTCCTGATGAGCTTAGGTGACGATAGAACCGTGTGCGAGACCTTTATCTACGGTGAGAAAGCGTATGATGCTAAAGGTAAGATAGATGGAAAAAAGTTCGCTAGCTAAGTTCCCATAACAGGTAATATAAAAACGCTCCCGATTTGATGGGAGCGTTTTAAATTATCAGCCTAGCACCTCTACTTAATTCCGTATTTGGCTAATATCTTGTCAAAGGTACCATTGGCCTTAATTTCGGCCAGCCCTTTATTAAACGCTTCAATGTATTCAGCATGGTTTGGATTCGCTAGCCCTGCGGTAACATGCAACGGGTTAACTGACAACGCATTATTAGTGAACTCAAAATCGGCCAAATTCATTCCAGCTCCAGACAAGGTAGATTTCGCCACAAGCTCATCTTCCAACGTCAGATCAATCCTTTTTGCCATCAGCTTCTTAGCATTAGCGACCAAGTCATTCGCCTCTGGCTTTTTAAAGTTATTGGCCGCTAAAAATTCATCACCATAACCGTAGTTACGGATAATACCCACTGTTTTACCCGACAAGCTATCAAGTCCGTTGTATTCGAACCCTTCCCCTTTGCGCATAATAAACTTGAGCGAGTTTTCTAAGTATGGCTCACTGTACTTCAAGAAAGAGGTACGTTCATTGGTAAACCAAGTCGCGACTAACACATCAACCCTGCCACCTTTCACTTCATTGAGTGCACGTGTCCAAGGCATAATTTTGAAATCAACGGTATGCCCCTGCGATTTAAAAGCTTCAGTAATAATCTCAACGGATACACCGGGATTCGCTTTGTCTTTTTGAACAAACGGCGCCCATGGATCTTGTGCGGCAGTAATCACCGCTGCATTTAAAGCAAAAGAAAATAGTGAACTCACCACTATTAAAATGAGATTTCTCATAACATGTCCTCTGTTTATATCCTAGGTACGGAACTTAGCCATATGATTGGCAATACTTTGACTCAAACCCAGTACTTCTTCAGTCCTTTGTGCATTCTTAGTTGCGCCAGAGGAAACATCATTGGTAGCCTCTGATGCTTCCACAATCGCTTGGCTGATTTCTTCGACAGCCATCCGTTGTTCATCGGTAGCCTGAGAGATTTGCCCACTTCTATCTGAAATAACGGTTATTAAGCTTTGTACTTCACTGACTGAGCTTTGCGATTCACTCACTCTCGAGGCCGTTTGCTCAAGCAAAGACGCTATTCGAGTCAGTTCATCTTCAACCGACTTGGTCGCAGCACCTAATGCTGCAATGTTTTTTTGAATTTGCTCTGTCGATTCACTGGTTTTTACAGCAAGATTTCGCACCTCATCTGCAACCACAGCAAAACCTCGCCCTTGCTCACCCGCCCTCGCAGCCTCAATCGCAGCATTCAGAGCAAGTAAATTGGTTTGCTCTGAAATATCATTAATCACATTAAGAACCGTGGTGATTTTTTCTCCTTCCTCAATCAAGATGTGCATCTCAGCATTTACATGGTTCATCTCTTCACGCATGTTGATAATGTCGTTGGCTGAGCTCTCGATTGCATCATTAACATTTGAAGCAAGTGAGGTAGCCGTATGTGCTTGTTGGGCTGTTTCGGAAGCCGTATCCGCAACAGTAGAGACCGATTGATTTAACTCTGTTGCAGCTGCCGCTACAGTGGTCAACTGATGTTTTTGCATTTCAAGTTTTTCAGCATTGGACTTCGCCGTAGCACCATTCGCTTGCGCTTTGTCTTTAAGCGCATCAGAGGACTGATTTACATCTTGAACAATCACCCTAAGCGACTCAGTAAAACTATTAATGCCTTCAGTGATGTCTGCAAATTCTCGATATTTTGCTGGCGCAAGCTTGTTGGTTAGATCTCCATCTCCAGAAGCGAGATCTTTAACCACTTCTGTCAATTCAGATATGGGGCGAATCACCGTCATAGACAGTGCAACTACGATCACTATCGATAGAATTATGTCGAGTACAATCAGCTCGATAATGTTGGTTTTGAGCGAATCAGCAAGCTTAGTATCGAGAGCATGGGTATCAAAATAGACAACAACCTTACCTACTGGGTTTTCTTCTCCATATTCGACAAAGGTCAGTGCAGCACTCATGCTGTTATCTTCGGTAAACAACGACTTGTCCGTCACCTCAACCGTTTCATACTCTTCACCAGCAAGTTGATGTGTGAGAAACAAAAGATCACTGCCTTCATTATCAATAAGCTGTACAGCGGAGATTTCAGGTAAATTCAGTTCCGCCGAAATAGAGACTTTTGCGGAGTCTAAGTCAAAGTCCCACACGGCTTTGGGCAAACTGATCATCATCCGCTGAGTCGTGTTCTCGACGGAATGCTGTAGTTCAACTAATAAGTTGTCTTTAAAACCTTGATACTTAATGAATGCCGATACTAGTAACACTAAGGTCAGCGCTATAATGACCTGTACTAAAAATACGACTTTTAACTTTTTCAAAACTGCCCCCTAAATTTTTTGACAGTTAATAAAAAAGTAGTAACTGATTAATCAATTATCAAACAAAGAGATTAATTAGACATCAATCACAATTTTCCGGGTGTATATCTTCCATTACAGCAAAGAATAAATACCAAGAGACTGTCATCAACATACCTAACAACTATCGTTAAAAACTATGGGCAGTGATCTTAGTTAAACCTAAATGGTCGCGGGCGAGTATTTATCCAAAATTCGCTGCACTAATTCCATACGTACAGGCTTAGGCACAACATCATTAAACCCTAGCTCTAAGTAGTGCAGTACATCTTTGTCGAAGGTATTGGCTGTCAGTGCAACAATTGCGGTATCGGGCGCTAAGTCATCTTGACGGATTCTCTTTAACGCTTCTATGCCATCCATGATTGGCATTTGAATATCCATGAAGATGATATCGAAATGGCGCTGTTTAATAATATCTAGGCACTCTTGTCCATTGTTTGCCGTGGTGGTCTCAACTTGTAATGTCCTCAACATTTTCTGCGCGACAATTTGATTCACTCGCATATCTTCCACGATCAAAGCAGATAAACCAGAACTCCGATTCAGCGACACCTCTGATTGATCTAGATTCCGGTTATGATTGCCTAAGGCACTAAGCAGACTGAAAATATCATAAGGTTTGGTCAGCTTTACCTGCTTTTCGGAAAGGGGGACTGAAGCATGTAAATCAGCAATCACAACACTCATTTGCTCATCAAGATGAACCTCATGAAAATTGTCCTCTACTCTATTTTCACCACTATGGTAGTAAACCGCGATATCGCCAGATTTGTCGAACAAATCAAAACGCTTAAGTTCGTCACTGATTAGCTCCTTGGCGTGTAGGTCAGCGCTAACCACCCTTATTCGCCTTTCAAGATTCATCGCACAACCAATTGCTTTCTCTCCCTCTACCTGAACTGGTATTACAACGCTAAACTCAGTGCCTTTATTCAGTTCACTCTTAACCTCTATCCTCCCACTCATCAGATTAACCAATGACTGGCAGATAGACAGTCCCAAGCCAGTGCCACCATATTTTCTTGTGATTGAGTCATCGGCTTGCGTAAATTCCTCAAACACTTTATCAAGTTGTTCTCGTGACATACCAATACCAGTGTCTGACACTTTGAGCCTTAAGAAGCTCTCCGGTTCTGAGCGCTCCAATGAAAGGCGCACATCGACAAAACCCTGCTCAGTAAACTTAAGCGCGTTGTAACTTAGGTTATTGATTAACTGCAGCAACTTGGTTTTATCTGCGATGAGCTTGTAGTCTTTATTCAGTTCTGTAGAAAAAAAGATCTCAACATCGCTTTTACTCATATCGACAAAAATGGTTTTAGACAGCTCAATTAACTCACTGCAATAGAACGCTTCTGTTTGCAGCTTCATCTTTCCTTGCTCAATTTTGCTGAGATCGAGCACACTATTAATCAGCTTAAGTAGGTGTTGCCCTGAGCTATTAATCATCGACAGAAAGTTACGCGTCTGCTCATCGGTAGCATCGTAGTACTCTTTATGGCTCAAACCGATAATGGCGTTTAATGGCGTCCTCATTTCATGAGACATATTGGCCAAAAAGCGAGCTTTGGCTGTAGCATGTTGCTCTGCGAGTTTTTTTGCCTCTTCCAGTTTGTCTCCACGCTCGGTCAAGTCTTGACTGAGTTTAATTTGGTGGAGGTACATATAAGAAATCACACCGACTAGAATAATGGAGCAGGCAATGATCACTACCATGTACAAATACTGACGGTCATAAAGATTTTCTTTGTCCTGTGTGAACTCGAGTTGATTCCTTTGTACTTCTGCGACGAAACTAGAAAGGTACTTATTGAGATCAAAGTACGTTTTTTCCACCGCGCTCAAGGAGTCCGCTAACTCCTCTTCGTTTTTGAGAGTAAGACCAGATATTTGCGTCGCGAGTCGACTAATTCTCTTTTCCAATTCGGCTAACTCATCCAAGTCGCCGTACTGAGCATGGATATTTCGCGTCCGCTGTGCTTTCAGATCTTGTAGGATGCTGGCTTTATGCACTCTCGCTTGCATTTTTAGTCGCGCCAACGAACGAGGATCTTGTTGAATCGAGAAGTTGAGTATTTCAGCCTTCAGTAACAACAGTTTAGCTTTTGCCGAAATATTGTTATTGACTATTGTGACATAAGGTTGAGGGGATATTTTTCTAATTTCACTTAACGAGTAGAAGAAATAGGTAGCCATTATCAGCAGCACAATGCTAACACTCGCAATAATGGCTATGAAGGTGCGCCCCTTTGGTAAAAGACGGGAACTCATTGTTCTATTCCACAACAATCTCTCTCACCTGCCACACTGACAGGCTATAGTAAAAGTCGTTTCTAATTTCAGCGTGCTCGGTGAAAGGCAATACAACAAACAAAGGACCTTTGTCATCAATGGTCATTCTAACCCCTGCCTCATGCGTTGCGAGTAGAATGCCATACTTTTTAATGTCCTCTAGCGAGATAGTGACAACATAATCATCCCACGCGATTACTTGTACCTGCTTACCCTTAGCACCCACATACTCGAGTAAGCTAGCTAATTTTGGTCCTTTGTACTCGACCACTTCAGTGACGACATGATTATTGGTATGAATAGTCCCTTGTTCTAAACCAAGGAGCATCGCTTCATCAAACTCAACGCCCTGTGGTGAGTTCGTTTGGCTTATATTGCCCGAGATCCAAAGGATAGGCTCCTCCGCTGGAGCCGATATCGCCAACACATATTGGCTAAAAAACAGTAAAGTGCTCATCGCACTTATAACTAGAGCTCTTCGCATAATCGCCCCTAACATCCGGTAGTTGAGTAATCGCGCTGTAATCTAGGTCTATCAAGTCAGTATAGACAAAGATCGAGATTAGGATGGAAACCAACAAAGGTATGTCATTGAATCGAAGACTATTTACTCCCTTTAACTAAAGCGATCACTTTCACCAATAACCTTAAGATCGCTATCAACGCTGCACCAATAATGTTACAGCTTGTTCCTTATCAGTGCGTTCAAGCTTTGCGAAACACTATAAAAAACCTACCCCGTTGTTTCTAAAAGAATAAATCTCTTGGCACATAGATTGCTCATTATAGAGACAGTCATTGTATACAAGTAAAAATACAAAGGAGAACACAATGGAAAAGGATTCCGACTTAATCTACGCACTCGGTGATAGACCGGAACCAAAAGCTGCTACCTGGGCCGCCATCCAACATGTACTGGCGAGTTTCGTCGGTATCATAACCCCAACATTGATTATTGGTTCTGCGCTAGGCTTAGCTGAGCATGTTCCCTATCTGATCAGTATGGCGTTGATGGTGTCTGGGGTCGGTACGTTTATTCAAGCAAAGCGAGTGGGACCAATCGGCGCTGGGCTCATTTGTGTTCAAGGAACGAGTTTTGCTTTTCTAGGTTCAATTCTGGCTGGGGGCTTTTTAGTTAAAGGACGTGGTGGAAGTGCAGAAGAGATTCTGGCGGTTATTTTCGGCGTTTGTTTCCTCGGGGCATTTGTCGAAATCTTCCTTTCTCAATTGATCGATAAACTAAAAACTATCATCACACCGATTGTCACAGGCATTGTTATCACGACGATTGGAATCTATTTGATCAAAGTGGGAGTGACTGATTTAGCCGGCGGTTTTAACGCGCCGGATTTTGCCAGCCTTGAGAATTTGATGTTAGGCGGCTTAGTACTCGCGACCATCGTTATCATGAACTTAAGCCGCCATACTTGGGTCCGTCTCTCGTCCATCCTCGTTGGTCTTATCGTTGGCTGGATTGCAGCAGCATTGGTGGGAAAAGTTGCTCCAGTTGATCTATCCAGTCAGCCATTGCTTAGCATACCCGTTCCATTTAAGTATGGCTTCAGTTTTGACTGGCAAGTGTTTCTTCCCATCGGGTTCATATACCTAATCACAGCCATTGAGTCGACGGGTGACATCACGGCAAACTGTATGTTCTCCAAACAAGAAGTGTCTGGCTCTGGCTATTTAAAACGTTTGAAAGCGGGCGTGTTAGGCGATGGCGTCAACTCTCTTATCGCCGCGACTTTCAATACCTTTCCAAATACCACCTTCAGCCAAAATAATGGTGTAATTCACTTAACCGGAATCGCCAGTCGCCACGTAGGGTATTTTATCGCTGCTATCTTGTTTATTTTGGGTTTATTCCCAATCTTAGGCGCGTTGCTGATGACGATTCCAAAGTCAGTATTGGGCGGCGCTACATTAGTTATGTTTGGCACTGTTGCGGCAGCCGGCATCAAGATCATCGCTAGCGAAACCTTGAATCGTGAGAAGATCATGACGATAGCGTTGTCATTTGGTTTTGGGCTTGGAGTGATGTTAGTCCCTGATTTACTCAGCCAGACACCAAAGCTAGTGCAAAGTATCTTCGGCTCGCCAGTGACACTGGCTGGTATCACAGCACTTACCATGACGTCACTACTAGCAGTGTTTAAGTGTCAGAAACAGGGCAAAGAGCCATCTATCGCCCTAGCAGATAACTAAACAGTGGAGAATGCCCTCAGCAACCGTTGAGGGCAGATATTCTTATTGCGCCCACCAGCCTAAACGAGCAACCGCCGTTGAACACCAGTAGAATTGCAAATCACGATTATCGGTACCAATTCTTGCGCTCGCGCCATTTGGGCCATCAGTAACATTGTTCAACGCAGCCTTAAGCGTTGCAAGAGAATAGGTTATCGCCCCCACTCCATGTTGAGTGCTCACATCCACTTTACTCTTCTCTACTTTGTCAAAGAATGGGTCATTGGTGCTATATAAAACGTTGCCTTCTCCAACATAGTAAGAGTGCGGAGTATGGGTCGGATGCCCTGTCGCGTTAGTTACTGTAAGCACACCAGGTTTTAGAGTATCAATATTATCTGGGTGAATAAGCTCCATCTTGGTACGCAAGATACGCCAAAGGTCGACGCTTTCTTTTGCACTGGGTGTTCTGTCTTTGCTCTCGACAGGGAAACAACGAGTGAAGGCGAAGTCATGACAAATTCCATTGATCGGCATAAAGGTTTCCTCCTTTTATTATTGCCTTAACATATATTTATAAAACGCTCAGTACAATGTATAAATAACTGGTAAAACCAATAACTTGGGCCACACCAAGATCAAAAAAGGCACCGATTTCGGTGCCTTTTGCCAATCGAGATATTTAGCCTTTCATCGTTAACATACCTTGAGTGACGATAAAATCAATGATGGTATCGAGCCCTTTGCTTTGCTTTAGGTTGGTGAACACAAAAGGTTTAGTGGGACGCATCCGCTGGGTATCTTGCTCCATCACTTCCAGTGACGCTCCAACGTATGGTGCCAGATCGATCTTATTAATAATCAGCAAGTCTGAACGAGTAATACCTGGACCACCTTTACGCGGGATCTTTTCCCCTTCAGCCACATCAATCACGTAGATGGTTAAATCCGCCAACTCTGGGCTAAAGGTGGCACTCAGGTTATCTCCACCGCTTTCTACAAACACCACATCAAGGTTTTTATGACGTTTTGCCAGTTCTTCAACCGCCGCTAAGTTCATCGAGGCATCTTCACGAATTGCGGTATGCGGACAGCCGCCCGTTTCAACACCGATAATACGATCCGGCTCTAACGCTTCAGCACGGGTGAGGATTTTGGCATCTTCTTGGGTGTAAATATCATTGGTCACAACCGCGATATTGAGTTTATCTCTGATCGCTTTGCACAACACTTCAAGCAATGCTGTTTTACCCGAGCCTACGGGGCCGCCAATACCGACGCGTAAAGGTTGTTTGTAACTTTCCATTATTAAGTCCTTCTAATTCTTTTCTTGCTACTTCGCTAAGAGCGAAATAGCCGTGTGTACTGAGTTTCATGCAAACTGCTGGCAATTGATATTGATGGCGTAAAGCTGCCGATCATCCAATCTTCAATCGTTCTGGCTCTATCTAACGCTTTAGGAAACCGCTCACTGAGTTGAATCAAAGCACGTTGCCCATCTGTTTGACCTAAAGGCACGAGCTTGACCCCTGCCATGATCAGGTTTTCAGCCCAGCTCCATAAGTAGCCTTGTTTGAGTTGCTCGATTTCTATATCCCAATGCTGCGCGGCGACGCAAAGCCCAAGCAACTGATTTGGCTTGCTATCGGCATAATCCAAACTGTCATGATAGATATCGAGCTGTTTGAGTAAGGTATACAGCGCTTGCCCACGCTGCTTCTCTTCGGCTCTGAGTTCTTTGGTCTCTCTGCTGCTGTAGAGCAAGTCACTCAGCGCAGCTAACTGTTGTTGGTTATTGTTAATCAGCGCTTGGGAGTAGCGTTCAAGGATTGGCAGCTCGAGTGTCGCGACACTGTTCATCAGCATGTTATCGAGCCAATCTTGCATTGAAACACGATCCGATACCCACTGCGCCTCGACCGCCCACTCCAAACCTTGCGAATAAGTAAAGCCACCGATGGGTAGAGAGGGGCTTATCAACTGAAACAGCCGATACAACGCCAGATCGTTTGGCCTTTTTTGATAAGACATAGGCTAAGGTTTACAGGATGACGAGGGCGCTAACTGAGGCAACACCGACAGAAAGCCAAGGGCTTGAAAGTGCGCGACCAAACTGCAAGCCAAGAACCATAAGCGCTGCTGCACTGACAGTCATACCCGCGGCAAACGAAGAGATTGCGCCCTGCGCTTCAACACCGTGCGCATAACCGTGGAAAAACACTAAACCAACACATAAAGTCAGCGCCAAACGCAGCATATCTTTTGAAGCGTGGAAGGCTTGCCAGATTGCGCCGCTCACGACAAACAGCGAAGCCCCTATCGCAAGCTCGACGCCATTAAAGCCGCCAAACGCCTGCCCAGCAGCAAGACCAATTAACAGTGAGGCAAGCGCGCTGAGGACTAATCCCATTTTACGCACGGCTGACGTCTGTACACATGCGACTAAAATACCAAACGCAACCAACATAATCAGGTGATCGAAACCGGTTACCGGGTGAGTTAAGCCTGCTGAGAAAGAGCCCGTTTCGTGACCGGGGTGCGCCATCACTGAAGATGAAAGAAGAGCCAGACAAGTGAATGCAGCGAATTGTTGTGTTTTTTTCATGATAACTTCCTTGTTGTTATTGCTTTAATTTGGGTGTGCTTAGTGATGGTGATGATGTCCGCCAGAGCGACCACCATAAGCGCCACTTTCTGGCTCGAATGACGCGTCTTCTGTGGTGACTTTTGCACCCAAGCCTTGGACCATTTCGTCTAATACATGGTCGTGCTGGTAGCGGACCCAGCCAAATTCCACTTGCAACGGTACATGCCGGTTACCAAGGTGGTATGCCACACGCGTCAATAAATGCAGGTCGCTGCAATAAACCGTAGAGACCTTTTCCGGCGCAGCTTTGATTTCGACGATCATGCCGCATTGGCTTTTAAGTTGTTCACCGCCACGCAAAATGTGTCCACGCGGCAGAAACAAGCCTGCTTCACGACCATCATCTAGCTCAACTTTAAGTCGGCTCTTAATTCGGCTATCTATTGGCAAGCTCAGAAACGCATTAGGTTTAGTACAAATTTCTTTGCTGATTTCGGTAAGTTCGATCATCTCATCTCCTTATCAGTTCGTTGTCTCATTCAATCGTTCGTTTACTGGTTGGCTATTTCGTTGCTGCGTTAAAACAAGAAGTACTTTTGTGCCATGGGTAACACGTCAGCAGGTTCACACACCAACAGCTCACCATCAGCTCGAACTTGGTAGGTTTGTGAGTCCACTTCGATGTTAGGCTGCCATTCGTTGAGCTTCATGTCAGCTTTACTGATATCACGACAATGGCTGACAACCCCGATTTGGCTACCAAGACCAAGCTCACTCGCGATGTCTGCTTGCTCAGCTGCTTGGGAGACAAACAGCATCGAAGTGTTTTGCGATGCCTTGCCGTAGCTACCAAACATGCTGCGATAATGGACAGGCTGAGGAGTTGGTATCGAAGCATTAGGATCGCCCATTGGTGCCATGGCTATCATGCCTCCCTTGAGAATGACACTCGGCTTAACACCAAAGAAAGCAGGTTTCCACAACACGAGGTCGGCAAGCTTACCCACTTCAATTGAGCCGACTTCATGCGCCATACCGTGAGTAATCGCCGGATTAATCGTGTACTTAGCGATGTAACGTTTAAGTCGAAAGTTGTCACTGTAGGAAGAGTCTTCTTTCAAGCTGCCGCGCTGTACTTTCATTTTGTGCGCCGTTTGCCAAGTGCGAGTTATCACTTCGCCCACACGCCCCATTGCTTGAGAGTCTGAGGCAATCATAGAGAAGGCACCGAGATCATGCAGAATGTCTTCGGCAGCGATGGTTTCGCGGCGAATTCGAGACTCGGCAAACGCCACGTCTTCAGCAATAGAAGGCGACAAATGGTGACACACCATCAACATATCGAGGTGCTCATCAACCGTATTGACGGTGTAAGGACGAGTTGGATTGGTCGACGATGGCAGAACATTGGATTCACCTGCCGCGCGAATAATATCCGGTGCGTGCCCACCACCTGCTCCTTCGGTGTGATAGGTATGAATCACGCGATCGCCAATCGCACCTAAAGTCGATTCAACAAATCCTGACTCATTCAATGTATCGGTGTGAATCGCGACCTGAACATCCATCTCATCAGCGACCGACAAACAGGTGTCAATCGATGCTGGCGTCGTGCCCCAATCTTCATGCAGCTTCAGTCCCACCGCGCCCGCCTCTACCTGCTCTCTTAGCGCTTCTGGCTGGCTAGCGTTACCTTTCCCGAGTAGGCCAAAGTTCATTGGAAATTCATCTAACGCTTCAAGCATACGATGCATATTCCACGGGCCGGGGGTACAAGTTGTCGCGTTAGTGCCTGTGTTGGGGCCAGTACCACCACCAATCATGGTGGTGACACCTGAAGCCAATGCTTCTTCGATTTGCTGGGGACAAATAAAGTGAATGTGCGAGTCGATACCGCCCGCGGTTAAAATTGATCCTTCCCCTGCTAAGATCTCTGTCCCCGGTCCAATCACAATCGTCACTTCTGGCTGCACATCAGGGTTGCCGGCTTTGCCTATGGCTTGAATACGCCCATTTTTAACCGCCACGTCTGCCTTAACGATACCCCAGTAATCCAATACCACTGCGTTGGTGATAACCAGATCTGGCGTTTCGGCGCTTGGGCGTTGACTTTGCCCCATGCCATCACGAATCACTTTACCGCCGCCGAATTTAACTTCGTCGCCGTAAACAGTAAAATCCTTTTCTACTTCAAGCCACAGTTCGGTGTCTGCGAGACGCACGCGATCGCCCACTGTTGGCCCAAACATTTCGGCATATGCCTGACGAGAAATGCTTGCCATTACCTATCCTTGTTTTTGTTCGTTATTGGGCGAGTTTACCCATGACCTTACCTTGGAATCCGTATATCTCTCGCTTACCTGCAAACTCAACCAACTCAACCGTGCGAGACTGGCCAGGTTCAAAGCGTGTCGCAGTGCCAGCAGGGATATTGAGACGGAACCCTTTACACGCTTCACGCTCAAAACGCAGTGAATCATTGACCTCAAAAAAGTGATAATGCGAGCCAATTTGTACTGGTCGATCGCCAATATTTTCCACTTTGACCTTGATGGTTGCGCGGCCAACATTGAGTTCAATCTCGCCAGGGGCGGATTCAATTTGACCGGGAATAAAACCAGAATATTGACTTGTTGATGCTGACATATGATCTCCTAGACGATTGGCTCATGAACGGTGACCAATTTGGTCCCATCAGGAAAAGTGGCTTCGACTTGTACATCAGGAATCATGGAAGGTACGCCCTCCATAACGTCATCAACAGTAAGAAGTGTTCGTCCAAAGTCCATAAGTTCAGACACCGTTTTGCCTTCGCGAGCACCTTCAAGAATGGCACTACTGATAAACGCTACAGACTCTGGATAGTTAAGCTTTAACCCTCGTTCTTTTCGTTGCTGCGCCAGCATCCCAGCGCAGAAGATCAACAGTTTGTCTTTTTCTCTCGGTGATAATTCCATTGGTTTCCTTGCCATTCCCTTAACATGATGGAGAAGGTGCAAAGAGAAACATGGAGTTTAGGTTGCCCAAATTCTTGGGGGCTGAGGAGTTTCACCTGTCCAGTATTGGCGCGCTTGTTGCCAAACTTTCTGAAAGCTCTCCAAGATCACCTCACTCCATCGACCTAATGCTCTCACGACAACCAATTCTTCTATCTGTGTCGCAGCAATCACTAAGTCCTCTGTGCCGACTTCTTGCTGTATGTTAGAGAGCAAGCTCTGTACCAGTTGAAAAAAATCCTCATTTTCGACAGAAATATACAGCGTTCCCGCTAGAGAGAAATTGAGCAAGCCCTTTTCAATCATGGACTTATCGCCACCAAAAATATTTAACCCCTCGGTCAAAATTTTTCTTCCGTCTCGGTAAACCTCTGTTTTTCCAACTAAATGTCCGGAGGAAAATCCCTCATTTAGTGCAGGGCGCCCAAAACAGTGCATTTCCCAGCCCACAAATAGGGCATCACGATCGAGATGAATTTCGGTATCGAGGCGAGCATGAGCATCAGGAAAGAAGATGTTTTCCTGTGGTAACCATTCGAGTAAACCACCACCTTCAACATGCAATATCTGCTTCTGATGAGCGTAGCGTTTTTCCGAGCGATAAAACTTAGTCGCACCCGGTGTGGTAACCAGAGCATGAGCCCCTTGTTCCACGCGAGTGCTTATTTGCAGAGTGTCGCCACCGACCACACCGCCGGGTGGATGCAACAAATAGGTATGGCACGTTTTCCCTTCGGGATACAAAGGACGCTGAATCGCTAATGGCCCTTTCTGTTGACGGTCTTTGATGACGGTTTTATCCCCTCTATCTTTAAACAAAAGCGATAACATGGCCTTCCAGCCTTTCTCTACATCAGACTCGATGTTCTTTTTAAGCGTCTGATTATTATCACCTAAATCAAACGCAACGGCAGGTTCACAAATCATACGGTGAGATACTCCTTTATCAATCTTTCATCCAGCTCTTCCATGTTCCCTTGGGCGACAGTGCGCCCTCTATCCAAGATGCAAAACTGATCGCCGACCTTACGGGCGAACGGCAGTTTTTGTTCTACCAGTAAAACCGTAAGTCCGAATTTCTCATTCAACATGCGAATAATATCGCCGATTTCTTGTACAATATTGGGCTGAATCCCTTCCGTCGGCTCATCCAAAATCAGCAAGCTAGGGTTGATCACCAACGCCCGACCTATAGCCAGTTGTTGCTGCTGCCCACCTGATAAATCGCCCCCTCTGCGATGCAACATTTCCTTCAACACAGGGAATAGCTCGAAGATAAATTCGGGGATGTGACGGTCTCCTCTTGCTCGGATAGGTAAACCTACTTGCAAGTTTTCTTCCACAGTTAACATTGGAAAGATTTGACGACCTTGAGGAACATAGCCAATCCCCATTCTGGGCCGAGCTTCGGCTTCTTTTTTTATGATAGAGTGACCTTCAAGGGCGATGTTGCCACTCTCGGTTTTGACCAACCCCATAATGCATTGCAGTAAGGTCGTTTTGCCAACACCATTACGCCCCATTAACACGGTGCATTTTCCTTTGGGGATCTCCATCTCCAAGTCCCAAAGTGTGTGGCTCTCACCGTAAAACTGGTTCAATCCAGAAATTGATAGCATGTTATTCCCCCAAATAAACCTGTTTGACTTGTTGGTGCGCTTGAACCTCATCCATGCTGCCTTCTGCCAACACATGCCCCTGATGAAGCACAGTGACATGGCTAGCAATAGAGCGGACAAAGTCCATATCATGCTCAACGACCACCACAGAGTGTTTACCAGCTAGTGAGTTAAGTAGCTCAGATGTACGATCCATTTCTTGGTGGGTCATGCCAGCCACAGGCTCATCAATAAGCAACAGCTTAGGGTTTTGCATCAACAGCATTCCTATCTCTAACCACTGTTTTTGGCCGTGAGAAAGGTTGCCTGCCAGCAGCGTTTGGTGGTCATGCAGATGAATTAAACTCAGTACCGATTCGAGCTTATCTTTTTGCTCTCCTGTCATCTTCGCCACATACGAGCCCCACACGGAACGCACGCCCGACATCGCCAGTTCGAGGTTCTCCCACACTGTTAAGCACTCGATCACCGTCGGCTTTTGAAACTTACGGCCTATTCCCGCATTGGCGATCTCGGCTTCATTCATATTAAGTAAGTTGAGGTTCGAGCCGAGCCAAACCTCACCAGTATCCGGTTTCGTCTTACCCGTGATGATGTCCATCATGGTGGTTTTTCCGGCTCCATTTGGGCCAATAATGCATCTGAGCTCGCCTTCACGGATGTACAGATTGAGATCATTAATCGCTTTAAACCCATCAAAGGTTTTATTTACCCCTTCCACATAGAGCAAGATGTTGTGTCTGGTATCAATCAGGGGATGGACGTCCGGCTTAAGAAACGAGAATACTTGATCTCGACGCGTAACTTCAGCGAGTGATTGCTTAAATTGCTCGGTGCGCTTTAACTCAGTCATACCAAGATCTCCTTACTTTTCTCTTCGTCAGTGCTCGACTCAGCGGCGTTATGCCTGCGGTTTCGATTGACGACTAAATGCCACTTATCACTGACAAAGCCGATTAAGCCTTTCGGGAAGTAGAGCGTTGAAAGGACGAACAAACCTCCGAGGGCAAACAACCACACTTCTGGAAACTCTACCGTGAACCAGCTTTTGGCATAGTTGATCACCAAGGCGCCAACAATTGCTCCAAACAATGTCGCACGACCGCCAAGTGCGACCCAAACCACCACCTCTATCGAATTGAGCGGTGCAAATTCACCTGGGTTAATAATGCCAACTTGCGGCACGTACAGCGCGCCCGCTATCCCGGCGATCACCGCAGAAAGAACGAACACCCACAGTTTGATGCCATCGACGTCATAACCCATAAAGCGTGTGCGCGATTCGGAATCACGAATCGCAACCGATACGCGACCAAGACGGCTCGCCACGACGCTGCGACAGACCAAATAGCTGACAATAAGGGCAATACCAGTCGCAATAAACAATGCGATTCGAGTACTGTCTTGCTGCAAGCTAAAGCCCAGAATGTCTTTAAAATCGGTTAAGCCATTGTTGCCACCAAAACCCATTTCATTGCGGAAAAACGCCAACATCAGCGCATAGGTGAGAGCTTGAGTAATGATGGAGAGATAGACCCCAGAGACCCGAGAGCGAAACGCCAAATAGCCGAATACATACGCCATTGCGCCCGGTACTAGCACCACCATCAAAGCCGCAAACCAGAATTGGTCGAAACCATGCCAAAACCAAGGCAGTTCTTGCCAGTTTAGGAACACCATAAAATCAGGCAGGATAGGATTACCATAGACACCGCGATCGCCGATCTGACGCATTAAATACATACCCATCGCGTAGCCGCCAAGCGCAAAGAAAGCGCCATGGCCTAAACTGAGAATACCCAAATAGCCCCATACTAGATCGACGGCGAGCGCTAACATCGCATAGCTAAGGTATTTACCCAGCAATGAAATCGTAAAGGTTTCGACGTGAAGCGGGTGCGAAGCGGGCAACATCATATTCGCCGCCGGAATTAAGATCACCGCTGCCAAGATGACCAATATTGTCATCTGACCGCCTTTATCGCCTTGCAGTGCAGAAAGGACAAAAGAGCGTGAGGGTTTCGTGTGTGTTTGATTGGTCATAACGCCTCCTTAACTCTCAGCCGCGCGACCACGTTGAGGGAACAATCCTCTTGGTCGCTTCTGAATAAATAAGATGATAAACACCAGCACCAGAATCTTAGCCAGTACCGCTCCGGCCCATGGCTCTAAGATCTTATTAAACAGTCCCAAACCTAAACCAGCGACCAGCGTTCCCCAAAGGTTGCCTACGCCACCAAACACCACCACCATAAAGGAATCGATAATGTAGGCTTGGCCCATATTTGGCCCAACATTGGTCAACTGAGACAGAGCTACGCCTGCCACACCTGCCACACCCGCCCCTAAACCAAATGTCAGCGCATCGACACGCTCAGAACGAATCCCCATAGCTCTCGCCATCGGGCGGTTTTGCGAAACGGCACGAACCTGTAATCCGAGGGGGGTTTTCTTCAAGATCATCACTAAAGCCAGAAATACCATGGCACAGAACAAGATGATGTAGAGGCGGTTGTAAGTCAGTGACAGCATAGGGTTGATTTCTAGCGCGCCCGCCATCCAATCTGGTGTACTTACCGAACGGTTTAACGGAGAGAAGATAGAGCGAACTGCTTGCTGAAGAATCAAACTGATACCGAAGGTTGCCAATAGCGTTTCAAGAGGTCGCCCATACAGATGGCGAATCACGCTGCGCTCAATCAAGATCCCAACTAATCCTGACACCAGGAATGCCATAGGAATCGATAAGATCAGCGCCACACCGGTATGCGCCGGAAGAAGTTGCTGCATCACATAAGTGGTATAAGCCCCAAGCATAATCAACTCACCATGCGCCATGTTGATCACGCCCATGACCCCAAAGGTAATCGCTAGGCCGATTCCCGCCAGCACCAATACAGAGCCAAGACTTAGCCCAAAAAACAACGTCTCGACACCTGCGTAGAGTCGCTGGCTTTGCTGGTAATCTTGTAAACCACGCTCTGCGGCCGCAATGATTTGTGGATCAGTCTCTTGCGCCAAAATCGTGTTAAGAGTCTTAAGTACAATGGGTTGGTTGGATTGAGAGATAGACTCAACAGCGTCAATGCGATTGGGAGCCTTGGGATCAAGCGCCGCATCAATCGCAATAGCGAACGCCAACATAGCAACGATCTCTGCGTTGGTTTCACTTTGTTGTAATGCGCTGAGTTTATCTATTGCTTCAGGATTACCTGTCAGCGCTTTGATTGACTGCTTGCGAACCTCTGGGTCCTCGCTGTTAAGACCAAGTGATGCAATTTCAATGCGAAGGTAAGCACGAAGTTTATTGTTCACTTTTATTTTTTTAAACTTGCGCTTGTTTTCAATGATCAGAGGATCGTTATTCCAAGCCTGTCTCGCCTCTGCCCCTGATTGAGCACTCTCGATAATGAATAGCTGCTGATGCTGAGCGTGTTTATGATCTTTAAGGTAATAGAGCTGTCCATTCAGCCACGCCTCTAGAATGGGCTTGGCTGTGTCATGAGAATAGTTTGAGGCAAGCCAGCTAGCCGCTTGCTGTTTTTCGTGTGTGTTCTTTCCAGTCAACGTCTGGAAAAAAGAGTCTTGAGTCAGTGGCTTAACGTTCTCGGCCGACGCTGTCGTTAATCCAATAAGCACAGAAACGAGCACACAGAGCATCCGTAATACGGTCGTCATGATATGCATCCTTGCGTTAGAATTTATGGCAATAAAAATGCGCTGCGTTACCACATGCAGCGCCAAACTTTTCAGGTTATTTATTGGGGGTGTTGAGTCTTAATTGGTCCCTGAACATTTCTTGGTTTCAACGTTAAACGCACCGCAAGAAAACGGCTTCGACCAGCTAGAGAAGAGTTTCGCCGATTCAGGGAGATACTCTGACCAAGCATCACCTGCTACAAGCCCCGTCGTTTCCCAAACAATATCAAACTGACCATCATCTTGGATTTCACCGATTAACACAGGCTTAGTGATATGGTGGTTAGGCAACATAGTTGAGTAACCGCCTGACAAGTTTGGTACAGACACGCCAATCAATGCATCTTGCACGGCTTCAGGATCTGTCGTTCCTGCATTGGTGACCGCTTGCGCCCACATGTTAAAGCCGATGTAGTGCGCTTCCATAGGATCGTTAGTCACACGCTTTTCGCTGGCGATAAACTTCTGCCACGTTTCGACGAACTCATCGTTTTTCTCCGTATCGACGCTCATGAAGTAGTTCCATGCCGCTAAGTGGCCGACAAGCGGAGAGGTGTCCATGCCAGACAGCTCTTCTTCCCCAACAGAGAAAGCTACAACTGGGATATCTTCTGAAGAGATACCTTGAGCGCCAAGCTCTTTATAGAAAGGGACGTTGGCATCGCCATTAATGGTCGAAACCACAGCGGTCTTTTTGCCTTCAGCGCCAAACTTCTTAATGTCAGAAACAATCGACTGCCAGTCTGAATGACCGAATGGCGTGTAGTTGATCATGATGTCTTTTTCGCTCACCCCTTTACTCTTGAGGTAAGACTCTAAGATTTTATTGGTAGTACGTGGATATACATAGTCAGTGCCGGCCAGTACCCAGCGCTCAACATCAAGTTCATTCATTAGGTAGTCAACCGCTGGAATCGCTTGTTGGTTTGGCGCAGCACCGGTGTAGAAAACATTCTTCGACGACTCTTCACCTTCATACTGAACAGGGTAGAAAAGTAGGCTGTTGAGTTCTTCGAATACCGGCAACATGGATTTGCGCGATACGGATGTCCAGCCACCGAACACCACATCGACTTGCTCTTTTTCAATCAACTCGCGAGCTTTTTCTGCAAACAGCGGCCAGTTTGACGCAGGGTCGACCACTACCGCCTCAAGCTTTTTACCTAGTAGGCCACCTTTTTTATTTTGCTCTTCCACCAGCATCAGAACCGTGTCCTTCAATGTGGTTTCACTGATCGCCATGGTGCCTGAAAGCGAGTGCAATACTCCGACTTTAATGGTGTCGGCGGCGCTCACCACTCCTGACATACAGGCTAATGCGGTACCTACTGCTGCAAGCTTGAGTTTGAACTTCGTGTTCATTGGATATCTCCTTATAGTGAATTGTTATTCAATTCTTTTTTCCTAAGGAAACAAATTCAAAATCGATGCCAATTTACCCGCTCACACCAAAAACAGACAAGCCATTGATAATTATAAGATTAAAATTTCGCTTTGTTATTTTGGTGCAACTAAGAGACAGTGTATCGCTGCATACTAGTGCAATTACATATTCAATTTCACCAATTTGGAGAGATGACTCGAAAAATCATCCTCCTCAACGAAATCCGTTAACCGCCCACACAAGCCCATCCAGTGATAAATCTACATATCTATCACTAAGTAGAGGTATATAGCACTATTTCAATAAACAGCAGCATAATAATGCCGACCTTTGACATTCAGCCAACCGATATGAACTTAGCTTACTATCAATTTCAAAAATCTAGTAAATGGCACTCAAATTTATAACGCCAACCAAATTTAAAATGAACATGATTGCATATGGAGATATTTTTGAGGAGTGTCGACGGGTTCCGTTATAGACATAAGAATCGACAAAACATGCTTGTTGTTTGTAGTAGGCCATGTTCAACAATCTCTTATACCATTCAAAGGAAAGTTAAATGTTTAAGAAACTATTAAGTTGTTGTATCGCCTCTTCACTTTCAGTGATCTCTAGCACTGCCATAGCAGAACAAATAGAGGTCCAGGTTAGCCAGCCAGAAAGTGAAATACTTGCCCCGCTGTTGATGGCATCAGAAAACAAAGGAATACAGAACCAATATATTGTGGTGTTAAAGCAACCTTTATCGCTCAGCAATGACAACCCACAAGCGATGCAACAATTTACGCAACAAGCCATTACCAGCTTAGAGAACGAGCACGTTTTGCAAATCAGTAAAGTGTTCGACCGCTCAATCAGCGGATTTGTTGCCACCCTGTCACCACAACAGCTCAACGCACTTCGCTCAGACGCACAGGTTGATTTTATCGAACAAGATCGAGTGATCTCTATCGATCCTGTGATTTCAACGAATGCCAATCAAAGCAACGCCATTTGGGGGCTAGATAGGATTGATCAACGTAGTCTGCCACTGAATAATAGTTACAACTATAACTACGATGGTTCCGGTGTCACGGCTTACGTCATAGATACCGGGGTAACTACAACGCACGCAGAGTTTGGTGGTCGCGCGACATCAGGCTACGACTTTGTCGACAATGACAGTGATGCGACGGACTGTAATGGGCACGGAACCCACGTTGCTGGTACCATCGGCGGTACACAGTATGGCGTGGCGAAGAACGTCAATATTGTCGGTGTCCGTGTATTGAGTTGTAGCGGTTCAGGTTCAACTTCCGGGGTAATTGGTGGTGTTGACTGGGTTGCAGCCAACGCATCGGGCCCTTCAGTCGCCAACATGAGCTTAGGTGGCGGCGTGTCTACCGCGCTCGATAGAGCCGTTGCTAACGCTGTTCAATCAGGTATTAGCTTTATGCTAGCGGCTGGTAACTCTAATGCTGACGCTTGTAATTCGTCTCCTGCACGTGAACCTAGCGGTGTAACTGTTGGCTCAACCACAAGTAATGATAGCCGCTCTAGCTTCTCTAACTGGGGCAGCTGTGTTGATGTATTTGCTCCGGGATCGAGCATTAAGTCTGCTTGGTATGATGGCGGCTACCGTACAATCAGTGGCACGTCTATGGCAACGCCACATGTCGCCGGTGTTGCAGCCTTATACCTTCAAGAAAACAGTTCTCTCTCTCCAGCACAAGTAGCAGCTCTGATTAGCGAGCGAGCAAGTGTCGATAAAGTGAGCGACACACGCGGTACAGTGAATAAACTGCTTTATAGCCAAACAGATGGTGGCTGTGAGCCTGACTGTACAACTCCAAATCCTGACGGCGAACTCAAAAATGGAGTCCCTGTATCTGGAATTAGCGGCTCTCGTGGTGACCAGAAGCATTTCTATATTGATGTAGCTGCAGGTCAAACCCTTACTGTCACAACAAGTGGTGGTAGCGGTGATGCAGACTTGTTCCTCCGCTATGGTGCTAAGCCTACCACTAGCTCTTGGGATTGCCGACCATACCGTTACGGTAACAATGAAACTTGTACTGTCTCTAACACCCAAAGTGGTCGTTATTACATTATGCTCAACGGATACAGCAGTTTCAGTGGTGTTAGCGTAGTGGCTAATCACTAGTTTATCCAAAACGCCACGTTTACTTATAAGGCTAGTTAGGCAATCTGACTAGCTTTTTTGTCAGATCAATTCACTTTCAGTAATTGACATTTACCTACAGACAAATACAAAACCTCTACATACTCATACGTACACCCAAATATCAAACAAGTAACATAAGCAAACAGAATAAATCAACAAAAAAAGAATCGCTTATGAATATTAGCAAACCTAAACTGCAGACTATTGTTTGCTCACTTATTTTCGCAACTCTATTTGGTTGCAATAGTAGCTACAGCAACAGCAACAGCAACAGCAACAGCAACAGCAACGTTAAGCCTAACTCTGTGATGCAACAATCTAACAAACCTAAAGCCAACTATGTCTTTAATAAGGCTAAAAAAGATGAACTTCTAGTAGAGCGTAATGAGGTTATCCAAAGCTCATCCCTCACATTCAATGGAGAAACTTACTCGCCTAGTTTCGCGACTGTAAGAGAAGATAATAAAAAGAATAAAATCATTTTTTTACTAATGAAGAGTAAAAAGAGCGGCTCTGATATCGTATTACAGGTTCCTAGGAAACCTCAAACCAACGACATATGTCGAATTTATACAACCGGTGGGGATTACTACGAATTTGATTGCTCGTCAAAGCAAGTAAATGTTAATGGCGACATGATCTATTATTCTGGGCTGTATACTAAAAAATCACCACAAGCAAAAGCCATTACAACCAATACAAAAGATTTTACTCTTGAATTGCACCAATATTTGCAGGTCATAGGCTCAACTCAGCTTAACTTGGCTGTGAACGGCTCTGTAGCTTCCATCACCACATCTAACCCTTATCGCGATTTCGGAGCAGGGATTGACTCAACTGATCTCGGTGTAACTACCTATACTCAGCTTGAAAAATTATTGATTGCACCTGTATTAGGGAAAGAAATCACGTTGGTCTTTGATACACCTATTGATGGTTCTAGTGATGACGACATCAATATGTACACTGGTCTACTCATCCAAGAAAAAGGGCTACATACCAAAGTCAGCAAAACAGGTAGCGTTTTCTCAGGTGGCACAGATCTATTTACGGCAGGTAAAACACGTACGTTAGAGTTAAATGATCCAAATATTCCAGCAGAAAAAAACAAACAAGTAGGTGTTCATTCATGGTCTGAAGACGACGAGAAGACAGGAAAAACCGTCGAGGCAACTAATATACCATATACCAATGAATCTCATCGAGCCCAGGCGACTTATTTTCAGCGTACGCTCGGAGATAAAGGTATCGACTTTTATCTGTTTACTTTGAAATCAGCACCTGCTGAGGGTGCACATTATATGACACGTTCGGAATTGGAATCCTACCGAGTAACTACAAATATCCAATAGATAGTCAGCCAAGCTAATAAAAACTAGCGCTTGTCAAAAGACAAGCGCTAGATACGTTCTACAAAACTATTAAAACTTAAACTTAGCCACCAATTGACTTAAAGATTCTGCATTTCTCTTCAAACTAACGCAGTGTTGTGATGTTTGCGTGACCATCTCAGTATTACTTTTTGCTACATCGGCAATACTTTCAACGTGCGGTGCAATCTCATTGATCACCTGAGACTGTTGACCTGTTGCGGTGGCAGTCTGTGCACTGAGTTGATTGATCTCCTCAACAATAGTGCTGATGGAGGCAAGGTGGTGTTCAGACTCTTGAGCTGCGGTGAGACACTCCCTACCAATTTTGTGGCTCTGACTGACTTCGCTAACGACTGTGTTACTAAGCCCCTGTAAGTTTTCTATGATGGTACGAATTTCACTGGCGGACTCATGGGTTCGAGACGCTAATGTTCTTACTTCGTCGGCAACAACAGCAAAGCCACGGCCTTGTTCACCTGCTCGTGCCGCTTCGATAGCAGCGTTTAATGCCAGTAGATTAGTTTGCTCTGATACACCACTGATGACATCCAGTACTGTATCAATGGCATTGATATCATTAGATAGCTTTCCGATACTTTGATTGCTCTGCTCTAGCTGCTGGCTCATAGCTTCAGTGCGTGCGTATGTTTTGCTCACTGAGCTGAGTCCGTTTTTCACCTCTAAAGTGGTTTTATGGACGTTGTCTGAAGTATGGTTAGCGTTATTGGCAATCTCTTCAGAGCTCGCGCTCATTTCATGAACCGCGGTTGCTACCTGATCAATATTATGTTCTTGACCATGGATCTGCTGTCTCATTTCGTTAGCTTGTTGATCTATCTGATTGATGGTTGCAACCAGTTCTTTACGCGCTCTTTCTATTTCTTGTAAAACGTTGCCCATATAGGCGACAAACTGATTGTACCCCTTGGCAATGTTACCGACTTCATCACGGCGACTTTCATCCAATCGTTGAGTTAGATCGCCGCCGCCACCACCAATTTCAAGCAGTAGTTGTGCTGTGGTTGAGAGTGGTTTAAGCAAGATATTCGTCATATATGCGCTGATAATGATGAACAGCAGTGCTACAGATCCGCCGACCCAAATCATCGTTTCAATGAAATGGTTGATCTCGGTGAGCACTTCAGCCGTCGGTTGAACAGAAATCAACACCCAATCAAGTTGTGGCAGAGCCATCAAACCAACGATGGTCGATGTTTGTTCAAGCTTTGATTCATGTATAACAGGCGCTGTTCCAGCTAAAGTTTGCAGCTCAGGCGTCAATGCACCAAGACCAATATCAGCCAACTGCTTTCCAACTTGCTGCGTACTAGGGTGCACCTTCACCTCACCGCTCTTGTCGACCAACATTAGTCGACCTGAATCGCCTAGAGAGTAGTTAGCAACAGTATTGCCTAAATTTTCGAGCGACAGACCAATCCCCGTCACTCCAACGCGGCGGCCTTGACTGATCACAACATGGTTAACAAAAACCGTTGCGATGCCTGTACCATCGTCGATATCAATCGACAGCTCGACCTGTTTGTCGCCATTGAGAAAGCCATAAAACCATTGGTCATCAGCTGATGAACTCGACATAGATTTGAGCTTTCCACTTGGCAAATAGTAGCTGTCGTCGACAGTGGTAACGAAAAAGGCGGTTAAGGCATTAAACTGCTGCTTGATCGAGGCGAGTTGTGAACTGATCTGCCTACTATCTTGACCGTCAAAATCCGTAAGTGGTTGTAGCTGAGACATCACTTCAGCAACAACCAACGGCTTTTCTAGCTCCAGCTGAATTTGGTTACTGACCTCTCCCAACGCCGCTGGCATCTGCTGTGAATAAGTTTTGTCGAGGATAATCTTCTGCCCCTGACTGACCGTAATGCTAATTAGCACCACAATGACAAGAATCACTGCCATCACCGTAGCCAAGATAGTCTTGTGTCGAATACTTAATGCAGTTGCCATCACTTGTAACTCCTTTTAGCGGTATAAAAAACCCCGGAACAGGGGCCGGGGGATCTCACTTGAGATAAATAGCGGGAAATACCACGTTTGCATGAATCACGCTTATCGGGCTTGCAATCCGATAAGCGAGATAAATTGGGTTAGTTGATTACTGACCCTTGTTCTACCCAATTGCCAACCAGAACACGTTCGTCATCTGTCATTTGGGTCAAATTACCTAATGGCATGTATTTAGTATTTACGGTTTGCGCTATACGTGGACCATTGGCTTGAATCTCTTGAGGTGTATCTAAGATCACTCCGGCTGGCGCAGCGGCAAAGGCAGCATGGGTTGGCGTTGCTGAGTGACATACCGAGCAGCGCTCTTGAATGACCTTATTGATTGCTGCAAAACTGACACCGCTAGGCGCCGCAGATTCCGATGCCGACGCACCTGTTTGCTTAAGGCTCTCTGATGTTGCTGCCACAGTGTCTGTAGAGCTTACTTCCGGCTGCGCAGTCGCTTCAACCGCAACAGGCGCTTTAGCCACTGGTGCTGCCGCTTTCTTAGCATACGGTGAGGTGACAAACGCAAGTGTCACCATACCTAATGCAGCTACAGGAACCGTCCAAGCGAATTTCTGGCTACCATGACGAGTATTGAAGTAATGGCGCACTAAGATACTGAAGATCGCCAAACCTGCAAGTATTGCCCAGTTGTACTCCGAGCCATAGGTGCTCGGGAAGTGGTTACTAATCATAATGAACAGCACTGGCAAGGTTAGGTAGTTATTGTGACGAGAACGCAGTAAGCCTTTCGCTGGTAGCGCAGGATCTGGCTCGCGGTTTTCTTCAATAGCACTCACTAAGTTGCGCTGTGCAGGCATGATAACGCGGAACACGTTACCGACCATAATCGTACCGATGATTGCACCAACGTGAATATACGCGCCGCGACCACTGAAGACTTGAGCTAGACCATAAGCCGCGCCAACTAAGAGTACGAATAGAACCGCGCCTAATAGCATTGGTGTTTTACCTAGTGGTGAATCACACAACAAGTCATAGATAAACCAGCCAGCAACCAAAGCACCGACACCAATGGCAATTGCCGTCGTTGGTGATAAGCCCGAACCCGGTGCAATCAAATAGATCTCAGCGTTTAAGTAGTAAACCACTGCCAATAGCAGCACACCGGTGATCCAAGTGAAATACGCTTCCCATTTAAACCAGTGCAAATGCTCTGGCATTTCTGGTGGCGCAAGTTTGTATTTTTCTAGGTGATAAATACCACCGCCGTGAATCGCCCAAAGGTCACCTGAAAGGCCCGTTTTTGGGTTAACCCGGTTTAGGTTGTTCTCCAACCAAACAAAGTAGAATGAAGCACCAATCCATGCGATGCCAACTATCATGTGAACCCAGCGAATCGCTAGATTCAACCACTCCGTGATATGTGGATCCATAATTTACTCCTTTACAGCGCTTGTTCCATGCGCTGTTTTTCTTCCAGCTTGTTGTTGCTCGGTAGATCGTCCAAATGTAGTGAGACTAAGTCGTTCTCGAAATAGACTTCATCGCAGTTATGCCCTTCACCGCCTCGGTCGACGATAAGAAATTGATCTTGGTCAGTTAGGGCTAACACTGGGTGATGCCAAACGCCTTTGTGGTAGTTCACACCTTGACGTCCATTGCTCAAGAACGCTCGGCATGACTTCAGACTTGGCTGATCCCCTTTTGGCGCAACAACAATAAGATACGGTTGACCAAGCAACGGAACGAAAGCTTGCGATCCCAAAGGATGGCGCTCTAACATTTTTATCGTTAACGGATAGCTAAGCGGCGTCGCTTGAAAGATACTGATGATGGCTTCACCACCTTGCTCTTGTACATCGGTGCTCGCTAGCTTGTGATAACGACGAGTCGAGCCATTGTTGATCATAAAGTAATCGCTATTGTCTACTTCAATCACATCCCCAAACTCAGCAAATGCCTGTTTGGTCAAAGGTTCGATGGTTAAACGGCGAATTCCATTGCTCATATTGCTTCCCTCGCTTATTTCGCTTTAGTGCCAAACAAACGTAAACGGCTGATACCACCATCAGGGAAAATATTGAGACGAACATGAGTCACAGCGCCAAGATCATTCACCTCTGAACTGAACTCGTGAATATCATGTGCCTTGAGCTTTTGCGCAGGTAAGAGTTCGCGCCAGAAGAGACTCTGAGTCGCAACTTGATCGTCCGTTCCGCCTTTGACATACGCAGCTTGAATTGAGCAGCTATCTGGGAAGTTACCTTTAAAGTGAGCTGTATCGACAACCACTCGATCAATGTTGCCTGCATGTCCAAGCGCGACAATCACCCAATCATTACCCGGAGTACGACGACGGGCTGTTTCCCAACCATCGCCCATGTTCTCACCGCGACCTGGGCCAAGAATGTTAGACTTGTTGCCGTAGTGCTCATCGCTACATGCCAAAGCGCGACCGCCATTTTCAACCGCAGCAAGGTCGACTTTCTGTTGGCTATCGATGCGATCCCAATCGACGCTAGGTCGACCATAAACGCGTAAACGTGCAACGCCACCATCTGGATAAATGTTGAGACGTAAGTGAGTAAACACTTCATCACTTTCGATCTGTTCAAGATGATGATGATCGCCTTGCAAACCCATAGAAGGCAGAATCTCTTGCCACTCGGTTGCGTCGGTAGGATCACCGTCTGGAGAATAACAGGCATCAATCGAAGCCGACGGCGGGAAGTTACCCGTGAAGAAAGACGTATCAATATCAACACCCGCAATCGTGCCTGCAAGACCTAGGCGAATGACACAGTAATCGTAGCCTTCACCACGCTTACGGCGGCTTTCCCAGCCATCCATCCATTTGCCGTTATCATCGTAAAGATCGTCTTTCCATTCTGGTGCTTCACGGCGCAAAAGTCGGCTCTTATCGGCAAAAAAGTCGTCGGTAGCGTAGATAGCTTCTGCGCCAAGTTTATCGTCAGCAAGGTTAATGTATTGTTCAATATCTAAGGACATGTCCTTTATCCTTCCAATTATTCAAAAATAGGTTAAGTGAGTATGCTCATCTAGAGCTCTATGCCCTTTGTCGGGCAGATATCAGTCGATATCAGAACGAAACAGTCGCCATCTCCGTGACTTACATATCTCGTAGGCGAAACAGTGCGATCTTGTTGATCTCCTGTATCGCAGTAGCAAACTCAGTGTCACTATCATTGCCTAATCGCTTCTCGAAGGATTCAAGAATTTGGTAACGATTGGCCCCTTTCACTGCCATGATGAAGGGAAAGTTGAAGCGGCTTTTGTAACTGTCGTTGTACGTAGTGAATTTTTCGAACTCTTCCGCTGAGCACTGATCAATGCCCGCGCCAGCTTGTTCCGCAGTGGATGCGGCGGTAAGTTCGCCGTTAATTGCTGCTCGCCCCGCTAAATCTGGGTGAGCATTTATAAGTGCAAGTTGTTTTGCTTTCTCTGCGTCTAATAGCGTTTCAGCCATTCTTAAATGCAGATTTGAAACAAAGTTATCCTGATCTGATAACCCTTGATCGTAGACGGCTTCTGCCACCCATGGGCTATGCTCATACACATCGCCAAAGTGGGAGACAAATTCCGTACGTTCCATTTGAGATGGTTTGCAAAAACGAAATTCAGTCATGTTATTTTCCCTCTTTTGGTGTGTATGGATGATGCTCGTGCCAATGGCGAGCGATATCAACACGGCGACATAACCACACATCGTCATGTTGTTTAACGTAATCTAGGAAGCGCTTTAGCGATGCGATACGACCCGGTCTACCGATCAGACGACAATGCAGACCAACCGACATCATCTTAGGCGCTGTCGCACCTTCAGCGTACAAAGTATCGAATGTGTCCTTTAGGTATTGGTAGAACTGTTCACCCGAGTTAAACCCTTGCACAGTGGCAAAGCGCATGTCGTTGACATCAAGTGTGTAAGGAATCACCAACTGGGGTTGACCCGCCTCGGTATGCCAGTAGGGCAAATCATCGTCATACGCATCTGAGTCGTATAAGAAACCACCTTCTTCTGCGACTATCTTGCGGGTATTTGGCCCAGTACGACCTGTATACCAACCAAGCGGTCTTTCACCGGTGATCTCTTTAATGATTTCAATCGCTTTCATCATGTGGTCGCGCTCTTGCGACTCATCCATGTATTGGTAATCAATCCAACGATAGCCGTGACTACAAATCTCATGTCCCGCTTGAACCATAGCTTCTGCGACATCTGGATGACGTTCAATCGCCATCGCCACTGCGAATACGGTCAATGGAATCTCGTACTCATCAAATAGCTTTAACACACGCCACACACCTGCGCGACTGCCATACTCATAGATAGATTCCATGCTGATGTGTCGCTCACCTTTAATCGGCTGCGCGGCTGGAATCTCTGACAGAAAGGCTTCGGACTCATCATCCCCATGTAAAAGGCAGCGTTCACCACCCTCTTCGTAATTCAACACAAACGACACGGCGATACGAGCACCACCTGGCCATTTAGGGTGAGGAGGATTCGCCCCATAGCCAATCAGGTCTCGTGAATAATCCTTATCCATTCAGGCTCTCCTTAAATACAAGACACTTTGTCTTTATGCCTTCTTAAACTTCATGCATTCATTGTATACAATAAATTATCTTAATGTAAAGATTTTGTTGTTAAAGTTAATTTACGTAAACAAAAGCTATTTTATCAATAAGTTATGTACACTTAGGCTCAAATAGGTATCTAGCTCAATCTCACAAAACTGATTTTTGCTCACTTTCGTTAGTAACAAAATTATAACATCGAGCTTTACTATCCGAATATTTTGTGTACATATATAGGTAACAGAAGCAAGTTTAAAACAACTTTGTATACAATTTAAAATCAATAAACGCTAAGGAGAGCGCTGGGCGCGAATGACAATTATGGGCAAACTAACTACACACGTATTGGATACAATGCACGGCGTTCCCGGTGCAAATATTCAAGTTGAGCTGTTCCGTGTTGAAGGCGACAGCCTGACCAAGATTAAAACGGTCACCACCAACTTCGATGGTCGAACTGATGAGCCAGTGCTAGAAGGCGATGAGTTTGTAACAGGCAAATATCAATTGGTATTCCATGTTGCCGATTACTACAAAAACCAAGATGTCGACCTTGGTGAGATCCCATTCCTAGATGACGTTGTGATTCGCTTTGGTCTCGGAGAAACAGGTGCACATTACCACGTGCCTTTGCTTGTCTCACCGTATAGCTTCTCTACCTATCGAGGTAGTTAAGGCAAGAAATTACCAATAGATAACCCTAACAACGTCATACATATCAATCGGGAGAATTGGAGTCTGCAAAAACACCATCAAGATGCAGAAAGCGGTATTCAATTTCAGAAACACCAAAACAAAAGGACTTGCTGACATGAATGAAAGCAAAGCAGAAGTGCTTAACAACGAAAGCCAATCGGGTGGCTTACTAGAGCGCTTTTTCAAACTGAAAGCACATGGAACCAGTGTTAAAAACGAAATGATCGGGGGGATCACCACTTTTGCCACTATGGCATACATCATTTTCGTTAACCCTCAAATCATGGCGGCCTCGGGGATGGATTCTGGCGCGGTCTTCGTTGCAACCTGTATTGGTGCGGCGATTGGCTGTCTGTTAATGGGGCTTTTTGCCAACTGGCCTGTCGGTTTGGCACCGGGCATGGGCCTTAACGCTTTTTTCTCTTTCACTGTGGTTAGTGAAATGGGCTACAGCTGGGAAGTCGCGCTTGGTGCGGTATTCCTCTCAGGTATCCTATTTGTCGGGATGAGCTTCTACAAAATACGCCAATGGATCATTGAAAGTATTCCAGAGAGTTTACGCTTCTCCATGACCGCAGGTGTCGGCCTTTTCTTAGGTCTTATCGGGCTTAAAACCGCGGGTATTGTGGTAGAGAACCCAGCTACTTTGGTTTCACTTGGCGACTTCACTAAACCTGATGCAATGCTTGCGGCTATCGCTTTCTTAATCATCGCGGTACTCAGTGAGCGTAAAGTTTTCGGTGCGGTACTGATCGGGATTTTGAGCGTCACTGTTGTTGGTATGATGTTAGGTCTCGTTCAATACAACGGCTTCTTTGCTGCGCCGCCAAGTATTGCACCTACCTTTATGGCAATGGACATCTCTGGCGCGTTTAACATCTCAATGGTGAGCGTCATCTTGGCCTTCTTGTTCGTTAACATGTTCGACACCGCAGGCACACTGATGGGTGTTGCAGAACGTGCGCATCTGGTAAACAAAGAAACAGGTAAAATCGAAGGGCTTAGCAAGGCGTTAAAGGCCGACTCTATCTCTAGTGTCGCAGGTGCTTGTGTCGGTTGTCCGCCTGTCACGAGTTACGTAGAAAGTGCAGCCGGTGTTGCAGCAGGTGCTCGTACAGGTCTGTCAGCCATTGTGGTGGCAGCGCTATTCTTAGCCGCTATTTTCCTTTCACCTTTGGCAGGTATGATTCCAGCTTACGCCACCGCAGGTGCGCTAATCTACGTCGCATTCGTGATGATGAGCAGTATGCAGCATGTCGATTGGAAAGATTTTACCAATGGTGCTCCAGCTGCGATTACTGCCCTGATGATGCCGCTGACTTTCTCAATTGCAAACGGTATTGCTCTTGGCTTTATCACTTACACAGTACTGAAAGTCGCGACAGGAAAAACTAAAGATGTCTCTATCTCAATGTACATCCTGACTGTCGTCTTCGTCGCTAAGCTTATCTACATCTAATTCCTAGGGTCTGATGACCCTAATTATCCTTGTGAAAACTAGCCTGAGCATGGGTTCGGGCTAGCTTCCTATACGAAAAATTCGTGACCCTACGTAGTTTGTAGAAGTCAATTGTCCAATCTACGAGAGAAAAATGGATTCTCTCTGAGGTATAACCAATGAAACTTCTGTATACACTCAACCAAAAGCCGCCACACGGCATTACCTTGCTGCTGGCTTTACAACACATGCTGGCATCCATTGGTGGTATTGTGGCTGTCCCGCTCATTGTTGGCGCATCCATCGGACTGCCTAATGAAGAGATTGTCTCGCTAATCAATGCAGCCCTACTCGCTTCGGGTATCGTCACCATGGCGCAATGTATTGGTGTCGGTCCTATCGGTATTCGTTTACCTGTTGTCATGGGCTCTAGTTTTGCTTTCCTAGGTGTGGCGATTGCCATTGGCCGCGAAGGCGGCGTCGCTAGCATCATGGGCTCGGCTTTAGTCGGCTCTCTAGTGGTGATTGTTGCTAGCTTTTATATGGACAAAGTCCGCAAGCTATTTCCAACGGTAGTGAGTGGCGTTGTTGTCACCCTAATCGGCTTAACCATATTGCCCGTTGCGATGAACTGGGTGGGTGATGCGCCCGCAGCGAGTGAAAACTTCGCAACTCTACCAAAGCTTTTCTTAGCCATCGTTTCACTGGGCATCGTGGTTGCGGTCTCGGTTTACTGTAAAGGTGCCGTTGCTGCATCTGCTATTGTTATTGGTCTGGCGGGCGGTTACATCGTCGCGCTGTCCCTAGGTATGGTGAACCTCGATGACATTACTTCTGCCGCTTGGGTTGGTGGACCAGAGCCTCTTAAATACGGCTTAAGCTTTCAAGCCAGCGCCATTGTGAGCATGAGCTTGGTTTATATTGTCGTGATTGCTGAAGCAACGGGTGACTTTATGGCACTAGCAAACAACTGTAATAAACAAATCTCAGGTAAAGACCTGCAACGTGGTCTGCTTGGTGATGGCTTAGGCAGTACACTCTCTTCTATTTTAACCGCTATGCCACTGGCTTCTTTCAGTCAAAACGTTGGGATAGTGGGTATTACTGGTGTAGCGAGTCGATATGTTGTTGCAGCAACAGGTGGGCTACTGATTTTAGGCGGCTTGTTCCCTAAGCTTGCGGCCGTTGCGGTAACCATCCCTAAACCGGTTCTTGGCGGTGTTGGCTTTGTTATGTTTGGCATGATTGCCTACGCTGGTATTCGCATGCTGATTATGGCCGCAGACACCAAGCGCAATGCACTGGTTATCTGTGTCGGTTTGGCATCAGGCTTAGCCGTAACTTTTGAACCTCGTTTACTTCAACACTTACCGCACGATATTGCTAACTTCCTTCACTCTGGCATTACCACGGGCACCATAGCAACGGTTCTTCTTCATCAACTTCTTCCTAAGTCATCCAATAAAGAAGTTCGTGAAGCACTGACGGAAAGTAAGGTTCAAGTCGAAGAAAAGATCATTCGAAAATCCGATGATGAAGCGCCACAAGAGGTGCAAAGCAAACTTGAAGCAAAAACTACTGAGTAGACTCACTTTAATCACAACAAAGGCATTAAAAGGAGACCTAAGCTCACGACACCAATCTGAGCTTAACAACAATAACACCGCTAGTATTTGCTAGCTTAACTGTAACTAAAACGTTTAAGACCCTCTCCCCTGAAATGGCTGAGATGGCTAAGGACTATTATGAATGGAAACCATCTGGATTAAGAATCCACTGGCAATTTATACCGGAAACACGCAAGACGCCCAAGGTGGCCTAGTGGTTCAGGGAAACAAAGTTGTCGAACTTATCCCAAAACATGGGACACCGTCCCACTCAATTGATTATGTGGTTGATGCCTCTCGGCATGTCGTCACTCCTGGGCTCGTTAACGCCCACCACCATTTTTATCAAACCTTAACGCGCGCTTACCCTGACGCGTTAAACAAAGAACTGTTTCATTGGCTCAAAAGCCTGTATCCCGTCTGGGCAAATCTAGACGAAGAGATGATGAGTGTCGCGACTGAGCTTGCCTTAGTTGAGTTGATGCTGTCGGGTTGTACCACCGCTTCCGATCATCACTACTTGCTGCCAAACGGTTTAGAACACGCGATAGACTTGCAGGTCGAAGCGGCGCAAAAACTTGGTGTTAGAGCCATCTTTACACGTGGTTCAATGAGTTTAGGTGAAGAAGATGGAGGCTTGCCACCACAGCATACCATTCAAACCGAGCAAGCGATTGTCGATGATAGCTACCGTTTGATTCGCCAATACCACCAGCAACAAGAAGGGGCAATGACCCAAATCGCGCTCGCGCCATGCTCCCCCTTCTCCGTCACGACAGATTTGATGAAAGAAACCGCCCACATCGCCAAGCAAGAGAATGTCATGATGCACACCCATTTGTGCGAAACGCTGGATGAGGAAGATTTCTGTGTCGAACAATTTGGCATGCGCCCGGTCGATTATCTCGAAGATGTTGGCTGGCTAAATGACAGAACTTGGCTTGCCCATGGTATCCATTTCAATAATGAAGAGATCCGCAGGCTAGGCCAAGCAGGCGTAGGCATTAGCCACTGCCCAACATCGAACATGATGCTTGCTTCGGGAATTTGTAAAAACAATGACCTAGAAGCCGCAGGCGTGAAAGTCGGCCTAGGCGTTGATGGCTCGGCCTCAAACGATGGCTCAAACATGATTGCCGAAGTACGTATGGCGATGTACTTACAACGCCTACAATATGGCTCGGCAAACGTATCCCACTTTGATGCGCTGCGTTGGGCGACCAAAGGCTCAGCTCAAGCGATGGGACGTAATGATATTGGCGAACTAAGCGTGGGTAAACAGGCCGATATTGCGATGTTCAAACTCGACGATATTCGTTTCTCAGGCAGTCATGACCCTCTTGCTGCACTGCTATTATGTGGTGCTCAACAAGCTGACCGCGTGATGGTTGCTGGTCACTGGCGAGTAATGAACAGCGAAGTGATTGGCGTCGACATCCATCAATTGATGGAACGCCATAAAGCTGCAGCATCAAGGCTAGCACGTAAAGCTTTAGGTGAGTAACACGCGCTCAATCATCGCCAGCCTAAGTTCAAATCAACTTAGGCTGGCATTTTTAATTACTTGTAACCGATCCATATCCCACTAATTAAAATTTGATAATCAAGCCACTCGAGAACATCGGGTAGGCTAACCATCACAATTGAAACATAAGCTTATTGAACCTACCTTTGAGTACACGCTTGTTAGCTATGCGAATTCAAACACCCAATCCTTAGAAGCCTTCACCACTCGGTTAACTAACATTAGAAATTGCGACTAAAGCCCCATTGCAACAACTTGTACCCAATGCGAGTATCAAAAAAACATACGACTCAAGGTAGAGAACAACAGGTTTTTGCAAACGCTCACCACGATGCGTGGAGTATAGTGGCAAAACACCTTGCAATGACGGATATGACCACATCAATACAGCTATGGAATAAACAAATCGTTAATCGAGCGAGTATGGCTGGCTTGGGCGCGACACTCATTGGCAATGGGATAGGTCGTTTTGCTTATATTGCGCTGATGCCCGCATTGATTCAAAGCGGTTGGTTTAGCGAAAGTGATGCTTCTTACTTAGGCGTAGCGACGCTTGTCGGATATATTGCCGGAGCGCCTGCGGCCAATCTTTTACTTCGTTATTTCAGCTCTGGCCAGCTCATTCGTAGCGCAATGTTAATCAGCAGTTTTAGCTACCTTGCTTGCGCGTGGCAAGACGCCCCTCTGACTTGGTTTTATATTTGGCGTACCTTGGCTGGTGTCACTGGCGCATTACTCATGGTTGCGGCTCCGCCAGTGATTGTTCGCCAATTCAGTTCCGACGTCAAAGCCAGAGTCAGCGGCATTGTGTTTTCAGGGATAGGCATAGGCGCGATGCTTTCAGGTACACTGCTGCCAGCACTTATCTCATATGATTTGATTTCTGCTTGGGTAGGGATGGGCGCGGTAGCACTCGTCACCACCATTTTAACTTGGAACGCGTGGGACACCCGCTCCTCTCCCAACAATGCAGCTTACGTTCAAGCATCTTTTTCGCAGCTTTCAAAACCTCAGATTAAAAATGTCATCCTCATATCACTCGCCTACAGCTTATGTGCGATTGGTTATCTGCCACACACTTTATTTTGGGTCGATTACCTTGTTAGAGAACTCGGCATGTCATTCACTAGTGGTGGGTTCTTTTGGGCTACCTTTGGCGTTGGTGCAGCTATGGGACCACTCATCACAGGTAGCTTAGGAGATAAATTTGGGCTCAAGCGTTCTCTATGTATCGCATTCAGCTTTAAAGCAGCAGGCGTCGCGATTCCTTTACTCAGCGCCCATCCATTCTTGTTGTTTATCTCTTCCCTCTTGGTCGGCATTTTTACCCCTGGGATAGTCACCCTTGTGTCCACCTATACGCTCGAATGCGTGGGCTATGAGCTACATACCAAAGCTTGGAGTGGAATGACGTTATCTTTTGCTATTTCACAGGGTGTGGGCGGTTTTCTAATGGCCTACTTTCTCACCCACTTTGCGTCTTACAACACCCTATTTGCTCTCAGTGCCAGTGCGTTAGTAGTTTCACTTATATGCATTTTATCTACATCGACACACTACGCGGAACAAGCACAATCAGCTAAGAATTCAATGAAATAAGGACTCTCCATGCAACTCTTCCTAAATGATACATCGCCATTTTCACGTGTGGTTGTGGCGACAGCTTTGTTGTCTAGCATCCCTTCTCTTTCATTTGTTTGGGTAGATCCTTGGAGCTCACCAAGCAGTTTAAAACGTGTGAATCCGCTTTGTTTAATTCCCGCGCTCGAGCTAGATAACGGGCGGTCCCTGACAGAGAGTTTATGCATTAGTCAGTATTTGATTGAGTCCAATCAGCCAACTAAATTGAAAAACGTGCAGATCAACGATGTTGAACAAGTTAAGCTCCTCGGAACAGCGAAAACCCTGATGGAAATCGCCTTTAGAACCGCAGTACTGCCTCGCTTTACCGATCAGGACAATGAGCTAATCAGACGTGGACAAGAAGGCATTGTTTTGGCTCTAACGAACCTAAACAAAGAAATGGAAGAGTCAGGTTTAGAATTCTATCTAGATCCAAACTTAGCAACGCTGTATCTACATATTGGTTTGGAATATATCCAATTTCGTCATCGCGCTTTGTATGACGACGCTGCCGTCACGCATATTGACGAGTTCTTAAATACCTCACCATTTAGCCAACTCCTTGAACTAGTCAGTATTGAAAAGCTATCAGAAAAACCCCATTACTCAGCGTTAGAATCTCCTTGGCGACAGCGGTAAAAGTAAAGGGGCGATGATCGCCCCTTTTCTTTCTATAACTATTAAGCAATTGCCTGATGATAGATATGATCTGCGACTACCCCAAAGCCTTCAGACGTTGGGTGGATTTCATTGCGCCATTGACCGCTATTGAGCAAACCTTGGGTATCAACCACCGTCAGAATTTCATAGTCATTAGCGACCTCAATTAACCGCTGTTTAAATCGCGTCAATAGGTAATTAATGATATTTTCTTGATCATTCGCATCGGTGATCTTTTTGGCTTTTAGGTATGGGTAAACCCAAGACTTACCTACTGGAATGATATCGAACAGTTCAAACCCCGTAGGATTAGGCTGAACAAAATCATAGGTATGCGTGACAATCTTAATATCTGGATTTTTTGAGTACTCCATCGTTAGCTCGCACAGGACACGATAAGCATTTTCGATTTGCTTGAGCTTCATTTCTACGCGATGTTCGAGTATGCATTGTTGCCAATCCATACCGGGCTGCTTTTCTCTAATAAAGAACCCAAAGTCATACCGACCTACAATGTCATTCCCACCGCCTGAAAAGAGCAATAGATCAAACTCATTGTGAGAAAGGCGCTTTAATAAAGATAACTTTTCATCGCCGGAGATCATATCAATTGCCTCATCTCCATTTGACGACGTGTTGTAGATCAGCAAGTTGTTTCGATCTGCTAAATGGTCAATAACATTGGCATCTTTACCGAAGATAAAATAGCGCCTTGGGTAGTTAAACCAAGAATCACCTTCGGCAAGAATGCGTATTTTATCAGGTGTGTAACGATCCTGAATAAGTTGCTTGTAGGCTCTTGAATCGGATGTCGCTGGCATAATTTTGTCTCCTACAGTAATTAAACAATAAGTGCACTTATCCGGTTTCTAAGCTGGCAATATCTTGTCAGACTCCATAGCTTCGCTAGCCTTGAAGAAATCCCAATGTTTGCGAGCAGAGTTAACAATGACACCGATGACAAATTTGATGGCGAAATATTCCCCCACTTCTGGAATGTACGGAATATCAATTTTGTCATTCGCCAGCGAAGTCAAACGTTTCACTAGCCTCTCTGCTTCTTGATCGTCAATGCCTTGGTCGAGGCTTCTCACTAAGTCATAGAACTCGTTGGGCAAGTTGTCGTATAAAAAAGTGTCTACTTTGATCACCACCTTGAGCAATATTTTCTCCTCTTTAGTCTCACTCACTAAAGGAACATTAATTTCAGCATTGAGCTTCTGAGCAAGGGTTTTTGCTTCATCGGCGGTGAGTTTCATTCGCTTTTCTGGTGGTGCAAAATAGTCATCCAGTAAGTCTCTAAACTCGTCCTTGGTTAGATCTTTGATCGTATTCATATTCGCCTCCTGCTATGACAAGAACTCTAAAAGTGTATTTACTTGTTGATCGATAAGTTTCTCTGCTAAACGACTTAACGCGCTGATGTTGCTCTTGCTCACGTTGTCCATATCGTCATCAGCATCCGATAAGATAGTTTGTAAACGTAAGTAGTCTTGGCCTAGCAATACCTTTAATTGGTGATCTGCGGCATCAGACACACCATCGAACATGCAGCTCATAACAGGTAATGCCCAGCCGACTTTGCCCCAATCTTTGGCTTGATTGAACGGAATTTCTCGAACTAACTCTCCGGTACCTAAAGAGAGCAGCTTAATATCATCATCCGGGAAAAGTTTCTTTGCCTCTACATAGGCTGAAACGGCAGGATTATTGATAAATACACCACCATCAACTAGTGCTCTTCGCTTGTTGTCAACCTTAACCAATGCGGGTTCAAAATAGGTTGGTGCCGCACTCGTTGCTCTGGCTGCTAAGCGCATCGGGACTTGCTGAGTATTTGAGTTCCAGCTTTTTAGAAAGAAGGGTTCGCGCGCTTCAATGTCATAGCTTGTGACCATGACTTTAGTTTGAGCACTCTCTAACGGCTCTGAGCGAAAATACTCTAACAGTACAGACTCAATGCCATCTGAAGGATACTTTTCATCACTTAAGCCGCCTACAGATGTCACGCCTTTCCAGCGACTGCGCGGGAAGATATCTGAGCCACGCTCGCGATAAATCTTGACTAGCTCTTTAGCACTATAAGGTTCGTTAGTTCCAGGCACATTGATACTTAAGCCCATAGACAAAATGCCACCCGTTGAAGTACCGCACATTAAATCAAAGAGTTGGCAGCATGGTTTGCCTGTTTCTTGTTCCAATTTAGCAAGAACCAACGCGGGAATGATCCCTCGAATGCCACCTCCGTCAATCGATAAAACTCGTCTCATTTTGATCTCCTTTTCATCGAGTTTATAAATTTCGATATAAACATAGATGCTATAAATGCATATGCATTTGGCAGGGATCACAAATCTCTACTTGGCAGAGTATCAATTCTAAGAACTGAAAATAAGCGGGTACTAGCGATATGACGAAGTATAGATAAGGCTGAACAGAGCGAAGCAGAGACAATAATTAAATGCGAAAATTACACAAAAAAAGGGACGATTCACGTCCCTTTTTATCTATATGTTGCTCTATTTAATATGAAAGATCTGCTCGGTCTCAAGTGATGTCATTGAGCGGATTTGACGCCATACATAATAAAAGATACCAAACATCATCAACATGCTAGGAATCGCGATAATTGGGTAGCTATATAACGTGAGCTTACCGAGCTCTTCATTAAACTCAGGTGTGCCTGCTGGGCTAGTCACAATCCAAGTTGCGAGAAAATAGTTCATCGCAGAAGAGAACGCAAAAGTACTCGCGAATAGATAATTTGACGACATTAAGCAGCGCTCGAATGCGTCCGTCTTGCCATTCTCTTTTAAACGTTCAGTGATCAAAGCTAGGTTTAACACGGTATCGTTAAGGATCATCTTCTGCATAAATGGGTAACGGGTAAATGTTGAACCCAAAACAGCCAAGCCAATAAGACCAGGGATTAGTGCTTCTTTCAGTGCTAACCAACGCGTATCAAGCTCTAACAGGCCAATACCTCCTGTCAGTAAAACACTCACAAAGCCCAAAGCAGCGATAAAGTTAAACTTCTTATTGCGGATAAGATCCATACCGCCATACACAATAGGAAAAGCGAGTGCGACAACCAATGCCATTACAGTGCCTAGATGCTCTTCGCCGCTGAACTTCATTAGAATGAATGAAGGTATAAATACGTTAAACAGGATTTCGAATAGGGGATTCGACTTTTTCGTCGTGGTGTTACTCATAATTGTTACTGACTCTACTCTGTCACTTCACTTTAGTTTAGTTTCGGGGAGAAGTGTTCAACGCTTAGCTTAAGATGTAAAGCGTTAAAACGTCGAGTTGTGTAACGACTTATGAAATGGATGAAAGAAGTCGAGGAAAACACCTCACATATCCTATAGGTCTAACCACTAAACTGAACCACATAAGGTATAAATGCCACTACAACTCCACTAGAGAAATAATAAATGTATCAACAAGTTGATTTCACTTCGCAAAACTCCCGAATTTCTGGCCACTTATATCTTCCAACAGCTGCAACAGAACCCGCGCCTTTGATCATTCTTTGCCATGGTTTTTGTGGTGTAAAGGAGCTATTACTTCCGGCTTTCGCTGAACGTTTTGCAGATCATGGCTATGCTGCACTAACGTTTGACTATCGCGGCTTTGGTGAAAGTGAGGGGGAAACGGGTCGCCTTGTGCCAAAACTACAAATTGAAGATATCCACGCAGCGATTGAGTGGACGAAAAAGGAATCCAACGTTGATTCAAATCGTATCGCGCTATGGGGGAGCTCTTTTGGAGGGGCCAATGCCATTATCGCAGCGAGTCAAAGTGATGATATCAAATGTGTCATTGCGCAATTGACTTTTGCCGATGGTGAAACGGTCATTACTGGTGAAATGTCTGCTGAAGAAAAGGGCAAGTTTCTTTCTACACTTGAGCGCATGCGAGATAAAAAGGCTAAAACAGGCAAGGAAATGATGGTTCCGATTGCGAAAGTACTCAGCGATGAGCAGTCTGTGGACTTCTTCAATCAGTTCAAAGACGACTTTCCGGCTCTTACAATCAAGATTCCATTCCTAACGGTATGGGAGACTATCTGCCACAAACCAGTCGAAGCGCTTGCAAACCTAAATAAGCCTGTGATGATTATTGCGGCAGAGCAAGATGGCGTGAACCCATTGTCTGAATCACAAGTCTTATTCGATAAGGCAAATGAGCCCAAAGCACTCCATGTTGAAGAGGGTGCCACTCACTACCAAGTATATTCCGGTAAACACTTTGAATCGGTAGTAACAAAACAGTTGGAATGGTTTAATCAATACCTGTAAATGATTAATGGCCACCGACTTCAAAGTATATCGGTGGCATCACACCCTATTTATTTTAACGTTCTCAACCAGAAAACCACTCATTCGGCACCTTGACCGCGATAACGTCTGCTCGGCAACAAACGCTGCCCTGTGAGAGAAGTTCACATTCAAGCACTATCTTCTTTTCGAATGCTTCAACAACGTTAGCTTTCAATGTCACCGTAGAGTCCATTGCAACAGGTTTAAGGAACGAGATGTTTAAGTTGCCTGTCGCAAACCAAACGGGTTCCCCTTGTCCGACTTTCTGCCCATTCAGTTGATACCCCTTAGCAATAGCCATACAGACACAATGACAATCAATGATGGTTGAAATTATGCCGCCATTGAGAAAATGAGTTGGTCCGGCGCAATGGTGTTTTTGAGGAACAAAGTCGCAACTTGCCTCATTTTCTGATTGCCAATAACTCTTGATCTGCAAACCCAGTGGGTTCTCTGACCCGCATCCATAACAGTGGTTATTTGGGATCTGATCTTGTATCGCAACGGTTTGTGGCATGTCTCGCTCCTATTCAGAGTTCACGTTCCGTGAATAAGTTAATAGTTATCTTATAGTTATAGTCGACTTTGCTCGCGAAATAATGGAAAGCAGGATTCTATATCTCAATCCTCAAAAATTTTTGTCATCTAGATAAAATCACTCGTTTGATATCAATATCGCTCCTACCTACTATGCCCGCATCCGCAGATAACAGCTACCCAACACAATTTACTGCATAACCTTTTTGGAGAAGTTATCGTGGAACGACTAAAAACTATAGACCCTGCGAAGATGGGGAAAGAGCGCCACAAACGTGAATATGACCTACGAGTATTGAACTGCGTGAGTGAAGATGAATACCAGTCACGTATGGCAATTTGGAATAACCTAATCACGCCTACGGCACCGATAGAAGAAGCAAAGAAGTTTGTCGATGCAGCTTTTAGCAAACTAGAGCAAGACCTCAAAGCATCAAGCAGTGAGTTGGTGCTTAACTACAACGAGTTTGTCACTCTAGCGAACGAAGAGATTAACTACATCAGAGTTCACGTTGCAGATAATCGCTCACAATACTTTTGGTACGCGACAATCGCGTTAACTATTTGTTTAACGGCGTCACTCTACTTTTAAGCTCGCAACGAAAAAAGCCTCCAGTTGGAGGCTTTTACGTATCTAGTGATTGATATTAGCGAACAATCAAACCAAGCAGGATACCGACAGCACCGAAGTCTGCGTCACTGAAAGTTGTGTTAGCAAAACCTAGGTCGCCCAACACTGGCATTAGGAATACTGGTAGGAAGGTAATCAGTAGACCTTGAGCAAAAGCACCTAAGATTGCACCACGACGGCCACCTGTTGCGTTACCAAATACACCCGCTGCAGCACCAACGAAGAAGTGCGGTACCACACCTGGGATAATCACAGTTAAGCCCATCACGTAAAGTAGGAACATACCTAGCAAACCCGCAGCAAAACTGGATAAGAAACCAACCAGTACAGCATTTGGCGCGTAAGGGAATACCACAGGACAATCGAGCGCCGGTTTAGCATTTGGCACAAGCTTGTCTGAAATACCTTTAAATGCAGGAACGATTTCCGCGATAACCATGCGCACACCTTGCAGGATAACGTAAACACCACCAGCAAAGGTAATCGACTGCATCAGGGCAAACATAAACCAGTGTTTACCACCACTCACTTCGCGAACAAAATCACCGCCAGCGAAGATACAGGTCACCATAAAGATGATGCCCATAGTGAAAGAGATAGCGACTGGCGTATCACGTAAGAACAACAAGCTCTTTGGTACGTTCATCTCTTCTGTGGAGTGCTCTTTATTACCAAACTTGCTGCCAATGAAGCCCGCTAGCACGTAGGAGAGTGTCGAGAAGTGACCAATCGCCACGTCATCAGAACCTGTCACTTGCTTCATGTAACGGTGCGCGATAGCTGGGAAAAACACCATCACTGAGCCAACAACCAAAGAACCTAGTGCAATAAGAGGTACACCACTCATTCCGCTTGAAGAGAGGATCGCCGCCACCATCATCGACATAAATAACGTGTGATGACCTGTCAGGAAGATAAATTTCCATGGTGTTAGACGAGCGATCAAAATGTTCACCAGCATTGCAAAGAACATGATCATCGCCATCTCTTTACCAAATGCTTCTTGAGCAATTGACACAATCGCTTCGTTGTTTGGTACCACACCCGTAATGCCAAACGCTTGTTGGAAGATAGTCGCAAAGTCACCTAGAGAGGTAACAACTAAGCCAGCACCGGCGCCCAAGATGATAAAACCGAGAATGGTTTTTACTGTGCCTTTAATGCATTCAGTCACCGGCTTTTTCTGAGCAATTAGGCCGATAAGAGCGATAAGACCGACCAAAACCGCAGGTTCTGATAGGACATCGTTCATTAAGAAACTAAAGAATTCCATAATGGCCCCCTATAGTGCGCCAAGTTCTTGTAAAGCCGCAGATAAACGCTCTTTCATTGCTACTTTATCAACCATGTTATCTAGGCTGACGATCTTCGGTTCAACATCGAGTGCTTTCAGTTGGTCAGTAATATCGTTCGTACCAATAAAGATGTCACAATCTGTGCCTTTTGCACTGCCTAAATCAATGTGATCAACCGCTGCATTAATCTCAAGCTCTTTGACAATTCCCTTGATGCTCATTTCCATCATTAGGCTCGTGCCAAGACCGTGTCCACAAACAACCATAATTTTCATAATTCAGTACCTTTTTATTCTTGATATCTATAGGGGTGATAGTCAGGAGTTATGTTTTAGTAATTCTTGATGACGGCTAAAACGTCATCGACAGATTGAGCGTTGCAGATTTGCTCTACATGCTCTTCATTCATAAACAGCTCAGCCAGTTTTGAAATGGCACCGACATGGCTATCGCTATCCGTTGCCGCTAGCGTCACCAACATCTTCACAGGGTCATTACCTTCAGAGTCAAAGTTAACGCCGTTTTGAATCACAGTGATCGCAAGTGATAAACGATTAACGCCATCTTCTGGTCTTGCATGCGGCATCGCCATACCAGGGCCAACGACATAGTAAGGACCTAGCTCTTGATGTGAGCGGAAAATCGCCTCTACGTAGCTTGGCTCAACAGCGCCATTATCAAGCAATGCCTGACACGATTTTTGAACAGCGTCTTTCCAGTCACTGGCTTCAGCATGGACTCGAATCACATCAGAGGTAATCAGTTCACTTAGCATTGGATCTTTCCGATTTGTTGTTTTGATGGCGCTACTCTAACGATGATCCTTTTGGAAAAACCGGATGATGATCACAAATGATAGCGCTATCTGGTAGCGCTATCATAAATTGTGATAGCGCTACCATTTATTAATCTTAATGCGGTTTCATATGCTTGTGATCACCATCTAATGCGCTAATATCATTTCAACCCAAGGGCTGTGATAAGATGTCGCGGCGAATTAATAGATAAAAAAACGAAAATAAAAAATGAGCGAACCGCGAAAACGCAGAAGCACTGGAAAAGTCACACTTGCCGATGTAGCCAAAAAGGCCGGTGTGGGTTCAATGACCGTTTCGCGAGCATTAAGAACGCCAGATTTGGTGTCTGATAAACTGCGAGAAAAGATTCAGCAAGTCGTTGATGAGCTAGGTTATATTCCCAATAAAGCGGCGGGTGCATTGGCCTCAGCTGAAAGCTATTCCATTGCTTTGATCCTGCCTTCATTGATCGATAAATCTTGTGCCTTGTTCCTACCTAGCTTCCAGCAAACCCTAAACAAAGCGGGTTACCAACTAATTCTCGGCTACAGCGACTACTCGGTAGATCAAGAAGAAAAACTGCTTTCAACCTTTCTCGAAAGTCGCCCTGCGGGCGTCGTACTATTTGGTGGCGAACACAGCAAACGCACCCATCAGTTGTTGGAGGCAGCAAATACGCCAGTACTTGAGATCGCCGAACTTACCTCTACCGCCCAATATCTGAATATTGGTGTGGATCATTTCGACATCGGGAAGTCCTGTACCAAGCATATTATCGAGCAAGGTTTTAACAATGTTGGCTTTATTGGTGCACGTGGTGAGCATTCAACTCTCCAGCGCAAACTCCATGGTTGGCAAAGCGCGATGATAGAGAACTATCTAACACCAGATCACTTTCTAACCACGCACGAAGCCCCTTCTTCACAACTCGGAGCCGAAGGTTTGGCTAAGCTACTGCTGCGCGATTCCACTCTCAATGCGTTGGTATGTAGTCATGAAGAGGTTGCCATCGGCGCATTATTTGAATGCCACCGTAGAGTACTCAAGGTTCCAACCGATATTGCGATCATCTGTTTAGAGGGATCGTCAATGGCAGAGCATGCCTACCCGAGCCTAACCAGTGCAGAAGTCGACTACGAGCGAATGGGAACCAAAGCCGCAGAAAAACTGCTCCACCAGATCAAAGGCGACCGAGTAGAAGCCGTAACAGATATCGGCTTTAAGCTGACGCGCAGGGCTAGTACTGCGATCAACTAATTAGGTAGTTTGTTCAGTCAATATCGGACTTTATAAGCGGTTCAACGACCTAAGGTTTACATTGTTTAAAGGATTCCAGTAGCCATAGTCGAAACTGCTCTTCCAATTTTGTGGCTGGCTGATTTTTGCTGAGTAAGATATAGCTATGCCCCGACGGGATAAAACCAAACGGGGCGATGAGATTACCACGTTGCAGGTCATCAACAACCAAGGGGTAAGAGCCTATCGTTGCCCCTAGCCCATCAACACTGGCTTGAAGTGAGAAGTAAAAATGAGCAAAAGTCTGTTGCTCATTGGCTAGCAGTTTCGGTTTGTTGAGCTCCTTGCACCAGTTTTCCCAAGCCAATGGACGTGTCTGACTGTGCAGCAGTTTCATGGCACTCAAATCCCGTTCTACTTGTTGCCAGTACTCAGGTGACATCACAGGTCCAACCCACTCTTCAATTAAAGGAGTTTGCTGATAGTCATGGGGAATAGCAAAGTCATCTCGTCGTATCGCCATGGATAATCCAGATCGCTCCAGATTGATTGCTCCACCTGCGGTTGATAAGCGCACATCCGTAGCGAAGTCGTCGTTAAACGTAGACAACCTAGGCATTAACCAACGCATGGTTAGTGTCGGTTCACAAGAGACTTCTAGTACGTTTTGATTGTGTGTTTCTAACTTAGCCACACCCGTTTCAAGCGCTTGAAAAGCCTGCTCTGTGTAGGTTTTCAGCAGCTCACCTTGCTGACTCAAACGGACATTTCTTCCTTGCTTCACAAACAAGGTCTGGTCGAGATAGTTTTCCAGCACTTTAATCTGCTTGCTGACTGCACCGTGCGTAATGTTCAGTTGCTCTGCAGCCTCGCTGTAATTTGAGCACTGCGCTGCAACATGAAAAACATGAAAGGATTTAAGATGCCTCATTAGTGAATTTTTCTCACATAAAAGTAGAATTCATTTCGATTATAGGCACAACCAGATTTACCTACAATGCCAGCCACAATCCAATCAAACTGGGAATAAATATGGAGTTAGTAAGTTTAGCGCTATTGGGCATCTTAATCGTGATTAGCCCGGGAGCTGATTTTGTTCTGGTACTTAGAAACAGCCTTAATCATGGCCGTAAAGCGGGTGTGATGAGTGCACTGGGAATCAGTCTTGCCATCGGTGTTCATATTGCTTACTCGATGCTCGGCATTAGTTACCTAATCTCACAATATGAATGGTTATTTAATCTGGTGCGATACCTAGGTGCAGGATACTTAATTTACTTAGGATTAAGGGGCCTTTGGGCACGCTCCTCAGCGCCGTCTAATGCAATCGAGCCGAGCGCAGCCAAATCCGCTTGGCGCTATTTAGGTGAAGGCTTTCTTTGTAATGTGCTTAATCCTAAAACCATGCTGTTTTTCTTGAGTATTTTCAGTCAGGTAATGACCAACGACGCATCAAGTAACAACAACGCACTGATCTATGGTAGCTATATGATGCTTCTACACGGCCTGTGGTTTGTACTAGTCGCACTACTCTTCTCCTCTAATAAGCTGCAAACCTTACTGAGTAAAGCAAAGCATCGACTTAATCAATTGTGTGGCGCAGGACTATTACTATTCGGACTAGCACTAGGATTAAAAAACTAAAATTTAATCATGATATCAATGATATAACTACATCTGTCTAAAACAGTAGCTCACCGGACTGGTACTTTGAAAGTAATCCGAGCTCAAAGAAAGAAAACTCACGACTATACTTCAGAGAGCTATAAACTTAAGTATTAATAAATCATCTTTTTCGGAAGATAGTTTGCTTATAGCAATAGTTGCATAAAGATAGTCAAGGAAAACAAAAGCTCACTATGAAAAAGCTACTGTTTTATTCACATGATAGTTATGGCCTAGGGAATATTCGCCGTATGGTGGCTATTGCCAATGAGTTGGTTAGTCGTCACAGTGATTTGTATATTTTGCTGGTCACTGGCTCTCCCATGTTACACGCTTTCCGCACGCACCCACAGATCGACTATGTCAAACTTCCTTGCCTGCAACGTAACAAATCCGGCCACTATTCAGCAAAGCTGACTTGCTACACTGCGGAGAACCTTATTCAGGCTAGAGCAACTTTTATACAACAAGTTGTGGCCTCTTATAAACCAGATTTAGTCTTGGTGGATAAAAAGCCAGAGGGCCTTAACGGCGAGCTAAAGCAAACACTATTATATCTCGCATCGCTGCATCAATCACCAAGGTGCGTTTTGCTGTTAAGAGATATCTTGGATTTACCAGAGGTAACGCAGCATATCTGGCAAAAAAACAACTATTACCAACTAGTAGAAAAGTACTACGACCAAGTATTAGTAGTCGGAGAACAAAAGATCTTTGATGTTACTACTGAGTATCGCTTCCCTTATAGCATCACACAAAAAACTCACTTTTGTGGTTATCTGCAACGCAATGAACAGCTGGAAACAATTGAGTATGTTCAAAACGGTGTAACCTCAAAGGATCACAAACTTATTATCGCTGCCGCGGGGGGAGGAGATGACGGAAGTCTTTTACTTACAACCTACTTGCAAGCATTAGCTCAAAGTACATGGGGTAACAAAGTAAGCACCGTCGTATTCTATGGGCCCGAGATGAACCATTCTGACGTGGAGCGACTACAGCACCTAGCTAGCTCGTTAACCAATGTCACTCTGTTGGAATTCACCCCCAACTTTATTAGTTACCTATCTGCCGCAGATTTGGTAGTAGCAATGGGCGGCTACAACACTGTATGTGAGATTTTGTCAGTTAAAAAGCCTGCAATATTAGTCCCTAGAGTAACGCCAGTCGCCGAACAGCTTCTACGCGCGCAGTGTTTTAGTCGACTCGAAATATTTGAATGTATTCTCCCACACGAACTTACCCCCCATGTGTTAGGTAACAAAATCGCCTGTAAGCTCTTTTCTCAAGAGGCACTATTACCATTTCCTAACAAGATTCGTTTAAACGGAATGGAGAAGCTAGACAGATTACTCATAAATCAGAACACAAACTAATAAAAATTATTAACAAAAACGTAGTGTTGGTTAGGGCTTAGCGAAATTTACTTCATGAAAGGAATAGTCCTATGTATGTTGCCTATATCGTAAAACGATACCCGCGCTACTCTGAGACCTTTATCGTTAATGAAATTCTGGCTCACGAACGAGCCGGGGTTAACGTCCATATCTTCGCTTTGTTACCCCCTCAAGATACCCATTTCCAAGACATTATCGCGCGTGTTAAAGCGCCCGTAACCTATTTGCCAGCAAAAGCCGACCGTGCAAGTACCTTTTGGGAAAGACAAAAAAAAGTATCGCGTCGCTTTCCAGCAGTATGGAACATTCTGGGCCAATACCCTAGTGCCAGTGCACGGGAGGTGCTTCAAGCATTAGAGCTGTCCCTTCATGTCAGCCGCATGGGGGTTACCCACATTCATGCACACTTTGCAACTACATCGACTTCCGTTGCTCAGATTGCTTCTGCTATCACCAATGTCCCTTTCACATTTACTGCCCATGCTAAGGACATCTTTCATCAAGACAACGATTTTGCAGCGCTTGCTGTTAAATTTTCTCAAGCCTTACGTGCCATTACAGTAAGCGACTTCAATCAGGATTATTTAACTCGTGAGTTAGGCGTCGAGCCCAGCAAAGTCATTCGGGTTTACAACGGCTTAGATCTCAATGACTTCCCATATTCTAGCCCCATCCAACGTGAGCCACGAATCTGTGCTATAGGCCGTTTAGTCGAAAAGAAAGGGTTTTGTGACCTTATCGCGGCCTGTCACCTACTCAAACAACAAGGTGTGTTATTTCAATGTGAACTCATCGGTGACGGGGAATTAAAACTAGAACTTGAGCAGAAAATTCATACGCTTGGTGTCCAAGATGTGGTGAAAATGCACGGTTCTTTGCCCCAACAAGAGGTGAAAACTCGCCTACGCCAAGCCGCAGTATTCGCCGCGCCTTGTGTGGTTGGAGAAGATGGTAACCGTGATGGTTTACCGACTGTCCTACTCGAGGCTATGGCCCTTGGAACCCCATGCGTATCAACCAGTGTTACCGGAATACCAGAAGTTATCGTCAATAAAAAAACAGGCCTAATTGCGGAGCAACACAACCCAATCTCTCTAGCTAAAGGAATAAAACAGTTACTTGAAAACTCACAATTGAGAGTTCGCATCGCTGAACAAGCACGTGCACTCATCGAACATGAATTCAACATTCATGAAAATTGTAAAAAAATACGTACTCAATTCCAGCACGCATAATACAAGAGCTATGGAGGCAGTATGAAGGCGGCTTATGTTTGTTCCGATCGCGGCGTTCCTATTTTTGGTAGTAAAGGCTGTTCATTGCACGTACAAGAAGTCGCGCGCGCCTTTACTCAAACGGATATCGACGTTGATTTTCACGTTGCAACTATCGGAGGAGAATGTCCCAAAGACTTAAAGTCACTCGGTGTTCATCGAATAAGACATAAAAAAATGGCGGATAGAGGGCTTAGAGAGAAAGCGGATATCGGAGACAACTCTACCACTATGTCACAACTCGCCCTTTGTGGGCCCTACGAGTTCATCTATGAACGTTACTCCTTGTGGAGCCATGCTGGCATGTCTTATGCCGCAAGTAATAACATACCAGCAATACTAGAGGTGAATGCGCCTCTGATTGAAGAACAGAAAAAATACCGCGGCTTAGTTGATGAACAAGCAGCGAGAAACATTACTCAACAATGTTTTACATCAGCGAACCTGATACTCGCCGTATCTGAACAAGTAGCAGACTATGTCGACTCCTTTCCCCAAGCGCACAATAAAATCAAGGTGCTACCTAATGGCGTCAATACTGAGCGTTTTATATGCTCTAGTGAGGAGCGCTCAATAACAGACCACCTTTTTACTTTTGGCTTTGTCGGAACGCTCAAGCCTTGGCATGGAGTAGATAGACTAATTGAAGCTTTCGCAATAGTTCACCGTCACTTCCCAAACACTCGGCTTATGATCGTTGGTGACGGGCCAATGAGACATTCTCTTGAGTTACAAGTCGCAGATTTAAATTTGGAGAGCTGTATTGAGATAGTAGGTATGGTCGCCCCGTCCCACATGGCAAAAATATATGCTCAAATGGATGTTGGTGTTGCCCCATACCCTAGTACAGATAACTTCTATTTCTCCCCGTTAAAAGTTTATGAATACATGGCCGCAGGGCTGGCAGTCATTGCAAGTGATATTGGCCAAATATCGCAGATAGTCACAGACCATAAAACCGGGCTTACTTGTTCATCGTCAAGCAATACTAGCCTTGTCGAGGCCATGGAATTCTTAGCGGAAAACCACACAATAGCGATGATATGGGGAAAAATCGGGCAAGATGAAGCCCAAAGATGTCATAGTTGGCTCAGCCGAGTCGACGATATTTTAAACTGGTCAGGTCTTAAAGTGGAGCAAAACAATGGCAAGGCCTAAAGGATTAAAGCAGAGCTTGCCGGGCTTACTTCGCTTTTATGATTATGTACGGCCCTATATTAAGCAAAGAAAATGGCTAATTGTCGGCGCTTTTGCGTGTTTATTTGGCCAAACCTTAATGCGTTTGATAGAACCTTGGCCGCTTAAATACATCATTGATCGACTGGCATCTCCCGAGTTCAATGCCAGCCAAGATTTACAAATCCTCGCGACGCTGCCGTTGTCTACTTACTTCGCCATCCTAGCGGCCATCTTGGTCATAATCATCCTCAGCCGAGCAATACTGACCTATGCAACCACAGTGCTAATGGCCTTAGCAGGTAATCACATCATTATTAGCTTACGTAGCAAAGTGTTCAATCACATCCAAGGGTTATCCACGATATACCATCAACAACAACGCAGTGGTGACCTAGTTGTACGAATCATTAGTGATATGGGACTAATGAAAGAAATTGCCATTACTGCCGCCGTCCCTTTATTGGGCAACAGCCTGATTTTTATTTGTATTATTGGTGTAATGTTTTGGTTGAACTGGCAACTTGCTTTGGTATCACTTTGCACCTTACCACTGCTTTGGTTTGTCACATTGAGCAAAAGCAAGAAGATTCACAAAGTTGCGCGTAAAAATCGCCAACGCGAGGGGGTAATGGCCGCAACAGCATCAGAATCTATTCATTCGATAAAATCCGTACAGGCGTTAACACTTGAAGATAGGTTCTCTAATATTTTCAGTGCTGCCAATAGTAAAAGTCTTAAGGAAGGGGTCCAAGGTAAACGACTTGCGGCTTCACTGCAGAGAAACGTTGAAATACTCATGGCGATATCTACCGCACTGGTCCTATGGTATGGAGCTAATCTTGTCATCAACGACCAGTTAAGCCTCGGTGAGTTATTGGTATTTACCTATTATTTAAGACGTGTGTTTCGACCTATACGCGACTTTACCAAATATACCGCAAGACTCGCTAAGGCATCCGCCGCTGGAGAGAGAGTGCTTGATATTCTTGAACACCAGAAAGACATCGAGAACCTACCAAGTGCTGTTGAAGCACCTTTATTTGACGGCAGAATCCAGTTTCGAAGTATCGAATTCTCCTATTTGGATGATGACATTACCAACCTCAAAAACATTACGGTAGAGATACCTAAAGGTAAAAAAACCGCGATCGTTGGTCCATCCGGCAGTGGAAAATCTACTCTCATCGCGTTGCTGCTTCGCTTGCATGATCCTCAACGCGGTGGTGTATACATTGATAATGTCGATATCCGAGACTACACCTTCGAAAGCGTCCGCCAGCAAATCTCGGTTGTGATGCAAGAAACAGCTTTATTCGCGACTTCAATTCTCAACAACATAACGATAGGTCAAGGTGAAGTGAAGTTAGAACGGGTGTATGAGGCAGCAAAACAAGCAGAGATACATGACTTCATTATGTCGTTACCTAACGGCTATGACACACTCGTCGGTGAGCGAGGGGTAACTTTATCGGCCGGACAAAGACAACGCATGGCCATTGCTAGAGCTGCACTTAGACAAGCTCCCATCCTAATTTTGGATGAACCAACGACTGGGTTAGACCCTGCAACAGAGAGCCAAGTAAGCTCTGCCTTAATGAGACTTGCGGAGAATTGCACAGCTCTGATTATCACCCATAGAAGAGAACTCGCTGAACAGTGTGATTTTGTGGTTTGTATGCATAAAGGTAAGGTTGTTGAACAGGGTACAAAGGCAGATCTCACCGATAAAGGTGGTGTTTTTTTACGGCACTTTGTCTCTCCTGATGCTCAGCAAGCGCAAGGAGGGTAAATGCAACCTGAAGACCAACAACTGATTGACCAAGAGTCTGAAATATCGAGTTTGCATATACTGTTAGATGATTCAAGAATGCTGGCATTGATACGCCAATACTCACCTAAAATGGACATATTCAGCCTGACAAAAGCCTATATACGTTACAAACCCAAAACCAATTGTTTAGTGAAATATTATGTTGAAACCACTCATGGCTCCACCCTGTACTATGCAAAAGCCTATACCGCCAAAGACGTCGCTAAGCTAGAGAATATAAAAACAGGCAAAAAGACCAAACAGTTAGCACCTATAGTGATCAAAGAACATTTGATGATTCTTTATCCGTTTCCACTCGATGCCAAGCTAAAAGTACTTCCCCGTTTATTAGAACTAGGATCTTTGCAAAAAATGCTAACTCGATCGCTCTACCCCAAGGCTCAAATCCATCCGCACATTCAGAGCATCGAGATTTTGCAGTACAAACCTGAAAGACGTCTGGTTATCAAACTTCTCTTAACGTCTGGTGACGTACTGGTTGCCAAAGTCTATACAGGGCAACGGTTTAAACTTGCCAACCTTTCTCGGCGCAGAAAACTCTATTCCCAGCACTTGCTTGATGTTGTAGGACGTAGCAGCAAACATCATTTGTTAGTGTTTCGCTGGATTGCTGGTGACAACTTGCCCCAGTACTACAGCACAAAACAGCTTGAAGTAACGCCCTTTTATGAGTGTGGCCATTATCTCGGATGCTTCCATCGCGACTCAAAGGCTAAGCGTGTCGTTGTAAAAGATACAGCCAATTTCTTGCATAATTTGCAACGTTTATCAGAAGATCTGGCGCTCCTGGTTCCTAAGCTAAAGAATAGGTTGAATTACCTTACATCTCGATTGATAGAAGAACTTCACCAGCTAAAAGCCGATAAAGCAGTAATTCATGGTGACTTTTATGCGGAACAAGTCTTAGTGACCCCCTCTGGAAATCGGATAATCGATTTTGACGATGTATGCTATTGGTATTCCGCCTACGATATCGGGACCTTTATCGCTCACCTAGAGTTTGACTCACTATGTGGGAATGTACCTTTTGCTCGGATAGCGCATTATCGCCAAGCTTTGCTGCAAGGATACAGCCAGATTCTCCACCCTCAGAACTGTGAAATAGAGCTGTTAACAACTGTGGCGTTATTGCAACTTGCACATCAACCTTTTCGCGACACACACCCTCAATGGGCCGATTCCATCAACCACCTGATTGAACGATGCGAACAACATTATCAAAGTTTCAAATTGCTTTACGACATCAATAAATTAGGGAGAAGTATCCTGTTTTCTTCCGAGTTATTTGATGATCCCTATGCCAGACAAATGTTGCTAGAGAGCATCGAGGGTTTATCAAGCGCTGATCGCCTAAATCGAATAACTCTAACTCGGTACAAAAAAGATAAACGAGCCTTAATTGAATATGAGATAGAACGAGCCAGTGGTGAGCGCCTGTTGATAATGGGTAAAGTCAGGCTCAAGAGTTTTGACAAGCGTACTTGGCAGATCAATACGACACTGTTTACCAATCAGTTTGGTCCCAATGGCTGCGATGGAATTCATGTACCACAGCCTTTGGGATGTTCACCTAATCACCATATTTGGTTTCAAAGAAAGGTTGAAGGACAAGACTGCTTTACTCTATTTTGCCAACGAGAGAACGAACTTATCCCTTATCGGATAGCTCAAGCACTCAACAAACTTCACTCAGCTAAAATTGATACCAATCGACATCATAGCCACCATGATGAAATTCTGTTGCTTGAAGAATACCTGACCAAGGCTGCCGTTCATTGTCCAAACATGGCTTCAGACATCCAATACATTCTCCACAATTGCAAAGCACTAGCAGGCGGTCTTCGTCCCATTCAAGCACCGACGTTTATTCATCGCGATTTCTATCATGACCAAATCTTAATCAATAAGACAGAGGTGTATCTGTTGGATCTTGACCTAGCTTGCTACGGTGACCCTGCGCTGGATGTCGGCAACTTTATCGCTCATATTGAAGAGCAGTGTTTACGTCAATTTAAACAGATCCACTACGCTCAACATCAGATTGACCAGTTTGTACAACATTACCTCGATATTTCAGGTTTAGATTTAAGAAAAAGCATCGAGATATACGCCTTGCTAAGCTGGGCAAGGCATATATACATAAGCCAACGAATCCCCCAGCGTAACGCTTGGACAGAGAGCATCATTGAACACTGTAAACAACGATTAGTGGATATCCGTCAGCTCTAAGTTTGGCTCAATCTGTCCCGTAGAGATCTCTCGAATAGACCTTATCCATCACATTTGACAAATCGGAGGTGACTCGATTAGCAAGAATAACGCTGGATATCTGTTTAAATTCCTCTAAGTGATGGATGACTTCACACCGGTGGTAAACTGAATCTGATAAGCTAGGTTCAAAGATGACCACACGTACACCTTGCGCTTGAAGACGCTCTACCACGCCAAATATTGATGAAGAGCGATAATTATCCGACCCCACTTTCATAATTAAACGATAAACGCCTACCACATCTGGCTTTCGAGCGAGTATAACCTGAGCAATATGATCTTTACGTATAGAGTTAGCCGCAACAATACCGCTAATCATTCGATTAGGAATGTTCTCATAATTTGCAGAAAGTTGTTTCGTATCTTTCGGTAGACAGTATCCGCCGTAGCCAAATGAGGGGTTGTTGTAGTGATGACCGATTCTTGGGTCATAGCAAACACCTTCGATAATATCTTTGCTAATTAAGTGATTGAGTTCTGCATAGGTATCAAGCTCATTAAAAAAAGCTACCCGCATCGCTAAAAAGGTATTAGCGAATAACTTTATTGATTCTGCCTCGCAAGAGTGAGTGTAAATTATCGGAGTGTTTGGTGTTTTCGCTCCCTGTTGAAGCAGAGCACCAAACTCTTTTGCGACTTCAGTTTGTCCTCCGACGATTATCCGAGATGGGTATAGGCAATCATATAACGCTTTGCCTTCCCGAAGAAATTCCGGAGAAAATAGAATATTAGTATGCTGATAACGTTCTCGCGCTTGATTGGTAAAGTTTACTGGTACAGTGCTTTTGATAACAATAACTGCGGCAGGGTTTATTCGAATCGCCTGCTGCATTACCTTTTCAACAATCCGCGTATTAAATGCGCGTAGTTCAGCATCGTAATCCGTTGGAGTCGCGATTACGATGAACTGAGCATCACAATAAGCACTATGCTCTTCCGTGGTCGCCGTTAGATTTAACCTATAGCTAGTGAGGTAATGTTGAATATCATCGTCTTCGATCGGGGAGATGCGCTGGTTGATTTTCGCCACTTTTTCAATGTCGATATCAACTAAGACAACATCATTGTTCTGTGCTAACAAAATAGCATTGGCTAAACCAACATAACCAATTCCAACCACTGCAATTTTCATATCATGCCTACATAAAGTACATAAAATGGTGTGGATATAAGTAGAATTATTGTTATGACCTAGCCTGAATAGAGTATAGCTAAAGCAATAAGGTATGACTGTCTAGATTTCTTAGTCAACTTGCTAAAACAGCCTCAAACGAGGCTGCTTGGATTACAAATTTTAAATAGCAGTTAGCCTAAACTAACTCGCCTGCTCCTTGAATTGAACGGGCACTGTTTTCAACCAAGAACACCGTGGCCGCTTGTTTGAGCGTCTCCCACTCAGCATCTTCAACGAAGATACCTTCTTGCCATGATGCTTGCTGAGCGCGGCTTAACTCTGCACTATCAACATGGATAGAGTAACCTTTTGCACTTTGGTTAATATCAAAGTCGCTAACCGATAGCTCAATCAGCATTGAATGTACGTCATCGTCACCATCTACAAGGCTGTCGGAAAAATACACCTCCGGTGCGATGCAACCACGGTTAAGCACATACAAGGCGCGTTGAGGGCTGCTGCCATTGACCCATTGCGCACGACAGGCGATGCCTTTTGCGGCCAAACGAACCAGCTCACTGTAGGCTAACCAGCGATTATGGCACTGCTTTAGCGTGATTGAGATGGTTTTGTTATCCACCATTTTCTCTAAGGCAAAATCGAGTACCGCAGGCAACTGACACGCGATACTGCTGTTATGAAAATCTACCTCGAAACTCGATTCGCTTTGATTGGAGATCGATACGGCGCAGTCTGAGTCTAAGCTGAGAAACTGACTGGCATTGTTAAAATGCCTCACGCCACTAAGCCCCACCATTTGCAGATCCGCCACCATATTGGCGATGACATCCGCTTCACCACAATGACGACGCATACCTAAAAATGCCTTATTCACTGCGGCAACCAATTCATTGTGTGAAACGATCATGATGCCAATCCTCCATTGATCTTTTGTGGCTCTGTACAGGTTATCTCTTGGCTACTTGGCATGGTCGGAAAAATCCATGTGTCACTATATTCTGGGTCACGGATTTCATCTAACAATGGCGCGCCTTGGAAGAAAGTCACTCGAACCCAACGATCAGAGCGCGGGTCAAATTTGGTTGCGCCGAATATTGCCAGCTTGCAGCGTAGCAAGTGCATTGGTAGCGCATCTTTACGTAATACGTTCATCTGGATGTCTCCCATAACGCGATTACCTAAAGTCCAGACCCGTCGGGTGATAGCACGATATTGAGGGCACTGGAGGAGAAACTCCGCCACGCTCGTCTCAGCAGAGTAGTCATCAAGCGCATGGAACAACTGATTGGCCTGACGACCAATATCAAGTGGCAGTTCACGATCTTCACCCGCTTCTTCACCGCGGACACCGAGTCTTGGTTCTTCTTTGTCTTGAGAGCGATACCAGAACCAGTATTTGTTTTCTGCCAGCGAGTAATCTGCTTCGACAGCCCACAGGTATTTGTCGCTGAGTAACTGACGCAGCTGTTGGACTGTTTTACCACTTGGAATCGATAGTGCTTCGCTGGTGTTCATTTGGTTTTCAAACTGATCAACCACACTCGGGTAGAGCTCAAGCAGGCAAGAAGTAAGGATTTCTTGGGCTTCCAAACTCATGCTTTCAGCCTGCTTAACAACATCACCCCAGTGCGAATGCGCCACGATAACTTGCGGAAGTTGATCTATAAGCTGGGCAATATCGGTTATCGCCAACTGATTTAAGCTGTCTTGCTGGTCGTTAATGGTAATGACTTGTTCTAAATGGCACTTGGCCTTAGCCAATAAATCTCGCAATTGCTCATGCTTCTGGCTGTCACACGGCAACGCCAATACTTGCCCAATCGCGCGCTCTCTTGACGTCATCCACTGATCAACGATACACGGATGATTGATTAGATAAGGCGCCATACCTAAGCCGGTTGCGTTGCCCACTCCTAAATAGCGCTGCAAACCTTTGTGTAGAAAGATAGCCTTGTCGCCACCTTTCTGCTCTGCAAGATAATGCACCCAATCTAGGCTAAACTCACGCAGCATGTACACGGCACACATTTGCGCACTAAAGGACTGGTTAAAATCAGGATTCGTTTCAAGCAGCTTAAAATCGGCAATGCCAAATTTACCATTGCCATACACCGCCGTAGTACGCAGTATGTAACCAACCTCTGCCAACTCGTCGGGCTGTGGCTGCTGACCTTTGGCTAAAGCGCCCACAATATGCTCAAACACTCGCACGCTCTTGTTTGCACGCGCCAACACAAGCACCTTGTTAGGGTTTCGTCCTGCTTCTTGCAGAGGTACATTAGCGCGCAACTGCTCTAACAGCTCAACATCAACATCGCCATGAACCAAAGCGAATGTGACATCCCACTTTTCCGCAATGACGCGATCATTACGTTCTTCGTCAGCAATCTCATCGCAAAAGACGACCAAGTGATAAGTTTGTGTCGGAGTCGCCAGTTGGTAAATAACATGACCATAGCCCTGTGAACATAACTGCCACTCATGCTTGGTAACACGCCAGTTCTGTGTCGCCATTTTACGAATCAAACTTCGCACAAAGCTGATTCGATTTTGGTGCATAGCGCCTAGCCTTTCCGGAGCCATGACGAGGGCCGCATTGCGCAGCTGGGTTTCTGTGTAATTAGAACGATGTGCATCCATTTTGCTCACCACCTATTTTTTATTGTAAGAATAATAGGAGTTTGCGCGGGCGTAGGGTACAGCCTACGCAAACTCATCGGTATTGGATTAATAAATTAAAGCCCTTGCTCCTTGGCCATCTTCATTGCGATCTGAGGTGCATTCCATAGCGAAGGCAGCAGTATTAGAGAGACAGGTACTGCGGTAATAACAATGAAAGATTGCAGAGCTGAAATGCCTCCGGAGCCCAGTGAGATGAGAATCAGCGCAGTGACCCCCATCGCAACGCCCCAGAAAGTACGAACGATAGCGTTAGGCTCAGTTTCACCACTGATCACGACACTGATGGTGTAAGTCATCGAGTCACCTGTCGTGACAATGAAAATCGTGGTCAAGATGAGGAACAAAATCGAGACAAGCATTGGTAGAGGCAGTTGCTGCGTAACGGCAAGCAGTGCACCCGGTAAGTTGAAGCCTTCAAACGCTTTACTCACACTGCCCGGTTCTGCAATTTCAAACGCCAGACCTGAACCACCAACAATGGTGAACCAGAAACAGGTTGTGAGTGGCGCAATGATGCTAATTGTCGAAATGATCTGGCGAATGCTGCGTCCACGTGAGATTCGAGCAATGAAGATCGCCATCATTGGACCATAGCCTAGGAACCAGCCCCAGAAGAACACCGTCCACCAACTCAACCAACCTTCATCTCCGCGGTAGGTCGCCATTGGGATGAAGTTATCCAGCATGCTACCGACACCTTGAATGTAACCATTGAAGATAAAGTCTGTTGGCCCAAACAGTAGGATGTAGATCATTAAGGCAATCGCCAGAATCACGTTGTAGCGGCTGAGCATTTGCATGCCTCGATTAAGACCACTCAACGCAGATAGGGTATACAGAGCAATCGCAAACAGAATGATAATAAGTTGCGTGGTAAAGCCATCAGGAATATCAAACAGCGCATTTAACGCGTAGCTAACCTGTAGGCCAAGGAAGCCAATTGGCCCAATGGTGCCAGCCGCGACAGCGATAATACAACACGCATCAATCAGTGCACCAGTGTGACCTTTGAGGGCACGCTCACCAATCACAGGGTAAAGCAAAATGCGTGGCTTTAGAGGTAGGCCTTTGTCGTAATGCAGGTGCATGACAACAATAGACGTTAAGCTGCCAACAATTGCCCACGCAAGGAAACCCCAATGCATGAAGGATTGCGATAGTGCATTGACCGCACCTTGCTGCGGATTATCCTGCGCACCATATAGTGGCGGGGGGCTCACGTAATGAGCGATAGGCTCCGCCGCAGCCCAGAATACGCCACCACCAGCAAGCAGGGTACAGAAGATGATCGCCATCCAGCGAAAACCATCCATCTCCGGTTTGGCCGAACCACCAAGAATCACCTTGCCTGTTCGCCCTGCAGCGAGACCAAGACCAACAAGAAAGGTGAGAAGAAGCAGTATTTGCCAGTAAGGTCCAAAGACCTGCACTGACCATGCAAAGCCAGCATTGACTAGGCTTGATAGCAGCTCACCATCATAGAGCGCGAGTGAAACGAAAAGTGCGATAAAACCGCCACTGTACCAAAAGGCTGGATTACTCAAACCCAGCTTATCTGGAGAGTTTTCGGTGGCAGGCGTAGTGTTGTGTTTTGCTTGTGGCTTACCCGATGACACGTTCATAGGGTTCGCTTTCATGCTATTGGTTAAATCAGACATACTCTGACTCCAGACTGTTTTGCGGCAGCCGAAGACTGGCAGCAAAAGTTAAATTAACACCTGCCTTATTATTGTTGTGTTGGCAGGCTGTTCCTTGTTTGGGTTACTGCTCTGAAATAGGCTCGAGTCCTTGTTTGAGGAAATTAAACCAGTTATCACCCAGTATTTGTCCCGCCTCAGATTCACTGAATCCATGGCGCATTAATCCGTTGTAAATGTTCTCCATCCCCTTACTGCCACTAAACCACGGCAGCGCATCTGGCCAACCCGAGTTACTGGCCGAGCCTTCGCCATAATCCATCGCTTTCGACCAGCGGCCATTGCGCATCCACTCCAGAACTTGCTGTGGTTGGTTAAGACACAAATCACTGCCAATGCCCAAGTGGTCGACGCCAAATAGGTCAGCCGTTTTCGCCACCATTTGGCAAAAATCATCCAACGTGCACTGGCTGCCATTTGGCAAATGGAAGGGGTACAAACTAAAACCAAGTAAGCCGCCACGTTGTGTTAGTGCTTTGAGCACGGTGTTGGATTTGTTTCGCAGAGCATCATGAGCGAACGTCGGGTTAGCGTGGCTAATGCAAATTGGTCTTGAAGAGAGGTCGATGGCTTCTAGCGTTGAGCGCTCTGCACTGTGAGACATGTCGATGATCATGCCAACGCGATTCATCTCTTCGATCGCTTGTTTGCCAAAGCGAGTAACACCTGAGTCATTCTGCTCATAGCAACCTGTCGCCAATAAGCTCTGGTTGTTGTATGTCAATTGCATGATGAGCAAACCTTGGCGACGCATCACTTCAATCAGACCAATTTCGTCATCAATAGGCGAACAATTCTGAGCACCGAAGAAGACGCCGACTTTGCCCTGCTGTTTCGCCTTTTCCACATCTGCCATGGAATAAATTGGCATGATGAGGTCTGCGTTTTGCTCGAAGCGAAGGTTCCATTCGGCAAAGCGAGTTAGGGTCCCACGTGCATTTTCGTGATAGACGATAGTGGCATGAACAGCAGTGATGCCACTCGCCTTAAGGGTTTGGAAATACTCACGATCCCAATTGCAGTATTGCAATCCATCTATCACAATCCGTTGTTGGTACATAACCACTCCTTAAACGTTGAATCGCCTTTAATTGGGAAGCAGATAATGTTCTGCCTCCCACGGTCAGAACCTAATAAGGGCGTTGGTAAGCGGTTTTCACCACGGTGTAGAATTCTTTCGCATATTGACCTTGTTCGCGCGGGCCAAAGCTAGACTCTTTGCGGCCACCAAACGGTACGTGGTAGTCGGTGCCTGCGGTCGGTAGGTTCACCATTACACAACCGGTCTGCGCTTGCTGCTTGAAGATGGCACTAGTGCGCAGGCTTTGCGTGATAATGCCGCCCGTCAAGCCAAAACGGGTATCGTTGGTAACGGCTATGGCTTCATCTAGGTCAGCCACTCGAATCACACTCGCCATCGGCGCAAACACTTCCTCTTGGTTCACTTCCCAACTGTTTTGGGTGTTGAGGAATAAAGTTGGCGACATGTAGTAGCCGTCGTGCGCTAAGTTAAGGCGCTCGCCACCAAAGGCCAGCTCAGCACCACTTTGAAGAGCGTTTTCAATCCACTCGAAGTTTGCTTCAAGCTGATTACCGTCAACAACTGGCCCCATGAAGATACCTTCATCCAGTGCATGACCCACTTTCAGCTCACTCATACGTTTGATCAGCGCTTCAACGTAGGCATCATGAATCCCATCCATAACCACTAGACGTGATGACGCGGTACATTTCTGTCCGGCACCAGAGAAAGAGCCGGCAATGGTCGCTTCTACTGCGATTTGAATGTCTGCATCATCGGCAACCACCAAGGCATTTTTACTGCCCATTTCAAGCTGGCAGCGTACAAAGTTTGGTGCCGTTGCGGCCGCAACCTTACGCCCCGTATCGACAGAGCCGGTAAAGCTCACCCCATTGACCTCTTTCGAGTTGATCAAGGTATTGCCCACCTGCGAGCCACTGCCGAGTACTAGGTTGAACGTGCCCGCTGGCAGCCCTTGACGGTGAATGATTTCTGTCAGCGCCACAGCACTTGCTGGAGTTAGATTGGCAGGTTTCCAAACCACGCTGTTACCAAACGCGAGTGCCGGAGCAATCTTCCACGCCGCTGTTGCCGTCGGGAAGTTCCACGGAGAGATAATGGCGATAACGCCAACCGCTTCGCGAGTGACTTCAACGGAGACGCCTGGACGGACGGAGGCAGCGTTATCGCCAATTTGGCGCAGCACTTCCGCCGCAAAATATTGAAAGAACTGACCTGCTCGGTAGATTTCTCCGCGTCCTTCAACAAAGGGTTTACCCTCTTCACGTGAAAGCAGTCTGCCTAGCTCATCGCAGCGCTCAATCAGCTCATCACCAATCGCTTGAAGCACTGCTTGCTTGCGCTCCATTGGCGTCTTTTCCCACTCTGGTTGCGCTTGCTTAGCGACTTGAATCGCTTGCTCTACCTGAGCCTGACTCGCTTGAGCAAAGTTGCCCAGATTTTCACTGATGTCTGACGGGTTAATGTTTGCAACAGTATCGACGCCTGCTTGCCATTCGCCGCCAATATAAAGGGCCTTTTCTGCTTGAACATTGTTAATAAAAGTCATTGCTCTTTCCTTGTTCTTGTTTGACTGACGAGATCAATCAGTTTCAATTATTGGAGGGTTACTCTGGCTGACTTGCCGACGCGTAAACCACAAACTCCACCAGCATTTCTTCGCGAGCTAAGCCTGCAACCACCATGGCTGCGCGATTTGGATAAGGCGCTTCAAAATACTCTGCGTAAACTTGATTAACGGTTTTTAGGTATTCGCGATCGGTCACGTAGATAAGTACCTGCAGCACCGAGTCAAGTGACTCACCTGCGCACTCTAGGGTATGAACGAGATTGTTAAATGTCTGTCGAGTTTGTGCCTCAATGCCGCCCTCGACCACCGCACCGGTGTCATCGATCGGGATCTGCGCCGTGTATAAAGTTCCGTTGTTAACAATCGCCCATTCAAGGGGAGCCTTAGAGGCAAACAGAGCGGTTTTTACTGGATGTTTTTTCGTTTGAGTATTCACGTGCCTTTCAACCTATGTAACAACTTTGTTTCAAGATGGTTAAATCATGCACATTGACACCTGATAAATCTAACGGTAAATTTTTTACATTTGATAAGTTTTATTTATCACTTTTGACAACATCAGAGAATTAAAGGGATTTGAAAGGTGGTCAGATGAGTATCAAGCTTCAACAATTAATGCATTTTGTGATGGTGGTAGAAGAAGGTGGTTTCCGAGCCGCATCACACCGCGCTAATCGCTCTCAGGCAGCATTATCTACGTCAATAAAAGAACTAGAAAAGATACTCGGACAAAATCTTTTTGAAACGGGAAACAAAGCCAAATTAACGCCATTTGGTGAAATATGTTTACCTAAGATTATTCAGTTTCTCAATATATACACTGCGCTCGACAATGACTTACGCGCGGCAGCAGCGGGTCAGCAAGGCAGAGTAAGGATCGCCAGTGTCCCCTCTGTGGCGGCAAAACTGATTCCAAGTGTACTGGGTGCGTTTTGTGAGCAGCACCCGAATGTGGAAGTGAGCCTCATTGACGACAACGCGGCTGGCGTAGAAGAACGCCTGTTATCTGGTGAAGTAGATCTGGCGCTAGGTAATCCTTCCCACCTTGATGAAGGCGGGATTAACTTTACCCCACTACTGTCTGACCCAATTGGTGTGGTCTGTCTACAAGACAACCCTATCGCTCAGCAGCCAGAAGGCATCGCATGGCAAACCCTACTGGAACAGCCTTTCATTCGCAACGGAACCTGTACCCTACTTGATCCAACCCCAGCGCGAGCTTTGAGCCAACAAGCACTCTATTCGGTAGAAAACATCACCTCACTATTTTCTGTGTTGGAACTTGGGATAGGTGTCACGACTCTGCCTAAGCTCGCTTTTCCGACCAATGAAACCCGCTTGGTGTGGATTCCGTTAATCGACCCACCACTGGAAAGACAAATCGGTATCTTTACCCTCAGCGACCGAACCATTTCGCCACAAGCCAAAGCCTTTCATGATTTGTGCATTGAATACCTAAACTATAATGAACAACCTACATAGCCTGATACGAGCTAGAGTATTACGCTTCACAATCCGGCTTGAACTGCTTTATTGAAGGCATGTGGACTTGATCGAAACAAAGTACAACACAACGCCCAGATTTAACCGTCTTATTCTCGTAATGCCAACCATACTTGTGGATCAATCTTTCGGTTAACTCTAGCCCTAACCCGAAGCCTAACTCCTCTTCTCTGTCACCACCGGAAAGATTGCGATTAGTGATAACTAACCTGCCACCGGATTGTTCAATAAGCACTTCACCTTGATAGGTGTGCTGAAACGCATTGCGAACAAGGTTAGTGATGACGATTCTACATAATCCTTGTGGCAACGAATGCTTCGTCTCATCCACATTAAGGTCTACTTTGACCTCTTTTCCCTGCAGCAAATACTGGAGCTCACTGCCAATTTGAGTAACAAGCTCGCCAATAGACAAGTCGCTGAATGGCAGCATCTTATCTTCCTGACGGTTTAGCCAAAGGAGAGTTTCTGTCAAATCTGTCATCGTGTACCCTGCACGCTCAATTCTCTCCAAGACCTCGAGTTGCTTGTCCTGCGCCAATTGCTTGATGATCATCTTCTTCAACAACTCGGTATTGGTACGGGTGACTGCAATGGGCGTCCTCAATTCATGGCTAGCATAGCCCAAAAATTGCTGCTCACGCTCCAAACTTTCCTGCACGCAACTAAGGCTAGATCTTATGATTTCAGCCAGTGTATTGAGTTCATTGTAATCGAACCCAGGAATAGGCTGGCTAAGCTTTTCTTTATCCAGAGATTTCGCCCAGTCTTTTAGTTGCTCAACGGGAGTCGAGACACTGCGAATAAAAGCAATCAATATTAAAGAAAACACAAAGATTGCACCGATCGCTACAAAAATAATGTAGATAAACTGGGGCAGTTCACCTGGAGTATATTCATTGTCAAGGAACAGTACAGAGGCGTATCGGACGTCACCTTTGTACTCCATTTTCATCGCAAAATAGCCGGCTTTAGGCGGGTCAATCAGAGGGATTCCAACAACTTTCTTAAGAACTTCATTCAGTACCAACTCATTCGGGTCCAGGTTGTCTTGAATTGGCTGTGGTAGGTCTTGCCATCGTCTCGCCACTGTAAGGTCATTGATTTTGACAGGCGTGTTATCCGTCAATTGTACTTGATAAGCTTGTGTTCGCATGAACCCTGTCATCGCCAGATCCAAGCCGGAAAAGAAGTAACTTACCGCGACACCAGACATCGCTATAATCGTCAACGATCCTGTCAGTAACATGGCGAATAAAAAATAAAGCCTCAGACTACGTCTTATCTTCATCAGGTAGCCTCTCGTTTCAACGCAAAGCCACGTCCGGTGATCGTATGGATCAACTTAGTTTCAAAGCTGTTATCCACGACTTTACGCAGATTAAACATATGAACCTTTAGACTGTTGCTGTCTGGCTGTTCATCCCCCCAAACACTTTGCATCAATTTTTCTCGAGAAACTGTATTGGGGCTCGCTCTAACTAAAGTTTCAAGTAACTTGAACCCGATTGGAGAAAGTTTTAACGGTGTATTCGCTCGAGTCGCAGTTTGAGTTTGTATATCGACTTCAAGATCGCAAACAGAGAACTTAGTGACCTGTCCACTGCGCCGACGGGACAAAACCTGCGCACGAATAATTAACTCTTCCATTGCGAAAGGTTTCACCAAGTAGTCATCCGCTCCTTTCGAAAAGCCGGTTAGCTTGTCATCAAGGGTATCCTTAGCCGTCAACATCAGAACAGGTACATCAATCCCTTGCCCTCTAAGCTTTGCACACACTTCGAGACCGTTCATTTTGGGCAAGTTCAAGTCTAAAATTACCGTGTCGTAGTGTCCGTGTTGAATCAAGTTTAGTCCAGACAATCCATTTGCAGCGTGGTCACACTGAATGTCTTCCAAAGCAAGGTAATCAACAATCGCCTTAGCTAAATCCAAATCATCTTCAACCAGTAACAACTGCAAGTTTTCCATGACTACCTCTTACTCTATGAAACCACTATTAATCTAGACGTTAAACACTCTGTGCGAGCTTTTTCTCACCCATCACCGCTGTCTTCAATTTATCAAAACCATTGTGAATATCGCATTGGATCAGTAGCAGAGATGGGGTTAGTACCAATGTAATCACCGTCGCGAATAAAATACCGTAACCTAATGCAGCGGCGGCTGGAATTAGGAACTGCGCTTGCATCGAGGTTTCACTCAACAACGGAGCCAAACCAGCAAAGGTGGTGACAGAGGTTAGTAATACCGCTCTGAGTCGGCTACTGCACGACTCTACAATGGCTTCACCCACGGGGACGTTATGATTTCTCGTCAACTCATTAAACCTAGATACCAACAGCAGACTATCATTGACCACAACACCACTCAGAGCAAGAATCCCATTTAAAGACAGGATACTTATCGTCAGGTCATTGAGCCAGTGGCCTAAGATCGCACCTACAATACCAAACGGAATCGCCACCATAATAATAAGTGGTTGAACGTAAGATTTTAACGGTATCGCCAGCAGAGCAAAAATCACCACCAGTGCCATAACAAAAGTCGATTGCATTGAGTCTGTCGACTCTTTCTGCTGTTCCGCTTCCCCAGTAAAGTCTATCTTTAGCGTCGGATAATCCGATTTAAGCAGAGGCACCAGCGTTTTCTCCAAATGAGCCACCAGTTCATTAGACGACACTACATCTTTATCCACCACAGCAGTCAGATAAACTGCGCGCAAATTATCAATACGAGTGATTTCCGCTTGTTGGTAGTCAGAGTAGACATTCGCGACTGATAGCATAGGAACCACCTTGCCATCGGGAGTACGAACACTCGATTTCTGAATATCAGCCAACGTTTGACGGTCACTTTCTGGGTAACGCACTCGGACTTTGACTTCATCTTTGCCTCGCTGAAAGCGCTGAACAATATCACCACCGAACGCCTGTAATACCTGCTTAGCCAAAGTCGCAGTATCCATACCTAAAGCACGCCCTTGTTCGGTCAATTCGAAGCGGTATTGCGGCTCCCCGAGATCTAGATTGTCATCAATGCCACTTACTCCTGGTGTTTGTTCCAGAAACTGCTTAAACGCCTTCCCTGCATGAGTGAGAACCGTTTCGTCGCTGGCTTTCAACTCTACTTTAAAGTTATCAACCATTTCCATCGAAGAGAGGACTTTAAGCTTCTTCACCCCTTCCATCTGTCCAGACATTTGCAGCCACAAATCCGCAAACTCACTAGAGCTGTAGTTCGCGTCAGGCGACAGCTCTATCTGTACCGTGCCATTTCGGTCTTCATCAGCAATGACTTGAAGGCTTGTAATGTAGGACAGACCCTCATCATGGTTTTTTACATCCGATCTCAATTGCTGATCGGCCTTAAGTGCATTGGCTTCAAGCTTTAAGAGGTTAGTCTGTGTCTGCCCAAAGCTAGAATCGTTATACATACTGATTTCAGCACTGACTGTATCGCCTGCAATATCAGGAAAGAAAGCGATTCTCACGGCTCCTGTAAGTGGCATACCAATAACAAGAATAAACAGCGCGATAAAGGCCATGACGACAGCATAACGGAACTTTAACGCCTGCTTAATCACCTGTTTGTACACTCTTTGATTGAACCACTCCAGTCCATTGTCTGCACCTCGCTGGATACGGTTCCAGATGCCTTTTTTCTCACTTCGATGCGTATTAATATGAGCAAGGTGTGCCGGAAGAATAAACTTCGACTCTACGAGCGATAACAGCAAACAAATAGTTACTACAGTCGCAAACTGCGCATAAATCTGGCCCATTTTTCCATCAACAGCTGCAATCGAAAGAAAAGCAACGACCGTTGTCAGCACACCAAAAACAGTCGGTGCCGCCACCTTCAATGTGCCAAGTATCGTATTATTTAGCGTATCCCCCTGTGCACGCCGAGTCGAATAGATGCTCTCACCTACTACAACTGCGTCATCCACCACGATCCCCAGAGCCATGATAAATCCAAAAGTCGTCATCTCATTAATGGTTAAACCCACGAAGGAATCGGTCATAAAGAACAGTGTGCCGAAGAAAACAAACGGTAAGCTGGCTGCAACCCAAAATGCGACGCGAATGTTGAGAAACAGCGCCAATACGATAAAGACTAAAGCGATACCCGTCAGTGCATTTTTAGCCAGCAAAGATAGTCGATCTTTGATCAAGGTACTTTTGTCATACCAAGTTTCGATACTGACGTTTTCCGGCAGCAGGTTGCTGTTACGCCATTGCTCGACTACCTGTTTAGCTTGCTCAACGATTTGCACAACATCACTATACTCATCCATGACAATTTGAATGCCCATCGCATTACTTTGGTTGTATCGTGACAAGCTAAACGTATCTTCCTCAAAGGCATCCGTGACACGAGCAATATCACCTAACGTAACTTGGCTACCGTCAGGGGTCGATATAACGGGAATCGCTTTGAAATCCTCGACCTCGTAGGCTTGTTCAGACACCTTTAGGCGCACCGTTTTCTCATCATTGCGCAGGCTGGTTGAAATGCTAGTGGAAGATTCCGCATTGATCGCTTCAGATACATCGGTAAGCGTTAAGCCATAAGCTTGCAATCGACTCTCATTAACCTCGACCGAAATCATAGGATCAATTTCTGCTTTAACTTCCAGATCACGAATGGCACTTTCTGCCAACAGATCGGCCTTGAGTTGCTCAGCTAAATCCTGCAACGTAGCGCGATCAGCATCGCCATAAAGTTGAACCCACAAAGCGTGATCTTGCATTCGAGCCTTATCAATCACCGGGTTATCAGCTTCTGTCGGCAGATTGTTAATGGCGTCCACTTTCGTTTTCACGTCAGTCAGCAGAGTATCAAGACTGTAGTTGGTCTCTTTTTCTATGGAAACATGGCTACCCGATGCACTAGAAGTCGACGTAATGCGCTTTATACCCGCGACAGTTTCTAAAGCCTCTTCAATCTTTATCGAAATCCCCTCTTCTGCTTGAATAGGATCGCCGCTGTTATAGTTAACGGACACAGTTACGATGTCCGGCTCCATGCTTGGGAAGGCTTCTTTGCGCAATGAGTTCACCGAGAGCAGACCGACGATTATAACTCCTAGCATAAGTAGGTTAGCGGCAACCGGGTTTTGAGCAAACCAAGCGATCATGCCTTTAGGCGTTTGGGAAGGTTGTTCCATTTTATCCCTCCACCTTTGGCATGACTTTCAGTCCTGGCTTGAAGTTACTCAGTGGTCTGATAACGACTTGAGCCATATCGTCTGCTAAGCTTGGGGTCACGTACACTTTACCATCACCAACAAACTGCTTGCTGGCGTTGGATTTTTGCAACAGACCTTGTCCGTCAACCGTCCAGATTTCACCCTGTTGGGAAATCGCTGACGCGGGCACTTCCCACAGGCCATCGACTTCGGCTCCGCTAAGCGTTGCTTTCACGAAAGTGCCAGGATAAAGAGGCGTGTCTTGTTCGAGCGGGTTGTCAACAACCACGACCAACGAACGTTGGCGAGTATCTTGGGTCACATGTTGGAATTTTCTCTCAACCTTGCCAAGCCATTGGTGAGCGCCACTGCTGTCAGTTAGCGTCACCTGCCAGTCACCTAAATCGCTCGAGGTCGGCAGATTTTCCCATTGCTGCTCTGACAGGGGCACCTCGACTTCGACATGCTCAACACTGTATAAGGTGGCAACTGCACTGCCTGTACTCAAATAGCTCCCTGGTTGAACCTCTCTGCTTACAACTAACGCGGTGAAAGGTGCGCGTATTGCCGTATCTTTTAAGTCTTTCTCCGCTTTCTTCAGTGCCTGTTTCGCATTCGCTAATTTGGCTTCCGCACTGGCGAGTTGAGGCTCTCTAAGGACCAGTGGTGAGTTCGGCTCGCCACTCAGACCTGAACGTTGCCATTCCGATTTAGCCTGCTCTCCTTCTCGCTGCTCTTCCAACAACTCAAGCTCAGCCGTTGCAACATCAGATTTGGCCTGAGCTAACGCCTGCTGATATGACGTATCATCCAGCTTTGCCAGTATCGTACCTTTAGTGACTACTTTTCCTGTCTCAAAGTCATTAGACAATGAGATCACCCTGCCGCTGACTTCGCTGGCATAATTGAGCTGATACCTTGAACGAGTCTCCCCGTAACCGACCACCTGAGCCTGATAACTAGCACTGGTCGCCATCTGAACTGCGACTTGTTGGAGTTTTAAACTCTCGTTCACCGTTGGTTGCTGCAAGGTATCTGGCATCTCCTGCTCAGACTGGCTACTCTCGCCCGCTTGAGCCATGTGGCTGCCATTGTAGCCAAGAGCTGCAAAGACGCTTGCTACAGCAGCAATTGTCACCGCTAAAGTGATGGCATTTTGTTTCATGATGATACTCCCAAGCCCAGAGCTAGGCCTAAATCGATTCGGTTTAATAAACGTTGATAGGTGGCGTTAACAAGTTGAGATTCAGTATCATAGGTCTGCTGCTGAACGGTCAGTAAATCAAAGATGTCGACCAGACCTTTTCGATACTTCTCTTCGTAACTGACAAAGCTACGCTTCGAGCTTGCGAATGCTTGATTTAAATGTAACTGCTGCTTTTCGAGCGAATACTCCTGCCCCACAGCATTCTCGACTTCATTGATCGCCGTCAGTAAGGTTTCCTGATAAGTCCAATAGCTTTGCTCTGTTGTGAGCTCAGCAATTTCGGCTTGAGATTTGAGTTTCCCGCCCTGAAAAAGTGGTGCCGATAACTGCCCAAGTAACCCCCACAATGGGTCGGTGAACAAAGCTTCACTTGGTGACTGCGCAATATCCGTCAAACTTGCCGTTAAGCTAAAAGATGGCAACATGGCTTTGTATGCCGCATCGGTACGAAGAGATTCAGCTTCGATATTGTAGAAAGCTTGCTGCAAGTCTGGTCTGCCAGCCATGTTCTGCTCAGCGAGAGAATCAAGAGGGTTGACCACTTTTGGAAACGTCATTGCGACCTCTGGCTGCTCCAACTCAGATTGCCATTGTCCAGTAAGCAACTGGAGACTACGTTTGCTCTTTTCTAAGCGTTCTTCATACTCAGCAACAGTAGCGCGCGTTGACGCCGTGCTGGTTTTCGCATTGTCTAAATCTTCTAAGCTTCCCAGTCCCACCTGATAGCGCTCCAATACCAACAGCTCATTATTCTCCAGCACTTCAAGCCTTCTTCGCTCTATATCAAGCAACTGCTGATTGGCGCTTATTTCCAACCAATTACGCATGATATTAGCCGCCAGCAAGTTTTTTGCTGATTGTAGGCTTGCCTGAGAAGCCGCAATATCTTTCCGTGCTGCCTCGCTGCTATCTGCCAGTTTTTGCCACAAATCCAGCTCCCAACTCACGGTCACTTCACCCGTATAGCTGTCGTCAGTATCTTGTTTGGATTGACCCGAAAAGCTAGCACTCGCAGTAGGTAGCTGTTCGGCAACAGTAACGCCTTGTTGGGCATAAGCAATTTTCAACGCGATCACGCTTTGTTGCAGGCTAGGGCTGTTTGAAAACGCAATGTCTAAGTAGCTCTCAAGCTCTGGCACTGAAATCAAGTCAGTTAACTCAGTTACTTGGGTGGCTTCCCGTGTCACCGATGTGATTTGTCGTTCTGCTATAACTTGTTTGAGCAACCGATCAACAGACTGGGCACCGTTTTGCTCAGCCTGTTGTGCAAAATCGGCATTAGTCCCCACCGCGCAGCCCGTAACAGCCGTCAACATCAGAGCAAGAATTGAGTATCGAAATGTCATCGTTGTTATCTCCCGCTAATATACAGACAAGGTATCAAACGCTGGGGTTAAGGCAGGGTTAAGGTGGAAAGGTCCAACACTAGAAATGACCGGATTTAGCAGGCAGTCATCCTAAAACGAACATTAGCTGACTGTTATCAATAGAGGACGATGATTATTTTCTGCGGCATAAACTTGCTATAATCTCAGGGTTTTCTTTCCCAACGAGTAATAACAATGATCATTTTATCAACCACTTATGGCGATATCGAAATTGAACTGAACATGGAAAAAGCCCCTGTTAGTTCAAAAAACTTTTTACGTTACTGCCAAGAAGGGTTTTATGAAGGCACGATTTTTCACCGTGTGATTGACGGTTTTATGATTCAAGGTGGTGGTCATATTGAAGACATGACCGAGAAAGAGACCCATGCGCCTATCGCTAACGAAGCGAACCGCGGCCTAAAGAACCTAACCGGCACCATCGCTTTTGCTCGCACAGATGCTCCGCATTCTGCTACAGCACAGTTCTTTATCAACCTAGATGACAATGACTTTCTTGATCATACCGCCAAAACCAACCAAGGCTGGGGCTATGCCGTGTTTGGTAAAGTGACCGCAGGCATGGACGTGGTGAACAACATAGGTAAAGCCATGACTGGCAGTAAGAAAGGCCATGATGACGTGCCTTTAGACACAATTAAGATCAACAAAGTAACCATCACAGACTAAACACTTTGTTTGTGCCAACAATCGCTATGAATGAAAAGCCATTGAAATAGCACCTAAATAACAATGGCTGCGGCATTGCCCGCAGCCATTGCATTTTTCTTCGTCTACCACTGGACGCTCGCCCTCTTCAACACGGATTGCTGATTGAGGACACCCAACAGCACACTGCTGACAATCAATTTGTAGGTAGTTATTACAGCTCTGAGAGAAGTTTGGTCGTAGATTGACTTTGCTGTTCTGAGAAGCGTGTAACGCGCCACTGGAGCACACCTTAGTACACTCGTCACATAGTGAACACTCGTTGTAATCCAGATTGAGCCTTGCAGTTTGATCACTCATCTCGATAACACTATTGGGACAAATACGTTGGCATTCGCCACAACCATCACAGAGACGCAAGAAAAGCGCCTCATCCACAGCTTTAGGTGGTCGCGGCGCAGTTCTTGGCGTTTGTTCTGGTTGCTCAGATAAGCGACTTACTGGTTTAGATAGCCGAGAGAGAAACCCTCTGCGATTTGTATCAATAGCTTCAATCATTTAAGTATATTTTCTTCTCTTCAACGACTAACTCTAAGTCAATAATAAGTTTATTTAGCCAGTTAGAGACATCTAAGGCTAATAGACTATAAAACTTATTGTGTGAAACTTTATTTAATAAATCTAGATAACTCATTCCCCAGACTAATAAGTGAGACTCCATTAATATCTTAGCAGCTTTCGATTTATTATTTTCTAATAAAAACGCAAACGCTAATAGCATCAAACCAAATTGGTCTTCTGGCTCTCTAATACCCGTATTTAATTCAATTTCGTTGTCTGATAAAAACTGGCGATATTGAACCGTTGAGTCACCAAAGACGACTTTCTCTCTATCTAGGTAAACAGAACCCCATGGCGGAGCTTTCATCTCACCTAACCCTTCAAAAAGCTCTGTAAAGTCAGCGCTTAATGTGTCTTCATCAAGCTCCAATAGTGACTGTATAGTCACCTCACTCAATACCCCATCTTCTACAAGTGCGGTAGTAAGCTCGATTAGCTCATTTTTGCTTATCTTTTGATGGAATAATATTCCCAACAACTTTGCAGTATCGATAATCATTTCTATTTTCATTAAATTTAACTGTGATTAATTATAAATTACCACTCACTATTTAATATTAAATGAATGTCAAAAATACAAATATTAAAATTTATAGCACGTTATTTTGATTTTTATCAAAACGAGTCCAATCCTTGATATTACCGAAAACAAACTACCTATAAAGTATTACCCATTAGTAATATAAAAGGCATCTTTGTATGACGAATAACAAAAAAGAATCTGGAGTAATGAATCTTACTCGCCGAGGGTTTATCAAAGCCTCTTCGGCGGTAGGTAGCGCTGCTGCATTGGCCAGTGGTATCAGCTTACCATTCACTTCAAAACCTGTTGCTGCCGCTGTTTCAAAACACGTCGACGAAAAAGTTGTGTGGAGTGCGTGTACTGTGAACTGTGGTTCACGTTGCCCGCTGCGTATGCATGTGCAAGATGGTGAAATCAAGTACGTTGAAACCGACAACACTGGCAGCGATGTTTATGGCGAGAGCACCCAAGTAAGAGCTTGCTTGCGTGGTCGCTCGATGCGTCGCCGTGTCTACAACCCCGACCGCCTCAAATACCCAATGAAGCGCGTGGGTAAGCGTGGTGAAGGTAAATTTAAACGCATTACTTGGGAAGAGGCGTACGATGAAGTTGCAGGAACAATGCAGCGCCTTATCAAAGAATACGGCAACGATTCTATCTACCTAAACTATGGTACAGGCACACTTGGCGGTACGGTCACTAAGTCTTGGCCACCTGCGTCAACATTGATTGCTCGCCTTATGAACTTATGTGGTGGATACCTGAACCACTATGGTGACTACTCGACTGCGCAAATCGCCAAAGGTTTGAGCTACACCTACGGCGGCTGGGCAAACAACAACTCTTTCTCTGACTTAGCCAATACTAAGCTCAACGTTCAGTTTGGTAACAACCCAGCTGAGACGCGTATGTCTGGCGGCGGCTTAATTCACCATTACGTTGAAAGTAAGAATAAGTCGAACGCGAAAACCATCATCATTGACCCGCGCTACACAGATACTGCAGGCGGTCGCGAAGATCAGTGGATTCCAATTCGCCCATCTACCGATGCAGCGCTCGTTGCTGGTTTGGCTTATGTCATGATCACCGAAGACCTTGTTGATCAGCCATTCCTAGATAAATACTGTGTCGGTTACGATGAGAAGACGCTTCCTGCCTCTGCGCCTAAAAACAGCGATTACAAGTCTTACATTCTCGGTAAAGGCGAAGACGGCATTGTTAAGACACCTGAGTGGGCGTCAAAAATCACCGGTATTCCAGTCGATACCATCGTTAAGCTTGCACGGGAAATGGGCACGAACAAACCTTGTGCTATCCACCAAGGTTGGGGACTACAACGCACTGCAAACGGCGAGCTCGCTTGTCGCGCGATTGCAATGCTTTCTCTGCTTACAGGTTCTGTCGGTGTTGCAGGCGGCTCAACAGGAGCACGTGAAAGTGACATCAACATTCCATTTGTGCGCTTCCCAACCGTCCCTAACCCGATCGAAACCTCTATCTCAATGTTCCTTTGGACGGACGCAATCTACCGTCACCATGAGATGACCGATAAGACTGATGGTGTTCGTGGCGCAGAGCGTCTTAAAAACCCAATCAAGATGATTTGGAACTATGCGGGTAACTGCTTGATCAACCAACATGCAGACATCAACCGTACACACGATATTCTGCAAGATGACAAGGCGTGTGAAATGATCGTAGTGATCGACAACCACATGACTTCGTCAGCGAAATACGCAGACATCATCCTGCCAGATTTAACAACGTCAGAGCAAGATGACTGGGCGATGGATGGTAAAGCCGCTAATGCGCCTTACTTTATCTATGCACAGAAAGCGATCGAGCCGCAGTTCGAAGCAAAAGGCATCTATGAGATGTGCAGTGAAATTGCTAAACGAATGGGAGTAGAGCAGGCCTTTACCGAAGGTCGAACCCAAGAGCAATGGGTAGAACACCTTTATGCTGAAACGCGCAAGCAAGACCCATCTCTTCCTACATTCGAAGAGATGAAAGAGTTGGGTATTTACAAGCGCCAATATAACCGCGACTACATCGCTTACGAAGATTTCCGTAACAACCCAGAAGCGAATCCACTCAACACTCCTAGTGGCAAGATTGAGATTTACTCCGAACAACTGGCTGAAATCGCGGCGACTTGGGAACTCAAAGATGGTGATGTCATTCACCCGTTACCTATCTATGTAGACTCATTCGAAGGTCACAATGACCCACTGGCGAGCAAGTACCCACTACAGCTGACGGGCTTCCACTATAAAGCTCGCTGTCACTCAACGTACGGCAACGTGGCTGAAATTAAAGCAGCCGCACGTCAAGAAGTGTGGATCAACCCGATTGATGCTGCAGAGCGCGGAATTCAAAACGGAGACATGGTCAGTATTTTCAATGACCGTGGCGAGGTTCGTATCCCAGCAAAAGTGACCCCACGTATTTTACCGCGTGTTGTCGCACTTGGTGAAGGTGCTTGGTATGCACCTGATGGTCAGAAGGTCGACCACGCTGGCTCAATCAACGTATTGACCACACAGCGCCCAAGTCCGCTTGCTAAGGGTAACCCTCAGCATACAAACCTTGTTCAGATCAAAGCAGTTAAAGCATAAGGTAGGTTGGAATGAAACAATACGGCTTTTACATTGATTCAAGTAAATGCACAGGTTGTAAAACTTGCCAGCTTGCTTGTAAAGATTACCGCGACCTAGACATCAAACGTAACTATCGCCGTGTTTACGAATACGCCGGTGGTGGCTTTGTTCAAGATGGCGACACTTGGATACAGAAAGATGTCTTCTCTTACTATCTATCGATTGCTTGTAACCACTGCTCTAACCCAGCATGTGTGAAAGTGTGCCCATCTGGCGCAATGCACAAGCGTACTGAAGACGGCCTTGTTGTCGTTGATGAAGACGTGTGTATCGGTTGTCAGCACTGTAGCAATGCCTGCCCTTACGGTGCGCCACAGTACAGTAAAGAGAAAGGTCATATGACTAAGTGTGACGGCTGCTATGAGCGTGTGGCAGAAGGCAAACAGCCGATGTGTGTTGAATCTTGCCCTCTGCGCGCACTTGAGTTTGGTGAGATCGGCGAACTACGTGAAAAATACGGCACCACAGCTGATGTGGCACCATTACCATCCTCTAGCCTAACGCTGCCAAACATAGTGATTAAGCTCAACAAAAACTCAAAACCAACCGGTGATACCAGTGGTTTCTTAGCGAACCCGAAGGAGGTGTAAGATGATTTTCCATGAGTATTCGTTAATCTTCTTTACGGTGTTAGCGCAAACCGCTGTGGGTGGCTACATCCTAGTCAGTGCTCGCGCACTGGCAATGGGTCATGATGAAGATAAAATCAACAGCTACAAAGTGCCGATGTTTGTACTTTGGGCTCTGATGGGAGTGGGGTTTCTATTCTCTACTACTCACTTAGGCTCTCCATTCCGTGCCTTCAACGCACTAAACCAAGTGGGAACCGCATGGCTATCGAATGAAATCTTCTTCGGTGCCGCTTTCTTTGCGGTAGGAGGTTTGCAATGGCTGCTTTCTGTACTGAAAAAAGGTGGAGCGGGTATCCAAAAAGCGCTGATGATTGCGGCGATGGTACTTGGGGCGATCTTCATGTACGCGATGATTAACGTCTACATGATTGATACCGTGCCGACTTGGTTTAACGCCTACACACCGCTGAGCTTCATCATGACTATGGTGGTTGCAGGTTTGCTACTGTCTCAACTTGTGATTGTGTCAGCGAATGACTCACGCTTCACCGTTGACCGCAATATCATCATGCTTGCTGTCGTAGCTGTGGCGTTGAGCCTCGTTATCACAATGGGCAAAGCCAACCTAATTGGTGATATTCAAACTTCAGTGGTCAAAGCATCCCAGCTGGTTGATGGTTTAGGAGTCTACCTTGGTGTTCAAGTAGCGTTGTTGATGGCTGGCCTACTGATTTGGGCTTTGCCAATGATCAACAAATCAAGCGTTAACCCGGTCAACCTAAGCATTGCGCTAGTGTTAATCCTCGCATCTGAGCTGATTGGTCGCGGTTTGTTCTACAGCCTGTACATGACCTCAGGTTTGTAACCAATCGCTAATAATAAAAAATCCCCAAGCTGAAACTTGGGGATTTTTATTTTGGCTCTTTAACCTTAGTTATAGGCACGTGCTAGGGTGCCATTGCCTTGGTAACTGTACATACCTGAATCATTGCTGATAAACACTGACTCTCCCGGTTTTAGTCGCAATGCTTGCTGATTCACTTCGACCTGAACCTCCCCCTCAACACAGAACAGAATCTCAGCACTACGAAGGTATTGACGCTTAATAGCATCATTGGCAGTTAAGATGTCAAAGCCAAAGTCATCTACTGGAATGGGGTAACTCAGCTTTCCTTCTTTGTAGATAGGTGCCAGCTTGATTTGCTCCGGGTTGGTCGAGACAAACAAGGTGTTATCGATCAACTCATCCACATCAATATGCTTGGGCGTTAAGCCTGCGCGCAGCACATTGTCCGAGTTGGCCATGATCTCTAGCCCAGTGCCTTGTACATAAGCGTGCGGCGTTTCAGCATGAAGGAACATAGCCTCACCTGGCGCTAACTCAACTGTGTTAAGAAACAACGGAGAAAGTAAACCAATATCACCCGGGTAGTGCTTGTTAAATTCTGCTACATACTCAAACACTTCACGCATCAAGGCGGTTTTAGGACCACGAACCAATGCTTGATCAAGCTGTTCTAATGCGCTGATTTTTCTCTGTTCATCCAAAGACATAATGGCGGTGAAAAACTCACGTAAGCCATCGCTGTTTGGTTTTGCCTCAAGCGCACTCACCTCAGCATCTAAGCTTGCAATGCCCGCTTGTTGGAACAAGTCGATGATCTGACTGATAGGCCGAAATCCATTCATCGCCTTGTAGAAGGTTAACGCATACACCAACTCAGGCTTGTGGTTCGGATCTTTGTAGTTACGATGGGCAGCGTTAAGTGCAATCCCCTGCTGATTTTCCCGTGCAAATCCTGCTTCTGCTTTGTGTTTACTTGGATGAACCTGAATCGAAAGCGGCGTTTCTGCCGCGAGCACCTTAAACAGATAAGGCAGCTCACCAAAACGCATCGCAGTGTAATCCCCAAATATACTTTTGCTGTCTTGGGCGATCACATCGGAAAGCAGCTCTCCCGTCGCGGCGACACGCGAGCATCCATTGGGGTGTGCGCCCATCCAAATCTCCGCTTGTGGTTGGCAGTCCGAGTTATCGATTCCAAACATTTTAGAAATCGACTCTTTACTGCCCCATGCGTAGTTTTGAATAACGTTATCCAGTTTAAAAACAGACATAACGCACCATTAAAGTAATAGGAAGAGGAATGCTGAAATCAGCACCCCCGCCCCAAGCACCAACGGATAAGCAAAGCGGCTAAGATCTTGCGCCAACTCTTCGGTTGAATTTGGCTCATCTTGAGCTGACTCAGCTGGCTGCTCTGCATGATTCTCTGCCTCTTGCTCTGCACCAAACAACGCCATCACTTGTTGAGGAGAGTTCGCTGCTTGCAATTGGTCACGAAAATCATCATCCACCAATGAAGAAGTCAGTGTAGTCAGTACTTCCATATGGGTCGAACCCGCTTCTGCTGGCGGAATCGCCAACAGAAAGATCATAGTTACCGGCTCATCGCCATCAAGACCTTTCCACTGCATCTCATCTTTAACAAACGCACACGCAAACACTGGCTCTTTTACTGCTGACGACTTACCATGTGGCACCGCTAAGTATTCACCGAGAGCTGTTGGGCCTTCATCTTCACGTTTAAGTACGGCTTCAAGGAACTGGTCACGATCAGTTAACTTGCCCGCTTGATCAATTTTGTCGACCAAGGCATTGATCGCCGCGAAGCGCCCATCAAAGGTAGCATCGAGCATGATTAGATTTTCAGACGTTAAGTTAGCTAGTTTCATCATAAACTCCTACTACTGAGCTTGCGGCTGAGTCAGCCAAACAAATTGATATGGTTTAAGTGTAAATTGCGCATCGAACTCGCGCTGTGAAATCAGATCTAAACCGCCTACTGCTAGCGACACTTCCGCTGCTTGCTCTGATAGGTTGACCACAAATTGAATCGCATTTTCCCCTTCGCCACGTTTAAGTCCAAACAGTCCATGACCTAGCTCTAGCACTTGTTGAGAAGAGCTTGGTGAGAATGCTTTTTGCTGTTTACGCAGTTGGAGAAGATGCGTCATTTCACTGTAAACACGTTGACGTAACGAGCCCTCTTCAGCCAGTTCAGTTTCTAGCTGAACAAAGTCAAACTTCTCACGGTTGATACGGCGATTAATGCCCGAATCCAGCATACCTTGTACATCATTTTCACTGCCAAGTAAGCTGTGATAGTAAACCGCAGGCACACCGATGAACGAGAGCAAAATAGATTGCGCAGCTAGGAACTTGCTCGCTTTTAACTCGTCATTATCGTTAGGCTCTGTCACCGCACTCAAATAGTTGATATTCAGTTCGTAAGGCGACTGGGTGCCATCGCCGTTATTCTTGTAGTTAACTCGTCCACCTTTGCGTTCGACGTGCTGACACATCATTAGACGATCGTCATCGCTCAAGATCCCTTCTGTTGGGCGCACACCGATGCCATCATGGCTGGCTAGGAAGTTAAAGTAGGTTGTCTTGCGTCCCGTATTGAGAGACTCCATCGCCTCTGCCGTTAAACCTTTAGCCCAAGTTGTTAATACTTGGCTATCTTGGCTTAAGAACGCGTGCAAAGTTAATGGTGGCAGTGGGAACTGATACACCATATGCGCTTCATCACCTTGACCAAAGTAAGAGATGTTCTCTTTGTGCGGTACATTGGTTTCAGTGATCAGCAGAGAACCCGGCATCACCTTATCGAGCACTATGCGCCATAACTTAATGATCTCGTGAGCTTGCTCTAAGTGGATACAGGTCGAGTTCAGCACTTTCCAAATAAAACCAATCGCATCTAAACGAATCGAACGACCACCGTTTGCCGCGTACATCAGCAAAATATCTATGCTTTCCAGCAGAACTTGTGGGCTCTTAAAGTTAATGTCGATCTGGTCTTCTGAGAAGGTGGTCCACACATGAGTTGTCTCACCCGAAGCCTTGGTAAACGGTGTTAGGAGCGGTAACGCGCGGGGGCGCGTAACACTCGAATAATCCAGGCTTGGGTCAGACTCAATAAAGTAATCTTGATAAGCTTCATCACCGGCTAAAAAGCGCTGAAACCAGTCACTGCTTTTAGAGATGTGGTTAATCACGCAGTCGTACATCAAATCGAAGTTTTCAGCTAATGCGTTAAGCTCGTTCCAGTCGCCTAAGTTAGGATCGACTTTGCGATAATCAACCACACTAAAACCATCGTCTGAGGTGTATGGGAACATTGGCAAGATATGAATATCGCTTAATGCCCCTTTAAGGTACTTGTCAGCAAAGGTTTTCATCGTCGCTAAAGTTGGCCGGCCTTGCTCTTGTACGCTGTCTCCGTAAGTGATGAGATATGATGTTGTCTCATCGACCCAGTTGGAATACTGAGGTGCTTTGCCTTGCCACTTTTCAACCAGAGCTAAGATATCTTGGGTGATGCTTTCCGCTTGCTCATCACCGTAGAGCAAAGCGACTTTTTGGTAAATTTTCTCGTTGTTCATACTCTGCTCCACTAGATTTTAAAGCCAATGCGTAGGTCGATGGAATTGTTCGGTTTGACTAACCACTCTTGTTCCACGCTCTGCTCGCGGTAGTTCACACGCTCCACCTCAGCAAAATGGGCAAATGCTGTGGTATCAAGTTGCTGCACATCCTCTGTGGCATTAAACAGGCGCACAATAACGGCATTATCTTGATAGAAGGAGTGACCAATACTTGAAAGCGTCAGTGGCTGATTAACTTCAAACAGGCTGAATGATTTCACCGCTGAACGCGCATCAAAGCGAACTTGGAATCGTTCGAGACGATTTTCAAAGCTGTTGAGTGATTGCTTCTGGTAGCTAAACGGCAGGTCGAGATATTGGCTTTCTAGGGCTCGCAGCGTTTGATGGCTAGCATCTGTCGGCATCGCAATCGAGAAAGCAAAGCTCATCGATTTTTGCAGCTGAGCATCTGGCGTATACACCACGGTATTGTTGATGCCCGATGCACGTCCCGGACGCCACAACAAATCATCTTTACCTAGCTTGCCCGTTGCTTTAAACAGCGTCAGCGCAATCACATCACTCTTTTCACCTTGCAAAACTTGGAACTCTTTCAGGCCGCGACCATTAATCACCACCGCTTTACCTGCTTGCTCAATCGCAACCGCACCATCTGTGGTTTCAATATCAATCGGACACTCACGGAAGCGCTCTTGCCAGCCTTCAACACTCGGCGCAATTGGACGCGTCATCACAGCAAACGGCTGAGTGGCGACAGACTCCTGGCTTTGTACATCGGAGTTAATCAGTACACGAACGCGGTGGTCACACGCCTGATTTACAGTGTGAATTGCGACTTTAAGCTGCTCGTCGTTGGCATCTAGCGTCAATGTAATTTCAAAACCGGCTTGAACCAGCTCGTTGCCTGCTTGACGCGACTCTAAATCTGAAGGCACTGGCATTGTTGCCAGCAGCGTCATCGTCTGCTCAGTCTCACCTACTTGGCTTGATAACCAAGTCAACTCATTAAGGTAACGTGGCGCGTCCCCTTCTAAAGGCGAGAAGTCGTAAGAGTCACCATCATCAGCCTGCTCTTCAAAACGCAGCAACTGTTCAATCACGCGGCCTGTTGCTTTGTTGGTTAAGCTCAGTTCACCATCTTTCAGCGTGACGGTTAACGCCGCATTTTCAATCGTTTGGACGTCACTGCTCTGCGTAAGCATGGCTGACTCTGACGAAACCACTTGGAACACTTGGTAGCCCATTGCAGGCAGGTTGGACACCTTCACGTTTAATTCAAAGCGGTAGTACGGCGGCACGGCGACTTCTTTCTCACCATCTTTGGTCACTTCAATAACCTTGCCACCATCTAACGTCTCACGCGCTAGAATCTCGGTCGCAAGCAAGGCTTTGCCATCCGACAAGGCAATAGATGGGTGCTTAGAGAAAGCAGTAACTTTAGCAACGCCGCTAAATGGTGTGATTTTTCCGTTAAAGAGCATCACTTCATTGTCATCACATGCGTTGCTAGCAATCTCTTTCACCACTAGGTTGTATAAACCGTGACAGATCTCTTCGGCTTGCTTTAGTCGGTGCATGATGTCAGCGTTGGTGGCATCGCTATTACACCCACCCATACTGTCATGGGCGTGACATTCAAGGATCTTCTTCCAAGCCATATCCACCAGCTCAGTATGAACTGTGATGCCTTGTGCCTTGGCAATCGCAATCACGACTTCAAGCTTCTTGAGTAAGAACTGCTCAATCTCGAAGTTAAGTTTTTTAATGTCGTAGCGAACAGAGCCAATCGTCTTATGGATACGTGTGTATCGCGGCGCTTTGAACTCACCTTGGTAAGTCTCAAACTCACTGCTGTTGCCACGAAGGAAATCAACAAAGCTTTCCATCGATGAGATAGTGTAAATGTCCCCAGCAGGCGAGCGTTCACTAGCTGCTTGCAAAGTTTCCGGTAGGTTCGGGTCAATGTTGACCTGATCGCCACCTGATGGGATCAGCACTTCATCAAGACCTGACAGCGACTTGATCTTGTCAATCATCGGGAAGATTTTCTTATCCAGATGTTCTGCATCAGGAACAATGTTTTTCGCTGCGCCGTAACCATGAACTAGGTTGTAAGCGTAGATTGAATCACCACCTTGCGACTTCCAGAAGAAGTGCGATTTTTCTACGTGTTGGTCGTAATCAATACCACGCCAAAATACGATGTTATCGATCCCCATTCCCTTGAACAGTGTCGGCATTTGTGCGTTGTGACCAAAGGTGTCCGGTAGGTAACCAACCTTCATGCTGTGACCGAGTTCTTCTGCGATATGCATGCCGTACTTCAGGTTACGGATAATCGACTCACCTGCCACATTGTAGGTATCAGTCTGAGTGTACCAAGGGCCGATAAAGAGTTTTTTATCGCTCACCAATTTAGCCATACGCTCACGCATGTACGGCAGCACTTTGAGATAATCTTCAACAATCGCAGATTGACCATCTAGGTGGTAGCAGCTGTAGCTTGGTTGATTCTCCAAAGTTTCAATTACTTTGGTGAAGTTATAAGTCGCCAGAACGTCACTGTCTTGCTGAGTAAAATACCACTCACGATCCCAGTGAGTGTGAGGAATGACATGTACTTTTGCCATGGGGAAACTCTCGATAAATTCTTGATAGTTTGGGGAGGCGAGCCTCCCCGCTAGACGTGTTTAGGCTTTTGCGTGGTCTGGTTTAGTGCACAGCAGTAGAGCTATAGCGATAAACATAGAACCCGCGATAACAGAAATGGTGTAGCTGATTGGGTCTGAAGATAGGAACCATCCCCAAACGGCTGGTAAAGGTAGGCTTTGCCATACGTTGAGAACGACAGCCAGTTGCGTACCGATAATTGAACCCAGAATCATGATTGGAATCATCTTCGGATTTTTCAGAATGAATGGAATCGCACCTTCTGAGATACCGATTAGGCCCAGCATCAGAGAAGTTTTACCGACCGTGCGCTCTTCACTTGAGAAAACTGGTTTGCGGAACTTGCCATCCAGCAGCGCCGCGATGCCCACACCGATTGGTGGAATAACGATACCCAACTCACGAGCAATCAGGTCAAACCCTTCACCCATGCCGTTTAAACCAAGCGCAACTGAACCTGCTGCTTTGTTGATTGGACCACCTAAGTCAAAGGCTGTACCTGCTGCAATCACCATTGAGTAGATACCGCGCCCTGCATCACCGGCTTGAGTAAACAGGTCAATCATCGCAAGGTTTACAGCGCCAAAGAATGGGTTAATCGCATACTCCATAGTAAGCACCATCACGACACCCGTCACCGCCGGGACAAGTAGCATGGTCTTGAGTGTGGTCAGTTCAGTTTTCACCTTAATCACATCGTTAAGGTAGCGAACCAGATAACCCACAAGGAAACCAATCGCAATCGCACCGAAGAAGCCAGATGGCGCCCAGCCTTCTAAATCAAAGAATCGCTTGTAAGGCTCATCGGTCATCAAGCCGCCAATAAAAGCAGGAATCAATGCTGGTTTGCCAGCAATCGAATACGCGAGGTAGCCTGCAAAGATTGGGTACATAAACTTGATGGTCATGAAACCAAGTTTATCTAGGGTTTGGATAGGGGTACCTGAGATATCAATGAACTCACCAGTGATTTTCGCCACCGCCATCAGCAAACCACCCAGTACTACAACAGGCAGCATGTAGCTGATACCCGTCATGATATGGCCGATTGCAACTTGGTAAGCAGAGCGCTTTTCATCATGCACTTCTACACCCCCATCTGATTTCTCTTTGCCGCGTAAAAACACGGTTGGAAGCAAATCATCGACGCGTTTAATCAGCTCTTGAGTGCGAACCTGAAGTGGATTAGCGTTATCAAAACGCTCCATGTCCATAATAGGTACATCAACCGCCAAAACAACGCCGTCTGCGGTTGCAATATCATGAGCAGTGAGTTTGTTTTTAACACCATCACTTCCCTGCGTTTCGACCTTCACTTCATAGCCTTGCTTTTCAGCCCAGGCCTTGATTTTTTTAGCCGCCATAAAGGTGTGTGCAATGCCGGTAGGGCAAGCGGTCACTGCAACGAGTTTTTTCTTACTCATGGTTGTTCACCGTTATACTTATCAACTGCGGCAAGTATATTTAGCGGTGATGTATCAAGGTACAGTTTCCTCGTACAACCCATGTATGACGATACTTTTGTGATAACTATCAAGGTAATTTCCCGCATTTTAACGCCTAATATTAACCATTCTGTTATTAAGTCTTAGTGTAAGCGATGAATACCTTTAAAGGGATCGAACGAGTCATATATGAGTACCTGATCAGCCACGCCAAAGAGCTAGATTCAGTCTCAGCCAAGACGATAGCCAACAAGGCCTTGACCACAACAACATCGGTAAATCGGGTGTGTAAAAAGATGGGCTATGCGAGCTACACTGAGCTCAGATACAAACTCGCCGACGACCTGAATAAAGATGTCTCGCCAACAACTCAGGGCGATGCCCAAGCGCAGCGAGTCGACAAGATAGCTCAGTCGCTGATTCACTCTCCGGTGGTCTATCTATACTCTCGTGGGGCGTCGATTGTGAGCGTTTCATATTTGTCGCGCTTTCTTTCCCTCGCTAACATTCCTCATCTAGTGATTACTGATATTCACCAGTTAGCTCGCGCGGAATCAGGCACAGTTATTCTTATTAGTAAATCAGGAGAGACTCAAGCTGTGGTCGATATGGCCCACAATGCTAAGCGCAAAGGATTAAAGGTTTTTGCAATTAGTCATTTAGGTTCAACATTGGCAGGCATAGCAGGTATCAACCTCGACTTGGAAGAACAGGTCGATGGTATCTCTCCCTATCATCGCGAATCTCAAATCCATATCTTAGAGCTAGTCGATTTGATCGGACGAGAGCTGTTAGCGGGTTAGTTCTTCGCTCGGGCTGTGAAGATACGGGCAATCCCACCCAAAACCAGTAATGATGAGATAGCAGCGGTTAACGTTATCGACTCACCTAGCCCTATACTTCCTGCGGCAAAGGCAATCACAGGCACCGCTAACTGAGAGACAGACGCCTGAAGAACTGAGATATGTTTAACAACTTGATACCATAAGATGTAACCAAACCCGGAAGCAAAGACGCCCGACAGTAGTGCCCACAAAACGCCATCAGCCGTGATCGTTTCGAGCGAGACAAGTAGTGGGCTGGCAGAAAAAGCAAGCACACTTGCGAGCATAAACCCTTGGGTAATAGACACTGAAGCAACGCTATTTTGACGCCCTAACAGAGTGAAAATACCCCAACAGACGCCAGAAACAAGCATTAGAGCAGCGGCACTCAAACTCGGAGCCTCTGCCGACGGTAGCATTAAAACAGTAAATCCAGATAGCGCAACTCCGATACCTAGCATCTCTTTCGCACTTAAGCGATTGCCAGAAACAACGTGAAACACCACTAAGGTCAGCTGCACCATACCAAACAGAATCAAAGCGCCGGTCCCCGTACTGAGCTGGGTGTAAGCATACGAAAAGCAAACTGCATAACCAAAAAGAGAGATGCCTGACCACCAGCTGTGTTTATCAGTAAAGAAGCGATAGCTCATTTGGCCACGCCAACTTTGAATAAGCAGCAGTGTTACCGCTCCGGAGACCAATCGTAGCCAAGTGAAAGAACCCGGATCAATAGCGTGATTCGCCAATGCTAGGCGACAAAAAAATGAGTTGGCGGCGAAGGCAATTAACGCGACGACAAGTAGTGAAATAGTGTGCATGACTCTCCCTTTTAGCTAGAAGAGTGTAGTGGGTAATCAAGCGCTTGTAATAGCTTTAATCATTCTGGTTAAGACGGATTAGCTATAAAGAATCAGACATAAAAAAGCCAGTCAATGAACTGACTGGCAAAGGACAGATAGAGAACTAAAAACTACACTACAGGTTCATTACAACGCCAAAACGCACCGCGTAGTCATTGTCGCGATTACCATTGCTATCAACATAAGTCTCGTCTACCGACACTAACTCCATGTATGGCGTCCAAGTTTCATCCACTTTGTAGTTAACCATGATGGTGTGCTCCCAGTAATCGTCTCGGCCCGTACCCTGATCAACACCGTCTTGAACGCGGTAGCGAGGGTTATACATTAGACCCCAATCACCAATGTTTTTAGAGATCCACAAATCAAACTGATTTGATGCTCCGCGTGTCGTGCCGCTACCATCCAAATACTGCTTACCGTTAGCATCATTTGACCAGTTGTAGCGGTAGCGACCTGTCATCGACACCCCGTTGTCAAACGTGGTGCCTAACTTTAAGTACGGGCGATATTCCGTCCAGTCAGAAGTTGTGACGGTGACCAGACCTGGAGACCAATACCAATCATCATTAAGATTAAACTTGTAAGACGCTTCAAACTCTTGAGCCGCGGCTTGCAGGCCGTTTTTATCTGGGTTGTTAGCATCATTGCTGCCAAAGTAAGCGTCGTTATGTAGCTGAGCCGCTTCTGCACTGAAGTAAAAACCGTTGTCGAAAGTATGCATAAACTTCACGCGGCTATCACGATTTTCTGACGTCGTATTGTAACCAAAACGAACATCAAGTTTGGTTTCTCCAGCAATAGCAGAAGTCGAGGCACCTGCAAGCAAAGCTGCGCAAATTAGGGTTTGGAGTTTCATTCGTAGACCTTTAAAAATGTTTATAAAAATGTGCTGTCAGCGACGCCAAATATAGGGCTACGAATAAACTCGGTAAAAGGTATGGTGATACATTCGCTGTATCAAGATTCTATTGAGCCCCAAGTCACAGCAGATGTTTCTAGGTTGTTTCTATTCAAAGAGACACGTAAGAAAATGTGACAGGAAAATCGCTACGAAACGGGCAAAGAGTAGGTGTTGTGACTTATCTCGCGGCGAAAAGAGAACAATCAGATATGCTGAGTGAGTTATAGCAAAAAGGAACCACCATGAAGCGCCTAACACTACTTTTTACGTTACTGGCTGCGCTAAGCCTTCCAGCTTTCGCCTCTGAGCGGGCAGAGATAGGCTGGCAATGGATAGAACAAGGCGCAATGATTGTTGATGTAAGAACGCCACCAGAGTTCGCAGACGGGCATTTACCTCAAGCTGTGAACTACCCGCTCTCAGCGCTAAACATTCACTTTGCCGATATCGATAAAGACACTCAAATAGTACTCTATTGTCGTAGTGGCAATCGTTCAGGGAAGGCTTATCAGTATCTAAAAGCAAAAGGCTTTACCAATTTGCATAACGCTGGCGGTTTGATAGAGATGCTAGAGAGTCAAAACTGATAAGCTCTGCCTTGAACAATAACTTCCTACTTAATTTGATGCCGTTTCACCAATTCTCGCTTGTGATTGTATGATTCAATAAGCTCCTGCTGGGTTTTCCCTTCATTGTGATAGAAAAGTCCACCTTGCTGCTTGAGCTTATTGTAGTGCTCGCGGACCATCGACAGCACTAAATCCACTCGCTTAATAGTAGTCGGTGTACAACTTTGACCATCCAGATCATCCTCAATATCGAGTACATGCGAGCGAAACATTTCTACTTGGAACAAAGAATCGAGCTCGTGATCATTCTCCAGTGCTTGCTGGTAGCATTTAGCAAGATGCTCTTTCTCGGTAAGAACACCTAGATCTGCATCGTTATTTCTCAGCCAATTTATCTGTTCTACTAAGGTATTGAGCGCTTCGTACTTAACATTTTTAAAGACCTCAATAGAGTCGTAGTAAGATAAATCATTCTCTAACAACCAACCGGATAAGAAGCGAGTGTCAAATCGCTCACAGAAGTTGAACATAGGTGCTTCTAGCCCATTGCTGTTGAGTTCTTTAAGTGGATTGAACGGATACATATAACCAAAATCGAACAGCCATAATTTATGCTGCTCATCAACAAGCAAATTACCTGCGCATAAATCCCATTCAAATAGACCTATCTTTTCGCACGCTGATAACGTGGAAAACAGCTGCGAGAGCATTGAACTCGTTACCTGTTTAACGGGTTCCCCTTCAATCCAATCAGATAGAATAATGCCTAAACGATAATCAGCATAAATCGTAGACACTATGCACTCGAAATCCGGCGAAGTACTCGTATCGTCTTTTTGCTGCTGAATATCGAAACGACGTTGGACTTCGTTAAGGAAGGAGTACTGACCATCGAGGTTTTTCACTTTCGCCTCTGGGCGCTTTTTCTTCAGGGTATATTCCTTGCCATCAAAACGAACCCGAAACACCTCTGCGGTTAGTCCACTTTGAAATGTGTCGACAACATAATCAGAGTCAGCAGTGGTGGCTGCCAATAACTCGGGAGAAATAGGACATTGCTTAGCACAACCGACAATTAGGTTGCGTTCACTTAGGTCAAACTCTTGCTGTTGTAACTGACGTTGATTCACGGGAGACTCCTTGTCTGGCATGTGTATTTGGTGATTTTATCAACAGCAACATGATGTAAATCCTCCCAGATTTATAAATTCAGGGTTGAGAGAAGAGGCGTAAGCCAAAAGTATAAGCCTATGATTGTTATCACGAAGCAGTCTTGAACCCTGATAGTTTTCTGTACATTAGTGACAATGGCGCTAAAATGCTCATCAACGAATAACCGAAAGTGACAACACTTTCATAACTAACTTAAGGAGGAATTTATGTCTTTGTGGTGTTCAATCAACCCACGCTTTTATGGCATGAAGGCTCGCTCAAGAGTTTTAGATATCGCGCTGCGATAATCTCGACTTGAGCGAAATATCAACTATAGACGAATAACGTCCCCGAGTACTTTCCCTCAAGCTCGAAGAATTATTGTCAGCATAGACAACGGCCTTTTGCGCCCCAAATTCTTGAGAAAATTATGAGTACTTATTTAACTGCACAATCACTAACTCTTTCCTACACCTCAAACCCGCTGTTTAAAGCACTAACCTTCACCCTTAATCGTGGTGATAAAATCGGACTCATTGGTCATAACGGCTGTGGCAAAAGCTCGCTATTGAAGCTACTCAATGGTCAATACGAGCCGACTGAAGGTCACATAGCCAAAGCAACTCATTGCCTTATGAGCTATGTAGAGCAACATGTTCCTGAGCACCTTTATAGTCAAAGTATCCGTGAAGCCTTAGCTGAAATGTTAAGTATGGATGACGACTGGCGCGCTGAACTGGTGTTGGCCGAGCTTGGTTTTTCTGACTCTGAGCAAGATATGCCTGTCGCCAATTGCAGTGGTGGTCAGCAGATGCGATTGCTTATCGCGAGAGCCATTATCAATCAACCAGACTTACTGCTTCTCGATGAGCCCAGTAACCACTTAGACTTACCTTCGTTACTTTGGCTAGAGCAGTTTCTCTCCAATTGGAAAGGCTCTTTTGTGTTGGTTTCACACGACCAAACTTTGCTAGATCGAGTGACAAATACGACTTGGGTCATGCGAGATCAATCTCTTCATCATTTTGCCCTACCTTGCACCCAAGCAAGAGCTGCACTACTTGAGAAAGATCGGCAAGACCAAGCCCGACATGCCAACGAGCAAAAAGAGATAGACCGAATAGAGAAAAGTGCTAAACGGCTCGCGACCTGGGGTAAGGTTTATGACAACGAAGATCTCGCCCGTAAAGCAAAAACCATGTTCGCGAGAAAAGAGCGCTTAGAGGAAGCTCAAACAGAGCTGACAGAAGGCACACCTTGGCAGCTTGTATTGCAAGGTGAAGCTCTGCCTGCCAATCGACTGCTTGAAACCGGCGAGTTTAGCGTTACACCACCAGATAGCCATTTCCATCTATTTAATATGGTAGAAATGCGCGTAAAAAGTGGCGACCGAATTGCGGTTTTAGGAAGTAATGGCTGTGGTAAATCAACCCTGCTTAACCAACTTTACCGACATTATCTCACCGAGATTAGCCCATTGAGCTCACAGGCTGTCACCTTCCATGACAGGTGTCGCTTAGGATATTACGACCAGTCTCTCAAGCAGCTGAAAGACTCTGACACTATAAGCGACGCCTTACAGGCCTTTTCATCCGTGAATAGTGAAATAGCTAAGCGTTCGCTGATTGGTGCAGGCTTTGAGTATACGCGGCATAACCAAGATGTGGCATCACTCAGTGGTGGTGAGCGTGCGCGCCTGCTATTTATCGGCCTAACCCTCGCGAAATACCATCTGTTGTTTCTTGACGAGCCAACCAACCACTTGGATATGGAAGGCAAAGAAGAGCTGATTGCGACTTTGAATGAGTTCAATGGTGCAGCACTCATTGTCAGCCACGATCGTAGCCTCATTGAACAAAGCTGCAATCGTTTCTGGTTAATCAACAATGGCACATTGACCGAATACCTAAGTGTTGAAGAGGTGTATCACCAGATAGCCGGCCATCCTGACACAGCGTTAGCTGTTCAAGCATCTGATAATCAGCAGGAGTTGAGTCCCTTCGATGGAAAGCTAACTGGCGAAGAGCAACTGTTGGAGCGTTTGATAGAGCTAGAAACGTTACTTGAAGAAGATCTTGAGCGTAAACCTAAACATCAAAAGCCCAACCTGCAGCAAGGTTGGCGTGAGGAGATAGAACAAATAAACAGTCGACTATAATCAGAAAGTAAGGGCACCATCAGGTGCCCTACATTATTCGTACTGTTTAATCAGTTCGGCAATTCTTCCCGACTGTTGCAGAGACTTCAGCCCGGCATTAAAAGCCGAAAGAATACTCTCTTTGTTTGGATGATCACGACTGATAGCAATATATAACGGATTCTCTGCTAATGGTTTGTCGATCAAAGCAAAGTCATTAATCTCTAACTCATTGTTTTTTACATACCACAAGAAAAAAAACTTATCGGCCACTAATGCATCGATCCGGCCAGCTTTTAACTTTCTCACGTTGGTGGCTAAACTATCAGAATCCATCCGATCAAAAGCATTCGATTTCAAGAAGTCATCATCATAGGCATAGCCTCGCAATACTCCAATCCGTTTCTCTTTTAAACTTTCTAGACCTGTATAACTGAATGAGTTTTCTTTTAGCGATACAAAGATGAGTGAATTGGTCAGATAGGCGTCACTGAAATCAAGATACTCGAGTCTCTCGCTACTCTTCCAAACGGTCAGCGCAATATCATAGCGCTGAGTCGTTACCTCCCTTAAAGCTCGGCTCCATGGTTTAATGGTATTTTTAATGGTGTAGCCTTGCTCAGCAAAGGCTTCCGAAATAATCTCATAGGCCAAACCTTTCACTTCTGCAGAGTCGATAACATATGGCGGCCATTCATCCTGTATCGTCCATACTATGCGCGAAGGAACCTGCGCTTGAGCTGAAAAGACAAACAACATACATATTGTGATAAACCGGACAATCATGATTAGTCCCTCTCAATCATATTTCGAGTTAGAGTCACTGCTTCTCGACACCTAACCTCGGTTCTCTCCGCCTTTTACAACACAACGCCTTTAGTGAAGAGAATGCAACGCGGTAAGGTTAAACTCTAACGCTGGCTTAAGAAGCTTTGGGGGCGTCAGTTGATGATCTCGTCCCTCCCTTTTCTCAACAAATTGTTGGCATGAGGTATTCTCATCAACCAAGATGTTGTCATGCTTTTCATCACCTATCGTGGTTTTATAATGGAGGTTTTCTGCCTTATCTGGGTAATCATGACAAAGGTACACTTCTGTACTGTCCTTCAATTCATACAGCTTACGTATCGACTCAAACATTTTCTCAGCGCTGCCACCAGGAAAGTCAGCCCGACCCGTACCATTAAAAAACAATGAGTCACCAACAAACAGTGCATCACCTATCTTAAAGGTTAAGTCAGATTGGGTGTGTCCGGGTGTCGCAATGACCTCTAAGTGAGAATTGCCAAAATCCATCTCTTCATTTTCTAATAGATAATGTTCAAAATGATAAAGCTCACTGAGACACAGTTCGTCCTTCCACTGCGCATAAACCTCTTTTACCCCTTCTGAAACGTAAATCGGAGCCTGAAGTTCCTTACTCAAATAAAACGAACCCGACAAATGATCCGCGTGAATATGCGTTTCCAAAATAGCCACTATGTGCAGCTGATTGATTTGAATATGATCAATAATCTCTTGCGCAGACTCGTAGCTAATCTCGTCATTTTTCACATCATAATTGGCAACAGGATCAATGATAATCGCTTCTTTTGTATCCTGATCAGCCACCACATAGCTTATGGTGCCAGAGTCAGGATGAAAAAAATGTTGGATGTTCTGAGATGCCATTTTGCCTCCTTGAGAGGGGTCGGATTCAATAGGAAAAATAGAACAGCGAATAGTACTCAGTTTAGACCTTTGTCAGGATCATGAAGGAAAAAAGTACGACTAAAATGAGCAATGAAATCGTAATATTATGTTCGTAGAGCAAGCAAATACTTGTTTTAACGATAAGTTTTCGATAAGGCATCGCTGTGCAAATAAGCGAGTGGCAGGTGACTTCTTAACTCAGTAATTAACTCGTTTGCAGATTGTGCATCAAGTCTATATGGGTTGAATTCAGGTGAATCCATAAAATAGAAGTTGAGCGTTTTTAGAATCTCTGATTGAAGCAAATAAGCCATAGACCAACCGCTAAACTGCCTATTTTCTATTGAACTTCTATCTAGCAGCGTGACATTACAATGACGCTTATCTTTCTGGATACGGCGATAGGTAGACTCCACATTCTCCTCGCTACCTTCCAAATACTGTATAAAATAATGTTGATTGAAATACAAAATCCCCGTGACTTCATGTTCACCATTATTTTCCTGAGCACTGTTCATTATGTCTTCAAAAGATGTCAGCTCAAACTCCTTGCTAACTGTGCTCACATAGATAAGTTTAATCAGATCCATTGATATCCCTCAAAGTGCATATAGGCAAAGCTTAGTCGCGACTGTCGTAAGTTACAAAACGATCAATTGCAAATTTTGACAATAAAAAAGGCCCTTCTGCCAAAACAGAAGAGCCTAGATATTTGATTAGTCAGATTACGCGTTTTCTAGGTCAGCAACCATTGCCTTAGAAAGAGCTTCAGCCACCTTGATACCGTCAATACCCGCAGAAAGGATACCACCTGCATAACCAGCCCCTTCACCTGCTGGGTAGAAGCCTTTAAGGTTGATGCTCTGGAAGTCTTTACCACGCTTGATACAAACTGGAGAAGATGTACGAGTTTCAACACCAGTCAATAGACCGTCATCAGACGCAAAGCCTTTGATCTTCTTATCAAACGCCGGAATTGCTTCACGGATCGCTTCAATGGCAAAATCTGGTAGCGCTTTAGAGATATCCGTTAGGTGGATACCTGGAGTGAATGACGGCTGAACGTCGCCAATCTCACTCGGATCGCGACCTTTAAGGAAGTCACCAATTTTCTGCGCTGGTGCATCATAGTTTTCACCACCAAGTACGTAAGCACCTGATTCAAGCTCACGCTGGAAACGGATACCTGCTAGTGGGTCACCTGGGTAATCACGTTCAGGGTCGATACCCACCACGATTGCACTGTTTGCATTACGCTCTGAACGCGAGTATTGGCTCATACCATTGGTAACAACGCGACCTTCTTCTGACGTAGCGGCGACGACAGTACCGCCCGGACACATACAGAAGCTGTAAACAGTACGACCATTCTTACAGTGGTGAACCAGTTTGTAGTCTGCTGCGCCAAGAATTGGGTTGCCCGCGTTAGGACCAAAGCGCGCTTCATCTATCATTGACTGCTTGTGCTCAATTCGGAAACCAACCGAGAACGGCTTCGCTTCCATGTACACGCCGCGATCGTGCAGCATTTCAAACGTATCACGCGCACTGTGGCCGACGGCTAGAACAACGTAGCGAGATTTAATCTCTTCGCCGTTTGATAGGGTTAGACCCGTGATTTGCTCGCCATCCATGTGGATATCATCAACGCGAGTGCTAAAGCGGATTTCACCACCCAGTTCGATAATTTTCGCACGCATCTTCTCGATCATCGTTACCAGCTTAAAGGTACCGATGTGCGGCTTACTTACGTACATGATCTCTTCTGGAGCGCCTGCTGCAACGAACTCCGTGATTACCTTACGACCGTAGAAGTTTGGATCTTTTACTTGGCTGTAAAGCTTACCGTCAGAAAACGTACCTGCACCACCTTCACCAAACTGTACGTTTGATTCCGTGTTTAGAGTGCGCTTACGCCAGAAACCGAAGGTATCTTTTGTACGCTCACGAACCTCTTTACCACGCTCAACAACGATAGGTTTAAATCCAGCTTGCGCAAGAATCAGTGCCGCGAACAAACCACATGGACCAAAGCCGATAACCACAGGACGTTCAGTCACGTTCTCAGGCGCTTTCGCAACAAATTTGTACTCCATGTCTGGAGTTTCTTTTACGTGCGGATCACTAACGAACTGCTCTAGTAGCGCGGCTTCATTTTCAACCACCACGTCTAGCGTGTAGATCAATAGAATGTTGGCTTTTTTACGAGCATCGTAGCCACGTCTAAACACATTGTAAGAGATGACTTGGTCTTCAGAGATGCCAAGCTTCTTGGTAATGGCAGCAGTCAGCGCCTCTTCCTCATGATCAAGAGGAAGTTTAATTTCATTTAAACGTATCATGTTGATGTCTCGTATAGATAGGTGTCTTAGCCAAAACCGTTTGACGAACGGTCAGCTCACAATGGCGCGCATTTTACGAGAAATTGAATTGTCTGTCATACTAAATCAAACATATTGAATTTTGCCTTGGGATGAGTATTATCCCCTCTCTTCTATTTTGACTAACTTAAGAGCATTCATCATGGCGTTTGTCGTAACTGATAACTGTATCCAATGTAAATACACTGACTGTGTCGCTGTATGTCCGGCAGATGCGTTTCATGAAGGCCCAAACTTTATGGTCATCAATCCAATCGAATGCATTGATTGTGGTCTGTGTGTTGATGAATGTGATGCGCACGCGATCTTCCAAGAAGATGAAGTGCCAGACGATCAAACCCTCTTCATTGAGCTCAATGCCGAACTTTCCGAGCTTTGGCCAGTGCAAACCGAAGTAAAGACAGCCATGGATGAAGCAGAAAAGTGGAACGGCGTGCCAGACAAGCTAGGCATGCTGGAGAAGTAGCGAGAAAACGAGAAAGCGAGAAAGCGAGAAAGCGAGAAAGCGAGAAAGCGAGAAAGCGAGAAAGCGAGAAAGCGAGAAAGCGAGAAAGCGAGAATTTTGAAGGGTTGGCATTTTGTGTCAACCCCTTGTTTTTCTGGGTCATCCTTAAGAATGAAGAACGAGTGAGTAGGAATCTCCAACTTGTTTTTGGACAAAAATGAGTTACGAAAAATTGAATACTAACAACTCATGAATAACTACAAGTATGGCAAGTCTAGCCGCGGGATAGCAGACTACTCATTTCTTTCAGTTTGCTTTTTTAGTATTGATTTCAATTCCCGAACCTCTGCTTTGAGCTCATGCACCTCTTCTAAGATCTGAACCTCCATCTTACGCTCGTTAGAAGTGTCCATGATCCACGAGGCGAGAACCGCGGTAAAGCTACCAAACATACCAACGCCAGTCGTGATTAAAACAATGGCAACAATGCGCCCTTCTAGAGTCACAGGGAAAAAGTCACCGTATCCAACCGTTGTGATGGTGACGAATGTCCACCAAAACGCATCACCAGCGGTATGAATATTGGCACCCGGCATGTCCTTCTCAAGATAGAGAATATAAATCGAACCAAACACCATCATCATCAATGAAGTGACCACCATAAAATGCAGTGACGTCGACGCTTTGTTCTCATTGATTGCATGAGAAATCATAGAGATAGATTTGATTGCACGGATTAGGCGAAACACACGAATCAAACGAGCAAACTGGTTCATCTCCATTAACGGAATACAAGAGATAAGGTCAAGCCAGCCCCATTTCATGTATTCAAGCTTTGATGGCGCAGCACGATACTGCTGCACAAAATCGATAAAGAAGATCATGCAGATAAAGGTATCTACGTAAATCAATATCTGAAGAATTTCAGGCGGTAACTTAAAGATTAGTTCAACGGTTAATGAGACCACAACAAACAAAGACAGTATTAAGACTGCCAATTGAAAGCTTGTGATTTGTTCCGGTACTTTTGGTCGATACATAATGGCAATCCAGTGAACCGCAAAGTAGACTGCCCTGCGGTTCAAACAAAAGGGCTTAATCGAGCTATTGCTCAGCTTCTTCAGTCAGGGTTTTAAATGCAGTTCTCACAGGAATGAGGATCTGAGAGAACAATGCTGCTCCCCATACGACATTGGCTACAATTGAAGGAACAAACGACACAATAGCAAGCGTCACAAAGCACAGCGCAATACCAATATAACGAACTTTAGCAGTAGCAAAACGATGGGCCGTGCGAAGTTCAATCACGTTTTGAATCTGAAGCAAGCAATACAGGTATGTCGCCAAGCCTAAACACCCAATCAACGCATATTTGAATGGGTATTGATCCATAAAGCTAATCTTCACTTCCGCTGACAGTGCAACACCTATAATGACAGCAGAAAGCATCAAGAACAGGTGAGCGACCGTCCACTTGATGAATGTTTTCGGCTCATTATCACGCGGCTTGCCATTACCAACAAAATCAAAATAGATCCAACATAAAACGAAAATTGAGAGACCACCAAATGCGTAATTAACAAACACATCGCCAACCACATCATCGATGCCCTTTTCTGCAAGAGTAATGACAAGCTTAAAAAAGCCCTCGCCAGCAACGATAAGTAGTAGCAGTACAAAACGTTCCGCCATATGTCCAAAGCGCGGTAAGAATCGCTTGCTGTAAAGTACGCCAACTTTTGGCGCGACATACAACGCCGCTAAAATCACCATCCCGGAAGCAAAGACCATGTAGCTATATGGCGCAGGGAGAAACGCACTAATAAAGAAGATGACTGAGCCAATAGCAAAGTTTCGTGACATGCGACTTGGTAGACAAGTCTCACTATCTTCGACCGTTTTAGCCCTGAAATAGAGCAGTGACATAATCGCTCGGTTTATCGCGTAACCTATAGCAAAGTAAGCCCAACCAGCACCATCAATATGCACTATCGCTGATGACATGATCATAATGGTGATAATCTGCGCCGCCATAATGTAACGGTGCTGGACATCGGTGCTGACATAAATGGAGTTAAAAAGGCTTAAGTCAAACCAGGCAACCCAGATCACGGTAAACAGTGCAGCAAAAATGGCAAAACCACCAAAGCCAAGATGATGACTTAAGAAGTTCCCAAGAACAAAAATCGATACCACATGGGCTAAATCGTAAAAAAGCTCAATCCAATGCACATGATCATTGCTGCTATCTGCATCAAGATGATGTTTTGGTTTACGCCACAATGGGTGTTTTTGGGATAAATCCATACAGTTATGTCCTATAGGTTAGTACTCTATTCTGTTTATGTGGTTTATTATTGTAACCTCCTGCGATATTTCAAGTAGTATCCTTTTGGTAACCTATTTCTGCTTATCTATGCCTGCCCTTAACCCTTAAAAAATAAAGTGCCTATTAAACATAAACTTACTGTCAATTTTGCTGAAATTTATAGTGGTTACTAAAAGTTAACTAGTTGTAGTCTAATTCTAGGTAACCATAATAAACCGCAAGACAGCGAAATCATTATTCGCTCTGTAAACATCCAAATATTGAAGGGTTAATATCATGAGTAACGTTCTAATCATTAACGCACACGAACCATCTCCATTTTCTGAAGGCAAACTAAATGCGGCTTTAGTTGAGAAAGCTCGCACCCAGTTAGAATCAAAGGGCCACGAAGTTTGTGTAGTTACAATGCAAGATGACATCGTAGTTGATGAGCAACTGGCGAACTTTGAATGGGCAGACCGAGTGATCCTTCAATCACCTGTCAACTGGATGACCATCCCATGGTCTTTCAAGAAATACATGGATGAAGTATTCACTGCGGGGATGGGTGGTGCGCTATGTGCCTTTGATGGCAGAACGCCAGAAGAACCAAAGAAAAATTATGGAACAGGCGGGACTCGTACAAATACGAAATACATGCTTTCTTTCACATTCAATGCGCCAGAAGAATCATTCAATGATGATAGCGAATACCTATTCCAAGGTTGTAGTGTTGATGACTTGATGTTCCACATGCACGCAAACTTCCGCTTCTTTGGCATGTCTGCACTGCCAACCTTTGCTTGCTACGACGTTATGAAAAACGCAGACATTGAGAACGACTTTGCTCGCTTTGAAGCGCACCTAGACGCTAACTTCTAAGGAGATAACCATGAGCACTGAATTTAATTGTTACAACGCCGAAACTGCGCCTGAAGAGTCTAAAGCTCTGGTGGAACAGTCTCTGAAAGGATTTGGCATGCTACCCAATCTGCACGCAGTTCTTGCTGAAGCACCAGCGACGTACGAAGCATACAACACGGTTTTCGAACTGTTTATCAAGAAAACAACATTCAGCCCGCTAGAGCAGCAGGTGGTCTTCATGACAGCGAACTTTGAGAACAACTGTCACTACTGCGTTCCGGGTCATACATGGATGATGAAAGCAGGCAAAATGCCAGATGAAGTGATTGAAGCGCTGCGCGAAGGTACTCCAATTCCTGATGTGAAGTTACAAGCGTTGCATGATTTTACCAAAGAGCTGCTTGATAACCGTGGTCATATTGGTGATGAAAGACTGCAAGCCTTCCTAGATGCAGGTTTCACCAAGCGTCAAGCACTTGAAGTATTGACGGGTTTGTCTGCAAAGCTTATCTCGAACTTCACCAACGCACTGGCACATACTGAACCTGATGCGCCATTCCAAAAATATGCGTGGACGCATCCTAACGAGCGTTAATCTAAATCAACAGCAATAACACCACTCAAGTACTGTTTGCGTAACGCCTACAGTACTTTCTAATAAGGAATCATCATGAGTAATATGATTAAACTCGACATTATTAGTGATGTCGTTTGCCCTTGGTGCATTATTGGTTACAACCACTTACAAGCCGCTATTAAAGAGCTTGGCATTGAAGACCGCATCGAGATTGAATGGCAACCTTTTGAGCTCAATCCGGATATGCCTGCTGAGGGAGAAAACCTTCGTCAGCACGTTGCACGTAAATATGGCAGTAGCGTAGAGGAAAGTAAAAACGCGCGTATTCGTATCGCCAGCATTGGCGCGGAGCATGGCTTCAAGTTTAACTACTTTGATGACATGAAGATGGTGAACACATTTGACGCACACCTTCTACTTGATTACGCCAAGAGTTTGGGCAAGCAGACTGAACTAAAAATGCGTTTATTTACCGCATTTTTCAGTGAGCAGAAAGACGTCTCTGACCGCGAGATTCTCAAGCAAGAGCTAATCTTTGTAGGCCTTGACCCTGAAGAAGGAATGCGCTGGCTAAATGATGCGGAGCAACGTAGTGCGATACGTAACGCAGAGAAACAATGGCAGCAAATGGGTGTTTCAAGTGTGCCAACGGTCGTCTTCAACCGTGAGTCTGGCGTTTCTGGGGCGCACCCAGTTGAAGGTTATAAACAAATCCTATCTGAACTGATGGCTAAGGCGGATGCAGAATAATGCTTTGCCGTTTTCATCCAGACGAGGTAGACATTCTCACGCCCATAACTAGGTTACTAAAAGTATACCAGTTGCAACTGGTTTCCTAGTGGCTTATCTTTTTATCTACTTAGCAGTAAACCCAATTCAAGGAGTCGAGATGACATACTCACAGAAGCTCAAAGCCGGTGACACTTTCCCTACATTAGAAGCAACAACCTTGGATGGGACCAAAGTTACGCTAGGTCAGCCTCTAGGTGATGCAACATGGCAAGCGGTGTTTATCTATCGTGGTAAGCATTGCCCGCTTTGCACCAAATACCTTAACGAAATTGAGACTCACAAGCAGGCCTTCAGCGATGCAGGCGTTGATATTTTGGCTGTCTCTGCCGATTCAAAACAACAATTAGAACAACATCTAGAAAAGCTCGATATCAGTTTCCCTATTGCTTATGGTCTAAGTGAGCAACAAATGAAGACGTTAGGGCTTTATATTTCTCTACCGCGTTCAGAAGCAGAAACTGACCATAACTTTGCAGAGCCGGGGCTATTTGTCGTCAATGAGCACGGCAATGTCCATGTAGTTGACCTATCAAACAACCCATTTGTAAGGCCAGAGCTTGGCGCATTAACTCGCGGTCTAGCCTGGATTCGTGATCCAAATAACCATTACCCAATCCGAGGAACGCTAGACTACTAAGTCTCAAACCTCACAGGCAAGAATGAAAAAGGCAATCTCGTAACAGGTTGCCTTTTTGTATCGGTTGTTCAGTGATTGTTTGAACCAACACTACATAGCCGAACATCATTTAATCTGAATATTGTTACTTTCAGACCACTTCCTCAATTCATCAAGAATTGTCAGAGCGCTTGTGCCAAACTCAGTCAGCTCATAACTCACCGCTAGTGGCTTGTCATTGATCACGCGACGTACCACCATATTTTCACTTTCTAGCTCTTTTAGGCGTTGGTCAACCATCTTCTTACTGGCTCCGCCCAACATTCTTGTAAGATCATTAAACCTCACTGGGCCGTCTTTCAGGTGGTAGATGATGGAACCCTTCCACTTAGAACCCAAGATCCGCATACCTTTTTCTATCGCACAAGGCTCAGAGCAGGCATTGATAACATTCTTACGTCCTTTGGGGTCTATTTCTACTCTTGCTTTCATACAACCTCACCAATCAAGAAACCAGATAGCTGGGGTTCATTCATTGAAAGAAGCCACAAATATCTGGTTTAAGTCTTACGCCATAGTAGCACTACGCGCCAATTGAATTAAGTTCTCAGTAGAGGTAATTAACGAACCCTACTGGTCTTGTTAATTAAAATAGCTCATTAAGGTGCGATTCAAAGCGTGCAAAGTCATTTTCAATATCGCCATTCTTCATCACGTCATAACAAGCGAAAGTCGGCAATGCTGACATACCAAAGAAACGAAAGTTAGCGTGCATGTGGAACATTAAATCATCCACACCTTTACCTTGGAATAAGAATTCATCTTGATCATCAAAAGATTCTTTTGGTGCGTTGAATGTCAGTGAAAGCATATATTTGGTGTTAGTACGCGTGCCACCTGTACCATAGTTCTTAGTTGGCTCTTCTGCGCTACGACCATCAAAAGCACACAATGCGCCGCCCATACCAGCAGTGAATACTTCATCCATATATTTTTTGAAAGACCAAGGGATCGTCATCCAGTTTACTGGGGATTGCAGAATAACACGATCAGCCCACTCAAAATGCGCTAACTGTTCATCAACGACCCATTCCTCTTGCATGGTTACGATGCGAACTGAATGACCTTTCTGCTCTAATAATGTCGCCGCTTTATCTACCAAAGAAGCGTTAAGTTTACCTTCTGAGAATGGTGATGGTTCGTGGGCATTGATGATAAGAACGTTACTCATAGCTAATTACTCCGCAAAAAAAATAGATTGGATACACAAATGAAACCCTCGTCTCTTGTGTCTTGCGGTATATATTAGTTACCTGATATTGGATTACAATTAGTATACTTTTAGTAACCTACTCTTAAGAGTATATGGAATGACTCATATAGGGTCACAGACTGTCAGAGACTAGCTAATTGGAACCCTAAGAAATAGGGCTCCTTTCAACTAACAATCAGTGTCTTCTGAAAGTAATAATGCATCTTCTAGTTCAACACCAAGATAGCGAATCGTGTTATCTACCTTTGTATGTCCCAGTAAAAGCTGCACCACTCGAATGTTTTTCGTTTTTGCATAGACTAATGTAGCTTTGGTTCGCCTCATTGAGTGAGTACCATAAAGATGAGAATCCAGCCCAAGATCTGATGCCCACTTTCTGACTAGGGACCTATAGTACGAATAACTAATTGGTTGTTGCTCTCGTCTTTGGCTTGGAAAAAGAAAATCGCTGGCGTCTAAAGCAGAAATCAAAATCCATTTCATTAGACTTTGTTGAGTTCTTGTCGTTATTTCAAATTGAACTTCAATGTCTGTTTTTCGTTGAGTATGCTTAGCACGACTGAATATCCTACCTTGAGAAGATACATCGCAAACCCTGAGCGAGAGCAAGTCACTTGCTCTAAGTTTGCTATCAATAGCTAAGTTAAGTAGCGCAAGCTGCATCAAACTATTTTCAATCTCTAGTCTGGTTCTGATCCGCCAAATTTCCTCAAGCCGAAAAGGCTTTTTGACGCCACTTCGTTTTGTTTTGTTGAAAACCACCATAATGACCTCCTTCTTATTTGGTCATCACGATTGTAGTTGGAAGGAAATGGGCAAAACTGAGTGTATAATTAATCATTAGTAAAAGTAGGTCACTAGTGATGCAAGAAACAAGTCAATATTGTTGCGCTAAGTAACTTTGGGGCATAAATAAGTTAACTCCACCAATTCAATTGACTCAAACCTTAAAAACTGACAGAGACTACTTTCTACCGCATACGGAAACGCCCAAAGTTATTAGCTTTGGGCGTTTCTTCTAACAAACATTGCTTTTTAATAAGCTGAGTTACGACAAACCGAGCTTTAGAGTGTCATATACAGAATTGGAAAAGGTTTTCCCATATCATCAACGGGCGAGCATGAAACGACCTTAAAACCCATATGCTCATAAAAGCCTACAGCTTGTGGATTCTGTTCGTTTACATCGACTTTCGTCGCGCCTAACTGCTCTATTGCATATTGCAGTAGCACAGCGCCAATGCCTTGCCCTCTTGCCTCGTTTAAGATGAACAACATTTCAATTTTTGATTCGTGAATCCCCACGAACCCGAGAATTGAACCACTTTCGTTTTTTACACATCTTAACGTGACGGCAGGGAAAGCCTGCTCAATGATAATGGGTTTAAAAAACTCAATATCTTCTTCTGTTATGAAATCATGAGTTGCTCGGACTGAGTTTTCCCAAACATCAAGCATTTCTGCGTAATACTCAGGAAGCACATTTTCTACAATCATTGTGTTGTCTCTTAAGTTGACTGAAATTCATGTGCAGCCGCAGTGGCGATTCTAGCCGAGAGAAAGTATGGCGTCTAGGTTGGTGTACGGGCGCTGAAGGAGATTCCCTACTCCTTCCTTCGTCAGTCTATGGAATGACGGAGAACTGGAGAACTGGAGAACTGGAGAACTGGAGAACTAAAGTTGACTCACTTTGAATAAGCGGGCAACTTTAGTTTTCTGGCAAATTGAAGCGCCCCTGCTCTTAGCCGTGTTGGCGACGCAGGTTGTCTAAGATGATGCCAGTTGCCATCGCAACGTTAAGTGACTCCGCACCACCAAAAGCAGGAATGGTAATCTTATCGGTAACAAACTTAGCGGCTTGCTCGCGAATGCCGTGAGATTCGCTGCCCATCAATAAAATCCCTTCTGCAGCAAACTCTGTTTTGTGCACGCTTTCACCTTCGAGGAAAGCACCATAGACAGGTAAGTTCGATTGCTCTAGGTAGCTTGGCAGGTCAAGTTGGCTAACCGTCACACGACCAAAGCTGCCCATCGTGGCACTGATGGTTTTTGGGTTGTATGGGTCAGCACAATCTGTACTTGCGACTATGTGTTTAATACCGTACCAATCGGCAACACGAATAATAGTCCCTAGGTTACCAGGATCAGACACGCCATCTAGCGCAATCATCAAGCCTTGTGCTTTTGGTGTCTCTACACTAGGGATTTCGACTACGGCAATCGCCGCATTGTTACTGACTAAAGTGCTCGCTTTCGTCAGCTCATCAAGTGATGCTTCGATGCACTCGAATCCACTTAGCTCAGTGCGATAATCAGCAAGAAACTCAGGTGTAGCGAACACCTGCTTTACCGTTAGCGCGCTATTCGCCAACTCAAGTACATTCTTCTCTCCTTGCACCAAAAACAGACCATGCGCTTTACGCTGCTTCTTTTGGCCAAGAGCTCGAAGTAGTTTAAGTTGGTTTTTTGAAATCATAATTTTTCCACAATGATGGGCTAACCCAGATAAAAGCGCGGCAATTATAGAGTAAAGCCTTGTTGAGCTAAAGAGGCCAACCAAGATTACGTAGATTCAGATTGTACCAATGCGATGATTTTGGTCGCTTTCTCGAAATGGTCAAGCTTATGAGTTTGTATCCACCATGTTGCTGCTTCCATTAACAGCTCTGGGTCGTCATTCTTGTTGGCAAAAAAGGCATAAAATGACACGCCTACGCCTTCTCCCTTCTGGGCAACTTTCTTCTGGCAAACAGCAATGATTTTTTTTTTGTAAAAACTGGCGCATCTCTTTCTCACAACTCACTTAAACTTCGTATCTTATCTGTTAGTGATCGTCATATCTAATCTTTCAGCCACCACCTACCGCTTGGACTGCTTTAGGTGGTGATAAGCAATTGGCAACGCGGCGCTAGCAACAATCACGAGTAGGCCAAGTATCGCAAGCTCATTAGGTATTTCGCTAAACAAGCCATATCCAAGAGCAACAGAGTAAATAATCTTTCCATACTCGACATTGGCAATAACGTTCGCTTCCCCATATTTATAAGCCGTCACACCAATCCACTGCGCCACTGATGAAAGCACGCCAACACATAGTAGTAGTCCTAACTCCGACCAACTCGGCCACTGCCAAGCTGCTAGGCTTGGTAACAAAGCCATGATTCCTACAAACAGCGCCTGATAAGCGAGTAGTGTAATTCTCGGCTCTTCTTGTGACACTTTTCGCACGCAGATAACAGCCACAGCAGCTCCCATTGCAGCCAGTAAGCCTGCTCCAGTATATTGTAGTGACGCTTGTTGGAACTGTGGCTGAACAACCATCATCACACCGATAAATCCCACAATGATGGTGAATAGGCGCGTAGCCGTGATGCGCTCTGACAAGCAAAACTTAGAGATGCACGCTACAAACAGGACTTGAGTAAAGCCAAGCGCCGTAGCGTCGGCTAAAGGAATATTACTTACCGTGACAAACCCAAAGTAAAGAGCAATAAACGCTCCTAGAATACGTAGCGCGTGAAGCTTAACTCGTTTAGGTCTAAGCAAAATGTCTAGGCTACGAACCATGGCTGGCATCAACAAGGTAATAAACACCAGTTGTCGGAAAAACAGTATTTGAAACACGTCAATGGTATCGCTTAGCACTCGAACAATAACACCGACCAGAGTAAACATTGCTGTTGAACATAGCGCTAAAACAATCCCTTTCCACATTGGAGGCAATTGGTCTAGCCTGCGAGTAAATGGCTGAGTACAGCTACTGAATTTATGGAGAGTATGCAAGATTCAATGCCTCGAAATTAACTGCCAAGAATCTAGCTTAAAGGTGACACTAATAGACGGGTCAAGAAACTCGAACATTGAAATGACAGTATGGGACAATCGCCATGTTAAACTTTTCAAAATCAAACAATTATCATAGGAGTTCGCTTGGAAACTGTAGAAAAGTACACTCAAGCCATGTTTGAGTTTATTGAAAAGGAGATGATTCAAGATCCCGCGCACGACATCAATCACGTTAAACGAGTCGTCAAAACTGCGCGCAACCTATGTGCGCAAGAAAACGCCAAGCTAGAGGTGGTAGTACCTGCCGCTTATCTGCATGATTGTTTCACCTTCGCTAAGAACCATCCCAAGCGCAGTAAGAGCTCTGTGGTCGCAGCCGACAAAGCAATCGAATTCCTTACTTCCATCCGCTACCCAGCTCAGTATTTAGATGCCATTCATCATGCGATTGTCGCGCACAGTTACAGCGCAAATATCACACCGCAAACACTCGAGGCGCAAATTGTGCAAGATGCAGATCGCCTTGATGCCTTGGGCGCGGTAGGGATTGCTCGCTGCCTACAAGTAAGTACTAACTTTGGTGCAAGCTTATACAGTTCAGACGATCCATTTTGTGAGAATCGAGAGATTGATGATAAAAACTACACCGTCGATCACTTCTACAACAAGCTGTTTAAACTAGAGCAGATGATGAACACTGACGCCGCTAAAACCGAGGCTAGAATCAGAACTCAGTACATGCGCACGTATTTAGCCCAACTCGCGAGTGAAATTTAGCCTTTGTAGAAAACCGCTAGCCAGACCGTTATCTCGTCTTGAGCGGTCTGCTTCACTTTATGTTTGCAGTGTGCGGGGATATTGACATGATCGCCCTGCTCAAGCTTAACGATACGGCCATCTTCAAACTCAATCACACCAAACCCAGACAGAACCATCACCCACTCGCTCTCATCTTGATCATACCAACCAGACTCTGGTGAACTTTGACCATGAGAGAGGATTCGTTCGATACGTACATCCTTACCCTTAACGATATCTTCAAATTGCTCTTCATTGAGAGAGTCCGGTAAGTTCGCAAGCAAATTAGTCATCATCGTTCCTTGTAAGGTTTTATCGTTTCTAATTTAAATCTATTGGCTGTAGAGGTTTTTTATCGTATCTCGCAACCACTTGATCTTTGGATTGCGGTTATTACGTTTATGCCAAATCATGGTGAATGGGATCTTAAGTTTCTGTTGCTGCTCCTCATCCAATGGAATCGGCATGGCAACCAGATCTGGGTGGAGTTGCTGGCAATATTTCTGACAATATTTTGGAGCGGTGGTGATCATCTCATGGCCGGCTTTTTCAGCAACAAACAGAGCCTGCTCAAACCCCGACATGGTTAAGTTGACGTTACGGCTTAACCCAAGCTCGATCAGTATTTCATCCAGAGCCCAGCTCTCACTTTTCTCCCACGTAACGTTAATGTGTGGGTAGCTGAGAAACGTCTCCAAGTTCCATTCCTGCTCAAGCGCGGGGTGATCTTTACGTAGATAAACCAAGGGCAAGTCAGTAAAGAGTACTTCAAAATTGATGTAATAAGGCAGCAGTTCAAGAGACTCTTTTGATCGAGGGTGGCTCTCTCTACCCGTAAAACCGATATCGACGTCACCACGGGCAATGGCCTCTAGTGAGTCATAGTCCCAATTGGTAAATTTAATCTTAGAATCTGGGTATGTTTGGTGAATGCGCTTAGTCAATTCATCAACCATGATCAAAGATAACGGAGACTCTACCCCAAGGTTAAAACGCACACCTGTTGGTGCTTCATCACCACGTCTTGAGACGATTTGGCTACCAATAAGTAGCCAGTCAGACAGACTCTCTTCCATGCTGCTCGTCAGTGGCGTTGGTCTTAAACCCTGCGGAGTATTGACGAACAACGGGTCATCAAACCAATCACGCAACTTACCCAATGCCTTACTTACCGTTGAAGGCGTGACATTGAGCTTCTTTGCCGTTTTGGTCACACTCTGCTCTTGTAGCAACAATTGCAGAGTAAGCAGTAAATTCAGATCAAGGCGTGCAAGTGATTTCTTCATGAAGATCGCTACGTGGTTGATTTGCTCCTAATAGTATTAAAGCGATGCCGATAACGCCACCAGCAACCAATGCAATGAGCAACATATTTACCGCAGACACACCAATCCATGCCATAAACCAGATATACAGGGCGGAGCAACACACTTGAGAAATACCCAGCACCGAACTGGCTAAACCGGCTTTGTTGGAAAAAGGGCTAAGTGCTTGACTCATCGCGACGCCAAACCCCATAGAGAACCCCATGCTAATCAAGCCAAAACCTAGCATGTAAAGCGTCGAGCTATCGCCATTCAAGTGAGCCGCGAGGATGACGATAGCCGACGTCAAAGTAATGATTTGTGAGCCTAGCAACAAGGTTCCTTGCTTAAAGTAAGACAGGGCAATGGGTGCTGAAAATGAAGTCGACATCCCCACCATCGCCAAGAGCGCCATTGCCGTAGAATATTCACCGCGGCTGAAGTTCAGTGTCTCCATCACTATCATTGGAGAGGTATTTACATAAGTAAGGATTGCCGTCACACCAAGAGAGGTAAACAAAACTCTAGAAAGGAAATAACGGTCCCATAGCGTTTCGTTAGAACTAGGTTCTTCGCTGTTAGACTGATCATTTGACTGTTTTGACAAGGTTTCTTTCAACACAAACGTCGCAATCAAGCAGACTAAAACCCCCATTGCCGCCATCGCACTAAACAGGACAGGCCAAGGAAATTTCAGCATGATTAAGTGCCCAATGACTGGTGCTAAAACAGGGATCATGCAGGTGATGCCGTTCAACATAGAGAGCACTTTAGCGCGCTTTTGATCGTCTAGCGTGTCGCGCAAAATAGCGAAGGCCACCACGTAACAACACCCTGCCCCTACGCCTTGGAAAAAACGCATCATCAGGAAAGCATCACTGGTTTGAGATGCGCCACCGAGCCAGGAAGAAATAGCAAAAACAATGGCACCAGCAATAGCGACAGGCTTACGTCCGAGTCGATCAGCAAGGCGACCAACAAACAGCATCGTCATCGCCATACCTGACAAGTAGATAGAAAACGCCATATGAAGCTGCGACTGCGTTGCGGCTAGATCGGCGGCTATTTGAGGTAACCCAACAAGGTAGAGGTCAATGGCCGTAGGATAAAGAAGCACAAAGGAAAATGCGCATAAAAGGAATCGGGACATAGCTACCTCACTTATATAGTAATCGTTTGCGAGGATAATATTCGATACTCCACCTTTTGGCGCGTTGCCATTATGACAACAAGCATTTCCAATTACGACATCGGTAAAAACGGATTATCTTATCTCTCATCGGTTACTCATTAACCTAAGCAAGTTCACTGAAATACAGAGTTAATTTTCATAAGATAAACAGTTCTTTAAACAGCATTAGATAATCAATATGGAAAAGTTACTTTCAAAGGAATGGAAGTCTATCGAGTGGGTTTTGACGGATGTCGATGACACATTGACATGGCAAGGCAAACTGCCACCGGAAACACTGATTGCGCTTTCAGAGTTACAGCAACAGGGGATTAAAGTTGTCGCGGTGACTGGAGCGTGTGCAGGTTGGTGCGATCATATTACTCAGCTTTGGCCTGTCGATGCAGTACTGGGTGAGAATGGGGCTTTTACTTTGGAAAAAAGCACCAAAGGCATTTCTCTTACCAGTTCTGAACCGCTGCAAAAGATGCGTGAACAACAAAGCCAGCTAAAACAGCAAGTAGAAGATATTCTCGCAGATTACCCACAAGTAAACTTGACCCTAGACCAAGCCTATCGCCTGTGTGAAGTCGCGATTGATATCGGCCAAAATCGAGAGCCACTAAGCGCTAATATCGTAGAGCAGATAGTCGCCCGTATCCACGAATTAGGCGCGCATGCGACGGCGAGTTCAATCCATATCAACGCTTGGTACGGCAATCATTCAAAACGTAACAGTGCATTCGAGTATTTAAAATCGAAAGGGTTAACTGAACAAGATGTTTTGACCAAGTGCTGCTATGTCGGTGATTCGCTTAATGACCAACAAATGTTTGAAACCTTGCCCTTGACTGTTGGAGTGAAAAACATCCAGCACTATTGGGATAAGCTGACACACAAACCCTCTAAGGTCATGACTCAGCCGGGCGGTTATGGATTTGCCGAGTTTGCAAAACAGCTACTGGCACAAAAAGAGACGCAGTAGGGTAGCTACTACGTCTCTATTAAGGTTAGATCACTCTTCCCCTTCGGAGATAGGCAGTCGCTTATCTTTAAGGTTGGTGTACAGGTGGGCTTGATTCCTTTCAATCATTACCATAGCAAGAAGAGGATTAAGTGCACGCACTTCCCCTTTCATATAGGGAACTGGGATGTCCCATGGGTTGTTTTGGTACAAACCCTCTTCGTCGAACTGGACAAGAAACTCCATGCTTACCTCCTAACACATCGAGCATCTTCTAAGTTTAGTCCGTAATTGAGACTTTTATTAGTAATGAAGTTTCAAACAGACAACAGCCGTGTGGTCTCATGATGACCGAAAACATTTAGACAAGCGCAATACCAGTAAAATTCTCTACCGTTACTTAGACTTAACTCACTGCTAAAGCATTATTTCTCGGAACTGGTGAACCGCTTATCTCGCTCATGAAAATAGAGATGAGCTTCGCGCCTATCAATCAACACAATCGCGGCAAGAGGAGTCACTGAGTGGATCTCTCCTTTTTGGTATGAAACTGGTAGATCCCACGGATTATCTTGATAGCTTCCTGTCCTATCAAACTGAACTAGAACGTCCATAGCTACCTCCAAAACGACATCAAGTACTCCTTAAGTTTAGTTGATAAATGACCCTTTTATTATTTGTAAATCTAGTCACATTCTGACAACTCTTTCGACAAGGATCACCTCAACGACTGGCCTCGCTATCTATACTTAAATTAGATGGTCAATCTGATGAGGTGGCTACTATGGACTTTACAGAAAAACTTCGCTTGCGAGGTAAAGCGGAAGAAGATCTCTACTTTGCTAAGTTAGATCGTGAGCTAATTGAAGCGATGCACGAAAAGCAAAAATACGAACATGAATTACGTTCTGAAGAGCTCGATACTCCAAGAATTGAAAGTATACTAGACAGCAAATAGCCGTCACACTGAATACTTATGGAAGATATTGAATACATTAGAGCTTCAATACCCCTGTTGATGTTTGCCTTTTTTGCTGTATTGAAGAGCCACAAGGAGAGCACGAGAAAGCGCTACCCTGACATGAAAGATGTCCAAATATCTTTTTTGGGGGCGATAATTTCTTGGTTCACTATGCTGATTGCTCTTATTCTATTTACTCAACTTGTCATTGACCCACCAGCTTCGCTCTACATGGCTCTATTTATGCTGATTCTAACGAGCCTAATGATCGTTATTGCCCTTCAACATTTAAGCTATCAGCTGATGTTTAATGATCAAAGGCTGATGGTTAGCCATATTTTAGGGAAAGCCAAACAATGTCAGCTTTCATCGGTCACAGAGGCAAAAGAAAAAAGCTATGCCAACGAAGGGGGAAGCAGCAGAGTCGTCTTCCTAACTCACGCCCAAGGTAAGATTAGAGTACCCATCTCTATGTTAGGTGGTCAGTATCATCACGAGCTCAATACTTTGCTAAACGAGCTGCTTTTAAACACTAAAAGTGCCAGATAACAAAAAGACAGGGTTTCCCCTGCCTTTTTTAATCGGCGTAAACCAATTAAATTAACTTCTTACGCACATGCACGACCAGTGCTTCAGCGAGAATAACGACAGCGAAGATACTCACTAGAACCATCGACACCTTTTGCCACTCAAACAGGTTTTGCGCGTCGTTAAGCACGACGCCGATACCACCAGCGCCTACTAGCCCTAGCACAGCAGACTCGCGTACATTGATATCCCAACGGAATAAGACAATCGAGAAAAAAGCAGGCATAACTTGAGGCCAGTAGCCTTTTAGCAGAATACTCATCCAAGAGGCTCCCGTCGCTTTTAAGGCTTCGATTGTTCCCATATTCACTTCAGCAATCGCCTCTGCGAGAAGTTTACCGACAAAGCCCACACTGCGAACAGCAATCGCCATGATCCCCGCTAATACACCTGGACCAAACAGAGCGATAAACAGCAATGCCCATACCAGTGAGTTAACCGAACGCGAAGAAACCAAGAAGAACTGTGCAATCCAGTTTAATGTTTTGCTTGGCGTAATGTTAGGTGCGTTTAGCAAGGCTAATGGAATCGCGAGAATCAGAGTGAAAAGCGTCCCAAGAGTTGCAATGTGCAGGGTTTCAATCAGGGCTGCATGAATCATTTCAGGGTAAAAACCGTAATCCAACGGAACCATGCGGCTAAACATGTCACCAAACTGCGCTGGTGCGTCGTAAAGGAACTCTGGAATGATTTCTACAGTCTGCCAAGACCAAACTATCGCTGATACAAAACACAAGTAGGCGGCGAACCTTGCCAAACGTTCGTTGAACGTAAAACGCTGCCACTCTCTATCAATAGAAGCAGTTGTCATTAGAAGATTCTCCTTACTACATTAGATAAGAACTCACCTACAAGAATCAGTGCAATAATGGTGATAAGAATGGCGGCAACAAAATCGTAATCAAAACGTTGGAAGGCAGAGAAAAGAGTGCCACCTAAACCGCCTGCGCCAACAATGCCCACCATGGTTGAGTTACGTAGATTTGAGTCAAGTTGATAACTAGCAAAGCCGATAAAACGCGTAAATACCTGTGGCATTACTGCAAACAAAATCACACTCGCAAAGCTGGCCCCTGTTGCTCGAATCGCTTCAACCTGTTTAAACGAGATCTCTTCAATAGCTTCAGCAAAAAGCTTGGCGATAAAACCAATCGAAGCAAACACCAAGGTCAGAATCCCCGCTAACGCACCAAAGCCCACGGCCTTAACGAATAAGATGGCAATAATGACCGGGTGGAATGAACGGCACAGCGCGATAAAGCCACGAACGGGTGTCGAGACAATCGATGGCATCATGTTTCTCGCCGCCAAAAGACCGAGAAACAAAGAGATAACGATGCCAAAGAAACTAGAGATTATCGCTATCTGTAAACTCTCTGCTAAGCCACTAAGTAGCAGGTTCGAACGAGAGAAATCGGGTGGAAACATGCGAGATAGCAAGCGCTCACTTTCTCCAAAACCGATAATCAGGCGTTCAAAGCTAAGGTTAAGTGTCGAGAAGCTGTAAAACAGATAAGCAACCACTGCAACCACGCCGACTCGGCTCGCCCATGATGCTTTAAAGGGGTTCTCAACGTTTACCGAAGAAGGTGACGTGCTTAATCTAGCCATGACTCACCTCCATAGATGATCTTGAGATCTTCTTCGCTGATACCTTCTGGGCTGCCATCGTAATGCACTTTTCCGTTACACATGCCAATGATGCGATTGGCAAAACGTTTCGCCAAGTTCACATCATGAATATTCACCAGAACAGGGATTTGCTTATCTTTGGCAAACGTCTCCATCAGCTCCATAATCTCGACCGCGGTTTTAGGGTCGAGAGATGAGGTTGGCTCATCCGCCAATAAGATGTATGGGTCTTGCATGACTGCACGTGCAATACCAACACGTTGACGCTGACCGCCAGAAAGACTATCGGCACGCTGATTGGCAAAGTCTTGCAAGCCAACGAACTCAAGAAGCTCAAATGCTTTTTGCAAATCCTGTTTCGAGTAATTTCGACGCCAAGCGTTCCATGAAGACATGTAGCCTAAACGCCCACTGAGCACATTTTCTATTACCGTTAGTCTCTCAACCAAGTTGTACTCTTGAAAAACCATCCCGATGTGACGACGCTGTTTACGTAGTGCTTGCCCCTGCAGTTTTGTCAGGTCTTCACCTTCAAACAGGATTTCACCGCTAGTCGGGTCGTTTAAGCGATTGATGCAACGCAATAAGGTACTTTTACCTGTACCTGATGGGCCTATGATGGCAATGATGCCCGGCTGATCGATATCGATGTCGATACCTTTAAGGATTGGCTTACCTGCCACGTACTCATGAAAGAGATTGTTGATCTTTATTCCGTCGTATTTTGATGCGTCACAGCTTGCTACGGCCATACTACTATTCCTTGTTTTCTTATTTTGAGCCCAAATTTAGGGTGTACGATGCCCGTGCCCTACACACTAGGCACCGTACTTTTTGACGTTATTAGAGAATTAGAAACTTTTGTTTTATTGGTTGGTGGCTTGCTTTGCTAGCTCAGCTGCTTTTTTCTTAGCGCGCTTAGCCGCATCTTTCTCAGCCAGTTTCTTCAGACCAGTTTTTGTGTAAGCCGTGCCTGTTGCATGAGCGATATCGCGGATAACTGACCAGTCTTCTTGGTAGGTAATTGGTGAGAAACGGTCTGCACCTTTAAATGCCGCACTCATCTCTGGAGTGAATCGGTAGCTAAAGAAAGCTTCGTTAATTTTCTCTACCAGTTCAGGTTTTAGGTTGTAAGCGTAGCCAAATGCAGACGTTGGGAAACGTGGACTGCGGTAGATAATTTTAAGCTCAGAGTCATCAACACGACCGGCCGCAACCATACGGTCATAAACATCTGATGCAACAGGCGCTGCATCGTAGTCACCGTTGTATACGCCTAGGATAGATTGATCGTGTTTACCTGAGTAAAGCACTTTGTAATCTTCATCTGGTACTAAGCCTTGTGCTGGGAACAAAGCACGTGGCGCTAGGTTGCCAGAGTTTGAAGAGGCCGATGTATGGGCAACTCGTTTGCCTTTCAAGTCCGCCATTTCGTTGATACCACTGTCTTTACGAACGATAGTCACTAGGTTGTAGCCTTGGAAACCTGCTTCGTCACCTTTTACCGCAATTGGCACATAACCCGCTAGGTTTACAGCGTAGCCGGTAGGGCCCGTTGAGAAACCTGCGACATGCAAACGACCAGAGCGCATTGCTTCAACCTGAGCTGAGTTAGAGTGAACAGTGTAGTAAATGACCTTTTTGCCAGTGATTTTGCTTAGGTGTGCTTGGAAATCGGCAAACGCATCTTTATACAGCGCTGGGTCTTCTACTGGTGTGTAGGTAAAAACCAAAGTGCTTGGGTCGATCCACTCGTTCGAGTCTTTTGGTGAGTCAGCCACTAGATCTTGGTTTTCATCACAATATCTTTCATCCAGTACCCCACGGTTAGCACACTCACTTGCCATAGCCATAGATGGAAGCAGCAAAGAGCCAGCGATTAACAATCCTTTTACACTGTTTTTCATATTAGAACCTTACATTCACGTTATTGTTGATGTTCACCTTTACTATTGCAGGGGACGTGCCATCTATTTTTATTTTTACTTTCAACCACTTAATTAAAAGTACATCTAGCATTTTTTAATTTGGGTCAAATGTGTCTTGCGCAAGCTACGCCATTTGGGTCATTTTTGTCCCATGAAATTTACAATTAAAAAAGGGCTCGAAAGCCCTTCATTTTTAATCAAATATCTTGCTAACTTAGGCTGTATCGCAGATTAGATATCCATACAGTTTGCGTAGTAAGTGACCGTAGATGGCCAATCACTGAATACGCCTAATACGCCTACATCTTTGGCCAACACATCCAACACTTTCATCATGTCGCCATCTTGCTTAATTTGCTCAGTCACGCTTTGGTAATACCAGCCGCCACCTTGCGCAAGTGGGCCAGAACGCTCTAATGTCCAAGCGATAATATCGAGATCGGCTTGTTTGGCTAGCTTCGCGTATTCTGATGCAACAATCGCATTCTTATCATCTAACTGAATAAGCGCATAAAGAGGTGGAGCAATGATCTGAACACCATCTTTAGATAGCGCTTTCATGTTCTCTAGCGTCGCAGTAAAGCCTTCTAGATTGTATACGCGATCGTCAAGGTAAACGGCTTGTTTACCAAACTCAGGTTCGTTTTTAATCCAGTATTTCACGTCATCTAGGTTGAATGACTGAACATAAGCATCTTTGGCTGTAAACCCTGCCGCTTTCAGCTCATCAATTAGCTTCTGCGCATAATTCTCTTGGCTGAAGCCCTGATAAGGCATTTCAACTTTGGCTGACTTCAGCTCTGGCGTCACCTTCACACCATGCTTTTTGAACAACGCTGCACTTTCAGCATGGGTCATCAAAGTACCCGTTTGTGAGTACAGATCTGTACGCCAGCCAGGCGTCCCATTCATGTACTCTTCGATGGTAGTGGCTTTCGGGTTTGCGCCATCCATTTTACCTTTCAAGGTTCTAAACTCAGCCAAAGTAAAATCTGAAGTACGACACTCTACTTGTGCATCCTCACCTGTCTCTGGATTCGCTGGTTTAAACGGCACCGAACATTTCTTAGCAAGTTCTGGGTGAGCAAGAACATCGGTTGTAGTGTGGAGATCACTCTGTGAATGGCGACATACCAGTTGTTTATCTTTGGTAAAGGTCACATCACATTCAAGTACACCCGCTCCCATCGCAATCGCAGCTAGGTACGACTCTTTGGTATGCTCAGGAAACTGCATTGCTGCGCCGCGGTGACCAATCGAAAAGTCGCTACGATAAAATGGGCCGTCACTACAGCTTTCAAGCTTAGTTTTTAGAGGGCTCTCTTCCATATCACTAACGAGATAGAGAGGGCGTGGGCCGACCTGTGCTGGTTCGTTGCCCGCCATGGCAATTGAGCTAACACCTAACAATAGAGTGATACCACTGGTTAAGATTTGCTTCATCGGTTTCTCCTTGCAGCAAATTGTTTTATTGATTTTTAATCGACTCTGACAAAAACGGTTTACATCCGTTTTACAGATTTATTTCCGCGAGTTTAAATCAGAGTGGTTACTCTATAGCACTCTCTATGCCAAATATTTTAACCTTAAATTTCAATAATATAACTTCAGCCACACTATCACTCCGTTATATTGAGTCATTTGTGTCTATCGCTCAATTGGCGCGATTCGCCTTAAAGCTCTCTTTGTCCAGTTGATGCTTTTTCATCTTTCGATATAAGGTTTTGCGCGGTAGATTTAGCCGCAGCGACACCTCATTAATATTGCCTGCCATTTCAATTAGCGCTTCAGTAAGCACATTGCGCTCGTACTGCTCCATTTGCTGCTCAAACGCAAAGGCCTCACTACCTTGAGTCGACGGTGCCTGCAAATCAAAGCCCTCGCCCACAATGCCCAATACAAATCGATCTGCGACGTTTCTTAACTCACGCACATTTCCGGGCCAGTCATGACGGCACAGCTGTTGTATTTGCTCAGCGTAGAGGGTCGATGGTCGCGTCTTGTATTTTTGACTGGCTTGAACCACAAAATGCCTAAACAGAGACTGAATGTCTTCTTTGCGTTGGCGTAACGGTGGTAAATTTAGACTGGCGATATTGAGCCGATAAAACAAATCAGCCCTAAACTCACCGCGCTGACTCAGCTCCGATAAATCAGCTTTGCTTGCTGCAACCACAACAATATCAACCGGAATCAGTGTATTACCGCCAACACGTTCGATGACTCGCTCTTGTATCACTCTGAGCAACTTAATCTGAACCGCAATCGGCATGCTTTCAATCTCATCAAGAAATAGAGTGCCACCGTTTGCCTGTTCAATTTTCCCGATACGCTTTTTATTCGCACTGGTAAAAGAGCCTGCCTCATGCCCAAACAACTCACTCTCAATGATACTTTCCGTCATACCGCCACAGTTAATGGCAACAAAAGGCTTATCACGACGTTTCGAATAACGATGTAGGGCTCTAGCAATCACTTCTTTGCCCGTGCCAGTTTCCCCATTGATGATGGTATCCACCCCAGTTCGAGCCAAAGCCAACACCTGGCTTCGTGCCATCTCCATTTGATTAGAAACCCCAATCACGACATTTTCAATCGGTAGCTCTGGCGTATTCGAAAGCGTATCTGGGGCGTTCTGCACCTGCGTTGAAGCGAGGTTGAGCTTTTCTATCAGCTCGTCACTTTGTAGCGGCTTTTCAATAAAGTCGAAAGCACCAAGCTTCATCGCTTCTATCGCCATCGGAATATCACCATGACCACTCATCAGGATGATTTCACACGCAGGCGAACGACTTTGAATTGCATCTAGCATAGATAGGCCGTCTAATTGCGGCATACGTACATCGCATAGAACAACTTGCTTACTGTCCGGAGATAACGACTTCAAACCCGCTTTCGGGTCGGTAAAACTGGTTACGTTAAAGCCTTCAAGCTCTAGCATCTCACTGACTGCCTCTACGACATCTAATTCATCGTCAATGAGGGTGATGTGCTTTTCCATCGTCATGTTCTTGCGCCTTCTAAATGAACAACAAACTCACTACCCTGTTGCGGCTGTGAGTTAACCCGAATAGAACCACCAAAATCTTTGATGATATTAAAAGCGATAGAGAGCCCTAATCCTAAGCCCTTGCCTACCTCTTTACGGGTATAAAATGGGTCGAAAATATGAGGAATATCGTCAGCGAGTATGCCTTTTCCATTATCTTTAACTGCAATCGTGACCTCTTCTCCCACTCTAGAGACAGACACCAAAATAAGCGGCTCAGGGGTTTGTTCTACGGCATCAATCGCATTGCTGATTAAGTTAACTAACACTTGCTCTAAGCGAATCGGATTTGCTCGAACACTCTCACAAGAAGAGAGATTACAGTCGAGCACTATCGGTATCTGCTTATTGGCAAAGAGCTCTATCGCATCGTTGACGACAGGCATCACCGCTACCGAGCTCACTTTGCCATCGCTCTTGCGCGAGAAGGCTTTCAAGTGACGCGTCAGGGCCGCGACTTTACCTAGCAGGGTTTCAATTTTGTGCAGATTCTGGGTCGCTTTATCTGAACGCGCTTGCTCTAGCCACTTTTGCGCGCTGCGAGTATGACTGCCGATCGCGGTTAAAGGTTGGTTAATTTCATGAGTAATTCCAACACTCAATTGCCCTAGCGCGGCGAGCTTGCCAGCTTGAACCAGCTCATCTTGAGTGACGCGAAGTTTCTCTTCTGCCAGCCTACGCTCTTCGACTTCGGCTTCCAGTTTTTGATTGGTTTTTTTCACTACTTTTGCGGTAGCTTGGAATACCTGCAAGGACTTCGCCATTTGGGTTATTTCATCCTGCCCTTTTAACTCGATATCAGTATCCAAGTGCCCTGTTGAGATGGCAAACATATCGTCTCTAAGGTTAAGCAGGCGCTCCAAAATATTTTTGCGTACGTAGAACCACGCGATCCCCGCAGCGGCAAATAGACTAAACACCGAGAGAGCAAGCGAGAAGGTGCGATTTGAAGCTAATGAGGCTTGTACATGGGCAATCGACGAATCAATTTCTAAGTTAACGTTTGACGTATTTCGCTCTATTTGAACGGAGAGTTGATGCAGGTATTTACGGCTGTTTTCAAGTAAGAATTCCTGCTGATAGTAGTGCTCCAACGCTTGGTTCTTGAGCTGAACTAAACGGCTTGAGCGAGAGGCAAGGGTGTAGATAACCGAGAGCTTTTCATCGAGCGCAGGCAAAGATTCAGCAAGCCCACTCTCGAGCCACAAGCTAAACCAATCTTGTCCCAATTGCTCTAGACGATAGGTTGTGTAATCCAACTCGTTGAAGCTGCCATCATTATAAAGCTTCTCAACCAAACCTAATTGATAGAACAACAACGCCTTTAGCTGACTGTACTGAAGACGAGACTTTTGCTCCGCAGGCAAGCTATCAAGCTCTTCACTCACTTGCTGCAAGAGAGGATAAAAACCTTCTAGCAAGTTGCGTAACTCTTTGTTGAGCTGCCGCGATTCTTCACCACTTTGATAAAGTAAACTCAGGCTGTTACTCACCTGCATAATCAAGTCTTTAAAGTAAGCATGGTACTCAGGAAAATGGGCAAGTACTTGGTTCATCTCTTCTATGCTGTCTTCAATACGAACCATGGCATTGCGCCTTTCAAGGTTCGAATCGGCTGCGACTAACTGTGACGAATCAGTGATCACCAAACGCACCATATCGTTTAGCCTAGCCGCCTGCTCAAGAGCTGGGATTTCTTTTTCCTTGAGCTCAAGCAGAGCGCTTTCTAGCTTGTCATAAGTGGTCGAACTAAAAAGGGCGAGCAGTAACGTCGTCATCGATAGCATTGCCAACGCGAGACCCAGTCGCACCTCGATGCCCCGCCACTTAAACTTGGCGCGATGCGTTTTTTTCGTCACGGGTTCGGTATCAGAAACCGAAGAGTCTCTACCAAGCATCTGATTCACAAAGATATTCCTACTAGCTAAATGTCCGGCTCTTTTAGAGCACAAACACCATTAACAAAGCATATAAAACATCACTACATTTTATTAATAAAGCTATCTGTATCAGATTTGTGGAATAGACAGTGAGAAACATTAACTTTCTTCAATCTAAGACTCACTACACTCGGCTCTTTTGGTTAAAATTGATAGCCTAAACAAATTGTTAGGATTTAAAGATAAATGGCTGTATTAGATATTCTCACTGCCCCAGATCCGCGCCTCAAGATAACCGCAGAGAAAGTCACGGACATTGCGTCAATACAAACTCTGATCGACGATATGCTCGAAACCCTGTATGCGACTGACAACGGGATTGGTTTGGCTTCTACACAGGTAGGTCGTAAAGAAGCGGTGGTGATCATTGACCTTTCAGATAACAGAGATGAGCCACTAATCCTAGTTAACCCGGAAGTCGTCAGTGGTGAAAACAAAGCCTTTGGTCAAGAGGGATGCCTGTCTGTGCCAGATTACTACGCTGAAGTTGAACGTTTTACTTCGGTGGTTGTGTCTGCGCTGGATCGAGAGGGAAATCCGATCACAGTTGAAAGTGATGAGTTCTTAGCCATTGTAATGCAGCACGAAATAGACCACCTCTCTGGTAATCTATTTATCGACTACCTGTCGCCCCTGAAACGCCAAATGGCAATGAAGAAAGTAAAGAAATACGTTAAAGCTCAAGCCAAAGCATCATAACGCTGTTTATAAATAGTAGCCTTACCTCAACCCAACAGACATACCATCTGTTGGGCGTTTTGTATTTGTTAATACTAGTGAGCTAAAACAGCATCAAAGATGTGTCCGTTGTCATTCCCTTCAATACTTTGTTGATAGAATTTAGCCACTTCACTTGCAGGAATTCCTGTGCTGCTATCAACACCCCATTGCTCTAAAGTCTCTTTAACCACAGCAGGGCTGACCGCATTGATACGCTTGCCCTCTTCAAGCTCTAAGGCAGCAACACCGACAAACGCATTAATACCCGCTACACCGATAGAAATCGCCGCTGTCCCCGCCATTGGGTAGTTGGCAGCCTGACCAGAAGTTAAGGTAATTGAACCTCCCTCTTTCAAATATTCCAGACCAATACGAACGAGGTTAACTTGCCCCATTAGCTTACCCTTTAAAACCTCCGCATAGCCTGAACTTGGCATGTCTGCGATGCTGCCCATTTCACCGTTACCCGCCATTGAAACAATCGCATCTACCTGACCAACTTGCTCAAACAAAGCTCTGATCGACGCTTGGTCTTCAATGTCGACGGTAACCTCTCCACGGCTATGCCCAACCGCCATCACTTGATGATTCTGACTCAGTTGGTTAACGACGGCTTGTCCAATGACGCCATTTGCTCCAATTGCTAATACTTTCATGCTGTTACCTTCTCTTGTTTATATTGTGTTTGCTCTAACCAATCGACCATTTTGTTGGCTAGCTGGACTGATTGATCTTCTTGTAAAAAGTGGGATGCGTTGTTTATCGTGATATGTGGTTGACCCGAAGCGCCAGGGAAATTGTTCTGGAATTTCTCGTCGTAACCTTGCCCCGCAAGGAATGGGTCTTGATCGCTAAATAGCGTCAACACAGGCTTGCGCCATTGCTTAAGTTTTTTCCAATCCTTATTCACTTCATCAAGTTCAGCGGCAACAATTTCAGGCATTTTTCGTGGTGCTGCATAGAACTCAGATGACGGGAACGGTGCATCGTAGGCTCGCATTTCTTCACTACTCAGTTCTTTGGTCGTCAGTAGTTGGATGACTTTGCCAATCTCTAGTTGTTCGCTATGCCTGAAGTATCCAGCCCAGTTGCCGTAGTTGATCTTGTTTGCCAATTTATCGAACGTTGCTTTACCTGCTGCTGCAGCCATGACCTTCAACACTTTTGGCACCATAAACTTTTCTAAGCCGTTCATCTCAGCGAGAGCAGTATTGGCAACAACCAAACGATCTAACCATTGAGGTTGGTTCGCTAAAGCGCGTAAGCCAATCATTCCACCCCAATCCTGCATGAATGCCGCACCATGGCGAACACCAGTTTGACGAATAAAACTTGTCATCCAACGAACATGATTCGCGTAGGTGTGCACATCACTTGTCGCTGGCTTATCAGACTTACCAAATCCAATTAGGTCAGGGGCAATGACGCGATACCCGGCATTCACGAGCACAGGCACCATATGGCGATAGAGATAGCTCCAGGAAGGCTGACCATGAAGCAGAAAAATAACCTGAGCGTCCTTTTCGCCCTCATCAATGAAGTGCATTTGCATTCCCTCAACCTCGACATAGTTAGGGGCAAATGGGTAGTCAGGTAGGTCGACAAATGCGCTATCTGGGGTCGTTAAAATCTGGAAAGTCATAGTCTCACTCCTAAATGTTCAAAACAGTTGGCCATCTTCTGCCAGTACGAACAAACCGCTTGGTTAAGCTGAGTATTTTCTGGCGATAGAGTTACTTTAGAAGAGAAACATGAACGAAAAAAGCATAGCTTTTAGACCATAACGGTCATATTATTAGACCATGATTGCCTTAGAACATTTGCACGTTGTTAACGTGATTCATCAGGAAGGTAGCTTTCGCAAAGCAAGCGAGAAGCTATTTAAAGCGCGTAGCGCGGTATCTTATTCCGTTAAACAGGTTGAAGATCACTATCAAATAGAGATTTTTGATCGTGACACTTACCGCCCGACTCTTACCAGAGAAGGCAAAGTTCTGCTGCAAAAAATCCAGCGGTTGCTCGATGCTGCCAACGAGTTCGACCTTTTCGCGCGTCAGATGAACAGTGAAGTCGAAAGTGAACTTAAAATCAGTATTAGTGCGATCTTCCCGACCAACAAAGTAACCGAGCTTCTCAAACACATTAAGCAATCCTATCCAGAGACTGTAATTCATCTAGACATAGAAACCGCCTCAGGCGAGCGTATGTTGTTGGATGATAAAGTGGATATCGGTATTTATGCCGTAAGAGAGCTAAACCAAGAGTTGGTAGAATATCAGCGCATTGATAACCTGAGTTTGCCGGTATTCATTTCAGACCAGTTCCCTTTGGCTAAGCTAAACCAAATCAAACAGAGTGATTTGTATGAATACCCACAAGTCGTGGTTAAATCATCCTACAAGTCAAACCCTGACTCGGGGATCGTCAAGCAAGCCTTACAATGGTATGTCTCTGATCACCAAACAAAAAAGTCGCTGATAAAAAGTGGCTTAGGTTGGGGGCGACTCGCCACACATGAAATCGAGCATGAACCAGGGCTAATCCCTGTTCCAACTTTCGAACCACTCAACGTACCCATTTATATTGCGCGCAAGAAAACTACAGCGCTTGGCCCGGTTGGTCAGTTAATGTGGGACTACTTTCAAGCTACCTTCAATGAGCTCGACGAAGACTAAGGTGAGCAACTTAGAAAACTAGCCCTTTAGAATTAATTTTAATCAATTTAATGTTTGATTTCGGTGGGTCATTCCGTATCTATCGCCTAAATTTAATGAAGTGAGCAACAGATTTCCGGCCAAGGAGCTGGCGTATGTTTAGATCATTAATTTCTAGCTTAAATAGACTCTCTTCGTTGCAGTGGTCAATGCTGCTAACCTTGTTCATTCTTCCCATTGCTATTGAACTCTTCATAGGGCAATCTTGGTTATGGCTCATTTTGTTACTGATTTATCACTTGATTGTGGTATATGCCATAACCTCTATGACCAGCTTGTTGAATCAGCTTAAGCAAGTCGCTACCCACCTATCAGAGGGTGATCTTACGATAAGAATTGACAGCAATGATACTCCCAGCACTCCCTTGTTGCGTACTTTCAACCGCATTGGTGAGGATATTTCTCGAACCGTACACGCCCTCCGTAAATCGACTGCCCGCTTAGTAGAAGTTGCTGAAACCGTCCAAGAAGATTCGGGGATTTCAAAAACGGGCGCGATCGGACAAAAACAAGATGTTGATAACGCCAAAGAGATCATCAGCCAGCTCTCTGAAATCACGCAAAACGTTTCTAGCTACTGTGAATCAACCGCAACACTGGCTAATCAAGCCAAATCCAAAGCAGATCAGGGCACCCACGACATGGTTGCCTTAGAAGCAGCGCTCGATAATGCCAATCAGCATATTGAAAACTCCAATGAACACTTTCAGTCATTGATGGAAGAAACCGCGCAGATTAGCCAAGTAATGGAGACCATTAGTGGCATCGCCGAACAAACTAACTTGCTTGCACTAAATGCGGCCATAGAGAGTGCTCGTGCTGGAGAACAAGGCCGCGGTTTTGCCGTCGTCGCCGATGAAGTCCGTTCTTTGTCAAAAAGAACTCAAGAAGCAACAGAAGAGATTCGCAATAAGATAACCAATCTTCAAGCCAAGACTGATGACGTGTTGGAAACCATGCAAGAAAACAAATCAAGCATGCAACGCTCATTAGAAATAGCATCTACGGCAGAGCACACATTCAAAGAGCTTAATCTACAAATCGATGAAGTACGTACTTACGGCCAACATATTGCTCAATCATCAGAGCAGCAACTAGGTCAAACTCAAAGCTTACAAGACAGCCTAGCGCTTATTGCTTCGGAATCCGATAACAACGTTCGATCTACTCAGGAAACCTTGATAGCCAGTATTACCGTACGTAACTTGTCTGGGGAGATTGATTCCTTACTCCATCGCTTTGCTACCGACGCAAATCAAATTGAAGCCGATGAAGCCAAGCGAGAAAAACTGATGGAATGGAACGCTCAACTCGATATTGGTTTGGACGAAATCAATCGCCAGCACCGTACCCTACTCCATCTCATTAACGAGCTCTATTACCTGCTTAAACACAATTATGGCCTGCCTTCGATCAAGCGAGTGGTTCAGGGTTTGATTGACTACACGGCTAACCACTTTGCCTATGAAGAAATTTTGTTCGAACAAATCGGCTACGAGCAAACCAGTCATCATGTGGCGGCGCATCAACAGTTGGTAAAAGAGGTCTTAGATTTTCAGCGTCGCGTAGAAACAGGGGAAGACATCGGCGATGAGTTAATGACGTTTCTCAAAAACTGGCTTAAAAACCATATTATGAAGGAAGATAAAGCTTACGTAGAATCATTTAAAAACAACAACTTAAATTAGAAGTTTTAGTAAAGGGGTTAGCCTACCCGATGGAAAATTTGTTTTATTGTGACGACAAAAAACCTGATTAGTTGTCAGGAGCAATTGCTGTTTAAATCCGCGCCGAGAGATTAATTCTATCCATTAACTTCAAGGTGTTTCCATGTTTGCAATTGATGATGTTGTTGTCGCAACAAAAGGCGTTGATTTCGGTAAGATGGTGGTTGTTGGTCTAAGCAGCGGCGGCTTCTACGTTCGAGTAACGGTAGATGGTATGACACTGACTTACCCAGCTCGCGATCTGCAAAAAGCGTAATCACGCAGCAAGTACACGATCAAAAAAGGTAGCGATTTCGCTACCTTTTACGTTTCTGCTCAGCAAATGCTACTGATACTTTTCCCCCGCAGCCGCGACAAACGCCATCTCAACCAATAGGTTAGGATCTGCAAGTTCGACTTTAACGCAAGCGCGACTTGGTGCTGTACCCTCAACAAACCAGTTATCCCACACTTCATTGAGGGCATCGAAATTAGCAAAGTCTGTCACGTAGATAGTGACCGACAAAATACGCGTTTTATCGCTATCAACGCTTGCTAGCATCTGCTCAGCTTGATCAAAAATCTGCTGTACTTGCCCTTTAATATCTGCGGAGGTATCCGTTTCAGCCACTTCGACAAAGTGAGCAATGCCATTAAATACCGTTACATCTGACCAACGCTTTGTAGGGTTAATACGGTGAATTGTCATACTGTTCTCAATCGTTATTTTGTTCAATTACGCAGACAGGTGCGCCAACTTGGCACTGGTATCCTGTTGCGACTAATGCTCCCGTCTTCAAATCACGACGAAAGCTAGTAAGGTTATTGGAATGTTGATTGGCGACGACGACCCACTCGCCACAAGCGCTAATCGTAAAATCACGCGGAAAATCACCGCCACAATCGGTTAAGCCAAGCCATTGCGCTGCAGGTTGCGAAACATCAAAGCAGCTCAACACGTTCTGCTGTCGACATGACACATAAATAAACCTCTCGTCTTGCGACAACTTAATCGCGGACGCGGCTTCTCCTTTCTCCCCATTTGGGATTAAGTCTGACTGCTGTGACACTTGCCAGCCAGCATCTGTTTTGGTCAGCACAACCAAGGTTTCACTTAACTCACACACAATATAAACTTTATCTTCAGCGCGATTGAACACCAAATGGCGAGGCCCAGACCCAGGTGTTAAAGCTAGCGTTTGTTGCAAGATAAATTGGTTTTGCTCAATGTGATAGAAGCGGATGGCATCGCTGCCTAAATCCACGCTTACCAACGCTTTTTCCGTACGCTGAAACACGACTTGGTGCGCATGCGGGGACGCTTGTCTATCAAGATTGGGGCCTTTCCCCTCTTCAAATAACGTTATCACCAGCTCTCTTGGTACTCCATCATCACTAAGAGCAAACACGTTGACATCACCAGAGCCATAGTTGGCAACGGCTAGGTATTGGTTATTCTCACAAACGTCTAAATGACACGGATAGTCACCTAAAATGGGCAGCGCGTGACTGATGCCCCTTTGCATACAGACAAGTTGTGCGCCGTCTTGCTGAGCAACTTCTGAAAAACTATATAGAGCTTGGCGGGTTTGTTTGAGGTAAGAAGGATTACGTAGAGGATAGAAATCGTCGAGGAGAGTCAGTTCACCAGTCTGTGAATTTAAGCTGACCTGAGCAATGCCTTGGCTCTGACTCGGGGCATCCGTGTAGGTTCCGATGAAAAACCGTAAGTGACCGCTTACTTGCATTGTAATACTTCCAAATAAAAAGGAGTTTGCCGCTAGCGTGCGCTAGCGGCAAATGGTTTAACCATTATTTACTCAGAGTTTTAAGTAAGCTCTCAGTTGGTTTAACAATGGCGACAATCGTTTCATCAATGATGATGGCATTTTGATCAATCAATGCTTGATACTCTGCCGCATCCGCTGCACGAACTTGGTGACCTTGCTTAGCCGTTTCAATTAACGTTAAGGCTAAGTCTGCTACTCGCACACTTGCGTCTGCCACTGCAACCGTATCAACTGACGCGACATTCGCTGCAAAGATTGGCTTAGCCTGAGTGGCTGCAAACTTCACCGCTTGATAATGGCCTTGCAATGTATCTAGAGCGGCTTTATCACCCTTAGCAAACGCCTCAACCAAATCATTCATCTGATATACCGCCAAGCTTTCTACCGGTAGCGCATCAGCAAAGCGATTTAAGCGTTCATATTGGTTGTAAAGATCGCCTTTATTCGGCGTTGATATCCACTTCTCCCAGTGACGCGCGTAATACTGCGCAGGTTCAATGTACTTAGAGAGTGTTTGTAAAGGCATCACATCCGCACCATTTGCGAGGCGCTTAAGCATCATATTGGCGTCAGCATGATGACGTAAGCCAACGGAGACTTCAGACCACGTATCCATCGCATTCATACGACGATACATGCTGCGTTCATCGGTTAGCTCTTGGCTAGACCACAAACGCTCAGCAATCGCGTAGCTACGCGGCCATAAACGCTGTTCGATGGTCATTGAGTCAAGGTTTTCACCCCAAATGGTGATTTCACCTCCCAAGATGAGTTTCTGTTCATCTTTGGTTAGTTCAGCAGGGTAGCCGCCGTTTGGCTCAGGAATGACAGAACCCTTGATTGAACTTCCTGCCACTAGCTCACCTGTCGCAGGCCAGCGAACGTTACCGATAAGCTGATAACTACTTGGCTTAAGCTTGCCACCAGCAAACTCATAGTTGAACTCGGTGTAGGACATAAAGTTGTCGAAATGACCGCGGAACACTTTGCCCGGCACATATTCAAGAATATGAACTTCTTGGCGAGACTTACCGTTGTAATCGGTGAACGCGCGGTAAGTACCATCTTTTGCTTCGATGATAGTCAGATTACCTTTACGTGGGCCGCCCTTATTGCGCGGTTTAACCCAGTCGTAGGTTGCGAATCGCTCACCACTATGCAGTTTATCGTCGACAGTAATACCTGTCGGCATTGGGTCATTGCGGTAGTGGTAGCTAGTCGGCTGCGGCTGGTCTAGGTAGTAGCCCGTTGACAGCACCCCTTGATACCCCTCTTTCGCGGCACGACCAATACTGTCGTGTCCACGCCAACTTTGGATAACAATGGAAGTTGGCAAGTCTTTATGCCAGATCTCATCCCAACCAGACATTTTCTTACCACGCTGCTCAAGCATCTTTTCCACTTTCGTGTTGAGATAAGATTGCAGGCCACGTTCACCATCTAGGTTATTGTCAGCAATAAACTTCTGAATGTTCGGGTTTTCTTTCCACTGCTTGTAGTTCGGCTCGTCGCCACCAATGTGGAAGTACTCATCAGGGAACAGCTCCACCACCTCATCAAAGACACTTTCCAGCATGGTGTACAGTTCAGGGTTGGTTGGGTCCATCAGCGGCTCAAACACGCCCCAACCACGCTGCTGAGGGTAAGCTTGCTCGCCGACACCAGACATCAATTCTGGATAAGCATGAGCAACCGCGGAAGCATGCCCTGGTAGAGAAATTTCAGGAATAACACGAATGCCAAGATTACGCGCGTAGTTCACCACATAACGAATCTCGTCTTTGGTGTAGTAGTCACCATCTGCCGTTTCAGACCAGAGCTTAGTGTAATTATCTAGCTGAATACGAATCGCTTGGTCATCCCAAATATGCCAGTGGAAGACGTTCATCTTCGCCGATGCCATCGCATCAAGCTGACGTAAAATCACGTCGAACTCGATAAAGTGACGTGACGTATCGTATGAAACGCCACGCCATTTAAAACGTGGCTCATCTTCAATCGACACTTCTGGCACGTGATAACCTTTAGCATCTGTTGTCACTAGCTGGAGGAAGGTTTCTAAGCCATGTAGCGCACCATATGGACGCTCAGAGCGGATAACAATTTGACCATTCTTAGCATCCAGTTGGTAAGACTCATCACTCTCGATGCCTTGTACTTGGCTTTTTGGTGCCTTGCGAATATCAATCACCAAGGTTGCGTCTTTCTCAGACTCGGCTTGCCAATGAAGCATAGGTAAACCGGTTTGACGATAAAGCCTTTCCATCGTGCGTTTAACATTGAATTGCACACGCTCAGAGTCATAACCTTTTACATAGATACTAAAATCTTTGTCGAGCGCAATTTGCCCTTTCCCCAGTTCGACTTCCTGAGGGTAAGGCATAAGATTAAGATCAGTATTAGGAGCCATTGCCATCGCTGTTTGCCCCGCCATTAAGCCAGAAATAAGTAGTGCTAACGTTGCTTTGTTCATCCGTGTCATCCCAAATTTACTAATGTTCGATTCAATTACGCAACATGCGCAACCGCTTCTTGGACAAGCTTCGCGATCTCATCCCATTGTTCGTTCTCAATCAGTGTTGGAGCCACCATCCAAGTACCACCACAGCAAATCACTCGGTCAATCGCTAGATAGTCATTGATATTGTGTTTGCCGATACCACCAGTTGGCATGAATGACACATCGACGTATGGAGCAAGCAGAGACTTGACCATGTTAATGCCGCCAGATGCTTCCGCAGGGAAGAACTTTAGGAAGGTTAAACCAAGCTCTAGAGCTTGCTCGACTTGGCTTGGGTTATTGACTCCAGGAACAACAGGCATGCCGATCTCTTGGCAGCGACGAACTGTGTTTGGATTAAGGCCAGGAGCAACCACGAATTCACTTCCGGCTTCTTTCGCGAGATCAATTTGCTCTGACGTTAGTACGGTTCCCGCGCCAATGCACATTTCAGGATACGCTTCGCGCATTGCACGGATTGCCTCTGCTGCTGCTTCAGTACGGAAGGTCACTTCAGCGACGGGTAGGCCATTTTCAACCAAAACTTTGGCTAGAGGTACTGCATGTTCAACCTTGTTGATTTGGATGACAGGGACAACTTTGAACTGCTGTAGTTTGTTGATAATTTCTTGAGATGTAGCTTGTAGAGACATAATAGTTTCCGATTCTATTTCTGGTCTTGTGACCCAATAATAAGTTCACTCATCGCGCTGACAGGAATAATCGCGCCTGAGTATTGAATAACGGTTGAAGCTAATTGATGGCCTAATAGCGCTGAGGCACTGGCACTTTTGCCGGTAAGGCGCGCAGCAAGATAACCTGCGGCGAACGAGTCCCCTGCGGCGCACGTATCGACGACCTTGTTGACTTTACTTGCCGCAACGTAACGCTCTTCTATGCCTAGATCGCTCGTGGTGATGATTTTACAAGGCTCGCAGCCACGCTTAATCACCACTTCTTTGCAGCCAAGGCGCAGACATCTCGCTTGCACCGATTCTTCACTACCCCAGACGATGTGGTCGTCATCTTCTGTAATCAAAGCAATATCGACGTAAGGTAGAAGTTTTGCATACCAATGTTGCGCTTGCTCAGTTGACCAAAGTTGCGGGCGGTAGTTGTTATCGAATATCACCTTTCCACCTTGAAGTGAGAAGGTACTAACGCCATCAAGTAAGCGTTGACGTGAATCGTCGTCTAGAATGGCAAGGCTGATACCGCTTAGGTACACCGCGTCTAAGACCTTATCGGCCAGTGCAGCTTCAAGTTTGGATTGGCTTTCGCTATTAAAGTAAAACTTGGCGGCAGCATCACTGCGCCAATAATGGAAGTGACGCTCACCAGTCTCATCCGTTTCAACCATATATAGGCCGGGCAGTTTATTCTCAATGCGCTCGACTAGCTCAGTTTGAATGCCTTCATGATGCCAGTTTTCCAGCATACTCTGAGACAATTCATCGTGACCAAGCCCCATTGCATAGTGCACAGAGACATTTTGATCTTGAGTTAAACGAGACAGGTAAAGCGCCGTATTGAGCGTGTCACCGCCGAATTTTTTACTCAGTGGAGACCCACTGATTTCGACCATACACTCGCCAAAAAAAGCAATGTTAAAATTAGAAGATGCCGACATAACACACCTTAATCTTGAAAAGTAAAAAAACAGTGGCTCTGCTAGGCAGAGCCAAAGTTGTGGAGAAAACTAGCTAGTTTGAGTGGCAGGACGTTGTGAAGATTTGTCTTCTTCTAGTACGCCTGAGTCAGACAATTCCATTTCCATCAGAGCACGCTCATCGTCAAGGATTGCTCTTGCCATTTCAGGGCTGACTTGGTTAGCAGGAGTACATAGGCTCACTACGACACCCGCTGCCAGTGCGAACAGACAAGATGGAATCACTGGGTTGCCCCAGAAGGCTGTGTAATCCGCGTTGAGCATGACAGTGAATGAAGCCACTGAAGCACCAGCAAGTGTCGCGATAGCACCTTGCCAGTTGTAACGCTTCCAGAAGCGACCTAGCATTCCGCACACGAACATGCCTGACATAACGGTCGAAATCATCTTAGTGATGTAGCCAATGATGTCGTTTGAAGTCAGAGCAAACAGTAGAGCAAAGCCGATAACCACAACCAGCGCTAGACGAGAGTAGTTGAGCATGGATTCTTTGTTTGGCACACGACCTGTGAACATAACGTAAACATCACGCAGTAGAATCGACACACCCGCAATCGCATCAGAGCTTGCACTCGACATGGTTGCTGACAGACCCGCAATCAGAACAATCATACCGATACCTACCGGCAATACAGTTGCAGCAATGTATGGGAACGAGAAGTTAGGGTTGTCTAGTGTTGGGTCAATCGCATGTGCAGCCATACCAATGATTGCAGGAATGATAGAGAAGAATAGATACAGTACGCCCGAGCCAATGAACGAGCGGCGAATGGTAGACACATCCTTACCCGAGTAGATACGCTGGCGGAATGAAGGCGTCGCAAGTACACCAACACCAATCACAACCGCTAAAGATACCGCTGGAATGATGCCAAGTTTTTCAATCGCTAGGAAGCTCGTTGCGGCCGGGTCCATAGCTGCGTATAGGTTGTCCATACCACCGATATGTTGAACCGATAGAACCGCCATCAGAATGAAGCCAACAAATAGAATGATTGCTTGAATCGTATCCGTCCAGACAACCGCAGTGTAACCGCCAATCACAACATAGATAGTAAACGCCGCAGCTATGATGATCTTCGCTAGGTTGAGGTCAATGTCAGCGATCCACGCGAGGTACATACCACCGCCGAGAATATGAGCGCCTAGCCAACCGATAGAAGCGATAAAGATAAGCAAACCAACCACGTTTTTGACGATGCGATTTGCCCCCACATAGTAAGCGAGCTCTTCACTCATGGTCATAAAGTTCAGTTTACGAACCGGAGCAAACCATAGCGCAAGAAGCAAGATACCAATGGCACCACCGATGCCATAAAGCGCACCAGCCCAGCCGTTAGCATAACCAAAGCCGACCGCGCCCATACTTGAGCCCGTACCGACCATAGTCGCGACGGTTGTACCTAACACAAGAAACAGAGGTAAGCCACGGCCACCTAATAGAAAATCTTCCCCCGACTTTTGGTTGCGCGAAACAAACCATCCAAGCCAGATCAGAAATACTACATATGCGCCGAAGCCAGTAAGAAAAAGTGTACTATTCATTGGACACCTCTCAATGTCAAAATCCATCTTTCAGATTAATATAATTCCTGCAGCTGTATTATTTCATCTATTTAAGACAACAATTAAATATAAAATCTACTAATATTTAATTAATATTTATGTTGCTATGCAATTAAGAATTATATTTGTAGGGATGAGAGCACCGAAACAATATTAACAGGGAACGAAATTATTCCGGCACTCTTAATTATTATTTGTGAAGTCTATCGGCGATCTTCGCGGTAACAAGTCACATCAACTTCTACCTTCACATCAACAACCAAATCACACACCATGCAGATACGTGCTGGCGGGTGCTCGCCAAAGAACTCTTTGAACACCTTATTGAATGATTGGAAATAACGAGAGTCCGTTAAAACAACCTTTACATGAACCACATCTTCTAGTGTGTAGCCCGCTTCAGTCATGATATCGACACAGTTCTGGATCGCTAGGCGAGACTGGTCAACGATACCACCTTCTACCACTTCACCGTCGGTCATTGGTGTTTGACCGGAAACGTATAGGAAACCGCCTGCTTCAGTCGCTCGTGCAAATGGAAGGTGTTGACCACCAGTGCCTGTTCCACCTTCTACACCGTAACGCTTAATAGACATAATATTCTCCAGTATAAGTACTTTATTAAATTGATAATAAATAAATTAATTTTAATTTTTAGGCGTCATTTCTATAAATAAATACGCCACTTCTATTTTTGGTTACATCGCCAGACAAATAAGACAACTCACCATTAACAAATACAGATTCAACACCTTTTGCCATTGAAATAGGATTTTCAAAGGTTGCAGTATCTTTTATTGTATTTGGGTTAAATAAAACTAAATCTGCGTAAGCCCCGACTTTTATTTCGCCGCGATCTTTTAAGTTATATCGCTTGGCTGACATGCCCGTCATTTTGTGAATGGCTTCCGCTAATGAAAACAGTTTCTCTTCACGACAGTAGTGCCCAAGCACTTTCGGGAAAGTGCCCCACAAACGTGGATGTGGATGTGGGTCATTGGGTAATCCGTCGGAGCCCACCATGGTCAGTTTGTATTTCAAAACGCGTTTAACGTCGTTTTCATCCATGCAGTGGTAAACCGCACCAGCAGGTTGAATCGCTTTTGCCGCCTCCATTAATGGCAGATCCATCTCCTCGGCAATGTCTTTGAGCATTTTGCCTGCATGTTCAGGGGCGGTTTCAGACCAAGTAATAAAGATATCGATCTCGTCGGTCACTTGTTTTAGGTCGAGTGTTGATGAACTTGCGGAGTACGGGTAGCAGTCACAAGACACATCTTGGTGTTTCGCCGCCTCATCCATCACATTAAGCACTTCTTTTGTTCGTCCCCAGTTGCCAGCACCAGCACACTTAAGATGCGAGATAACAACCGGCACCTTAGCGAACTGCCCCGTTTCAAACGCTTCTTCCATTGCGGAGATGATCTCTTCAAATTCTGTACGCATGTGGGTGGTATAAATGCCACCGTGTTGACCGAGCACCTGTGCTAAGCGCATGACCTCGTCCGCTGTCGCTTGTTTCGCGCTCGCATAGGCAAGACCAGAGCTCAAACCAAGCGCACCTTCTGCCATCGCTTGGTCAAGCGTACTGCGCATTTGAGCGATTTCTTCATCGGTCGCGGTGCGTTGCAAGTCATCCATCACGTTATTACGCAAAGTGGTGTGACCGACTAATGCCGCTACATTGACTGCAGGATTTGCTTGCTGCACAGCTTGCGCGTAGCTAGCGAACGTTGGGTATTTAAAATCTTCTTGCTTACCGAGTAGGTTCATTGGATCAGGTGGGTCACCGGCTAAGGTAGTCGGGCTGGCACTAATGCCACAGTTACCGACAATCACAGTCGTCACACCTTGACTGATCTTTGGAAGACACTCGGGATAACGAATCACATTGGTATCATCGTGAGTGTGAACATCAATAAAACCCGGCGCGAGTGCCAAGCCTTGTCCATCAATCACCTTGCTAGCCGTCGCTTCAGATAATTCACCAATTTGCTCTACACGATTGTGACGAATTGCGACATCAGCGGTATATGCTGGAGCGCCGGTACCGTCAAAGACTTCTACACTTTTGATTATGGTATCGAACAACATAGTTCACTCTCTTCGTCTCTCGTTTGCATGTGTACATACTAATAATTCCCGTATTTAAATCAGTGACAAAACACACATAAAAACCGAATTTGTTTGATAGTTTCTAACATATAAATTAACCTAGATAGCAACAAACATTAATAATCAACAACTTAATCCATGTTAGAAGTGAGCTTGCGATGAAAGAATTCGAGAGAAAGTGTGATACAAACTATCATAACAATACTATCAACATCCCTGGGTGTGGCGAAAAGTCTCAGCCATATCAGAGTGATAGCCAGCAAACCTACAGCTTGATCAACGAAGAAATCAGTCTGCCCGCTGCCGTTATTCAACAATCTAGAATCAACAATAACCTCGACTGGATGCAGCGCTTCGCCGCAACCCACAACGTCAAGTTATGCCCGCATGGCAAAACCAGCATGACACCCGCGTTATTTCGTCAGCAACTTGACCAAGGCGCATGGGGAATGACTGTCGCCACAGCCGCTCAAGCTGAAGTTGCGGCGTTAGCAGGGGCAAGTAACATCATTATCGCTAATCAGTTGGTCGGCAAAGCCAATATGGCTATCGTGGCCAATCTGATTGAGCAGCATAGTGTTGATGTATTTGTTTGCGTTGATTCACAGCGTAACGTTGAAGCACTTGGGCAGTTCTTTGCGAGCCGTGACGTCAAACTCAATGTCTTGATTGAGTTCGGTGTTGAAGGTGGGCGCTGTGGCTGTCGAACTGAGCAGCAAGTTGCCGAGCTTGCCCAGTGCATTGCCGAGCAATCTCACCTATCACTGACTGGTATTGAAGCTTACGAAGGCGTCATTCACGGTGACAATGCAGAACAAGCGATTCGCGATTTTCTCAATCAGATCATAACGCTTGGCCGTAAACTGGCTCGCGATCAACTCATCTCAGGTAAGCCTATTGTGACTGGTGCAGGTTCAGCTTGGTACGACGTGGTTTCTGAGTGTTTTGCCAACCTCGACGATCTTGATGCCATCATTCGCCCAGGTTGCTATGCCATCCATGACACGGGGATCTATCTAGAGGCTCAAAACAAAGTCATGGCGAGAGCAGAGAAAAACCGAGGGGCCGCGTGCGATTTGGGTGGTGATCTACAGTCATCTCTTGAAGTGTGGGCACACATCATCTCAAAACCAGAGCCGGGTAAACTCGTGGTTGGTCTAGGAAAAAGAGACGTCGCCTTTGATGCCGGTTTGCCCATTCCAGAGCGTGCATACCGCGACGGCGAAGCCATCAACGTCTCTAATGCTGTCACCACTGCCGTCATGGATCAGCATGCGTTTATGGAGATAGACCCAGATTGCCCACTCGATGTTGGCGACGTTGTCGCTTTCTCAACCTCACACCCTTGCCTAACTTTCGATAAATGGCGTGCCATCGCCGTGTGCGACGATGAATACAATGTGACTCACTGGGTAGAAACACGTTTCTAAACCGCTGAACTTTTACGCTTGAATGAATCAGGTATACTGCAAAGCATTGATATGGAGGCCAAACATAGGTCTCCCGAGAATAGGAAAACATCTTGAGTTTAGACGTCGATATTATTTCGCAAATCACTGAGCGTTTTAGCGCCCTGCGCGACGCTGAGAAGAAAGTCGCCAAACTGATCATGGACGACATTCAAACTGCGGCGAATGCGAGTATCACCGAGCTTGCAGAAAGCGCTGAAGTGAGTGAAGCAACCATTACTCGCTTTGCTAAAGCCGTTGGCTGCAAAAACGTTCGTGATATGAAAATCAAGCTGGCGCAAACCCTGACAGTTGGTCAACGTTTTATTCTTGAGCCGCCAGATCAAAGTGGTTATCAGGGCATCTACGAATCCATCAAACAGTCGTTAGATATCAACCGCAATTTGATCAACGAAGCCGATATAGATACCGCTGTGGGTTGGCTACACAATGCAAGACAAGTCATCTCTATCGGTATGGGGGGAGGCTCGACGATTGCCTCACAAGAGATGCAACATCGCCTTTTCCGTTTAGGCTACCCTGTGGTTGCTTATAACGACGGTTTGCTTACACGTATGATTGCTTCTACCGCAGACAGTAACGACGTATTGGTGATGCTATCCGCAACGGGATACACGCCGACCATCATCGAAACTGCAGAACTGGCAAAGCAATACGGGGTGAAGATCATCGCCATCACACCGAGCTCAACGCCGCTCTCTGACATTGCCGATCTCACACTACCGATTGAGCACCAAGAGACCGATTTTATCTACAAACCTTCTGCGTCTCGTTACGCAATGTTGGCCTTGGTTGATGTCCTTTCGATGGCGCTTGCTGTCAACCATAAGCGACGCTCGAGAGACAAACTACGACGGCTTAAGTTGGCATTAGACTCATATCGAGGTGGCTTAGACCGTCAGCCGCTCGGAGACTAATAGCCATCCACCGCAAACAAAAAAGGCGCTAACCAACCGTTAGCGCCTTTGTTATTTTCAAACCGTCAAAGCGTTCTAGTCAACTGAGCGACTTAATCTTAAGCTTGCCAGCAAGCCCAACACGCCCAATGCAAAGTAGACGACCAAGTTAACAGTGCCAACATTAGCAAAGGCAACAAGTGGATTACCCTCAATAAGCAGATCAAATGGCAAGGTCGTTACAGCCTGTAAGAAATGGCTCACGGCGTACGTCCCTAGCAGATTTGTCGAAAGCAGTTTAATCACGTAAAAACCAATCACCATGACTAACAGAGGCGAATTAACCTTCTGAGAAATGGCCATGGCCAAAGTTGCGAGCGGCAATAGCGCCAAGCCCACTAACCACATGCGACCAATAAACTCAAACCAATGGGTAAAGACGTAAAAGATTGATTCACCAGTGAAGAACAGTGGGAACTTCTCCGACATGACAAGATTAATCACCCACATTAGGAAGTCAGCAGACACCACTAGCATCGAGCAAATGATAGGTGTCACCAGCAAACCAAAACCCAACTTCACTAAATGCGTCGTCATGTCAGAAACAGGCATGCTGCGCCAAAACATCACACTGCCCTCTTGGCGCTCTTTACGTAATGTCTTCGGGAAATAAAGACTGGTCAATAACATCGACAAAAAGCCAGTAAAGCCAAAAGCCAAGCCACTTAACTGCTTACCTAATTCATAACCAGATTCAAAGCCATTCACATCATACGTTAGCTCGTAAGTGACATTGCTTTGAATGGTCGAATTCATCAAGATCGAGAGTAGCAGCAGCACACCACACACTAGCAGCACTAAGGGAATACGCGTGATTACTTTATGTTCTAGCCACTCTTTCTCTAGCATATAAAAATAAGGATTCATTACGCAGCCTCCTTCTGTAGAGCTAAGAACAGATCTGCCAGTTTTACATTGTAAATTTTGTCTACGTCGTCGAGTTGTTGCGCTTGTTCACTGCGAATCAGCCAACGCGTACTGCCAAGAGCGCGCTCACTAGAAAGCGGCTTCAATGCTTCCATTTGTGCGCGTTGTTCATCGGTGGTTTCTACGATCACGTAATCTTCGGCAATGTTCTCCATCGACGATTGCAACACTGCTTGACCATGCTTAAGGATCAACACATCGGTTAGTAAGTGTTCAATCTCAGATACCTCATGGCTGGCAATAATCAGGGCACGCTCTCCATCATGAAACCATTCAAGAAGATGGCGATAAAAGGTGTCTCTGTAAACAAGATCCAAGCCGAGGGTCGGCTCATCAAGAATCAATACTTTGGTGTCAGTCGAAATCACAATCGCAAGGTGTAGCTGTACCTTCATGCCTTTTGAGAGCGATTTGATTTTGCTATTAAGCTTGATGTCGGTTTTCTCAAGTACAGCACGCGCTTTGTTCACATCGAAACTTGGGTGCACACCGGCGGTGTAACGAAGAATTTGTCTTACCGTCATCCAGTCAGGCAACACGTTCACATCTGAAATATAAGACAGGTGCTCCATCACTTTGGCGCGCTGTGAGATAGGCTCAAGCCCCAGTACCTGAATATCACCCTGATAGTCGTGAGCACCTAGCAGGCTTTTAATCAAGGTCGATTTACCTGCACCATTGTGGCCAAGCAAACCGAGGACTTGTCCCGCTTTGAGTTCAAAGCTAATGTTCTTAATCGCTTCGCCTTGTTCTTTGGCTCGACCTGAGTAGTGTTTGGTTACCTGCCGAGCTTCAATTAATACGCTCATTGTTTGCCCTCAACGTGCAGTGTTAACTGCTCAATAAATTCTTGAAGTGGAATGTCTAGCTGCTGCAGTTTCACCGCGATTGACGGGATCTGCTGCTGAATAAAATCCTGTTTTTGCGACGCTTTTAACTGACTCAGTGCGCCTTGTGCCACGAACATTCCCTGACCGCGTTTTTTTTCTACGAGACCTTCATCCACCAGTAGCTGATAACCTTTCATCACAGTGATGTGGTTGATTTTCAAATCTCCTGCGACGGCTCGGACCGAAGGTAATGCCTCTCCTTCGTCCCAAATACCTTGCAGGATTTGCTCTGTAATTCGATCCGCTAGTTGACGAAAGATAGGCTGCGTTTCGTTCCAATCTGTCATGAAGCTTGCCTTATCAATTGCGCTTTAGTGTTATACATAGGTATAACACTAAAGCAATTCGCAATGATTGCAACCAATAATTGAAATATCGCCTTGGAAGACAAATTAATTGATGCAGATTAACAAAGCTTTAATCAGCGCTAGATCACACTTTTTATCCCCGTAAAATACCGCTCCTATTTTATTGAGTAAGAGATAAGTAGTGACACGCGATCAATTTGAGTTATTAGCACCGGGCGGAGATTTAGATTCGATTAAGGCAGCCATTGCCGCTGGGGCGGATGCTATCTATTGTGGTTTAGACCGTTTCAATGCGCGCAACCGAGCCACTAACCTCACCTTAGATAACTTGAATGGCGTATTGCAGCTTGCGCACCAGCATAACTGTAAGATCTTCCTAACTCTCAACGTGTTGATTCTAGAAAGCGAAATTCCAGCCATTGTGCGCTTGCTTAGTCAATTGAACACCACAGCAATTGACGGCGTCATCGTGCAAGACCTTGGTTTGGCCTACATTCTCAACAACTATTTTCCTGATTTAGATGTACACGCCTCAACTCAGCTCAATACCCATAACGAGGGGCAGATATTGTTTCTCAATCGATTGACGGCAAGTCGCGTCAATCTATCGCGCGAACTGAACATAAATGAGATCAAGCATTTAGCTCAGTTTGGTCGTGAGCATGATGTAATGATGGAGGTATTTGTCCACGGCTCATACTGCATTGGTTTCTCAGGTATTTGCTATATCAGCTCTGCGCGTAATGGCGCATCGGGTAACCGCGGGCGATGCAGCCAACCTTGTCGAGAAGAGTATGAAACCACCAAAACTGGCAATCGCTACCCACTCAATATGAAAGACAACTCGGCCTTTGGCGATTTGGCAGCGCTTGCGGATGCCGGCGTGTATTCGTTGAAAGTGGAAGGCCGGATCAAGAAATCTCACTACGTTTACACCGTGGTCGACAACTGGCGTAAACAGATTAACCGCTTGTGCGATGGCGTAGAGCTGTCGAGCGACACCACGGAACTGTACACCGTCTTTAACCGTGATTTCTCCAATGCATTCTTGCAAGGTGACTTCGGTAAAGCGATGTACATCGACAACCCCCGCGACCATGCGGTGAAACACTTTTCGAAAATCTACAAATGCGAATCCGCCGACGATGTGCAAGTAGTGAAGAAAAAGCTCTACGACGACAAAACAGCAATCATCGAGAAAGTAGCAGAAAAGACCCAAGACTTTGACGTCACTGCATCGCAAGCTTCTGCTAGCAGCCTAAAAGGGGCGATTGATGTACCCACTTTGCCGCCACTGCCTCAGCCAGAAATGCGTCAAAGAGCGCCAAGGTTATCGGTACTGATCTCATCGCCACAAGACATCGCACTACTCGAATTCACTGATGTCGATGTCTATTTTCAGCTGCCGATGGGGCTGGCGGCTGAACTGAATACAATGATCGAGTTGTTCCAAGCAAACCCACAGTTAAAACCTTGGTTTCCTGCGATTTTGATTGGTGACGATTACCAAGCTGCACGCACACTGTTAGAGGCAGTAAAGCCAGCGCTCTCGATCACTAACAACTCCGGAGTCGGCATTTTGGCTCAAGAACTTGGGCTGGATTGGATCGCAGGCCCACAGATGAATACAGTCAACTCTTACTCATTCAAATGTTTACAACAAGAGTTTGCCGCAAGCGGCGCATTTGTCTCCAACGAGTTGAACCTGAAGCAGATGCGCCATATTAAGCGTCCGCAAAACATGCGCAGCTATTACAGCATCTACCACCCAAATACACTGCTGACTAGCCGCCAATGTTTGTTCCAACAGACCGAAGGCTGCCGCAAGATCAAAGTCAATAAAGGTTGTTTGAAGCGTTGTGACAAACGTACATCAATCATTAATCTCAAAGACAACCCATACGTAGTGCAAAAACAAAAGGGCAGCCACAACTCAATCTACAGTGAGCACAACGTATTGAACCTACAAGTGCTGCAAGATTTACCGCAACTGTTCACTGATGTGTTGATCGATCTGCGTGATATTCAAACCGAAACACAAGTGACAGCCAGCAAACCAGAACTGATTGATGCGTTCTTAATGCTCCTAGCACAACACAATAACGACAACGTAAGTACAATCAATCGTATGATTCAGCCAACGGCCAATGCCCAGTATTTGAAGGGGTTGTAGGTTCAAACTTAGATCGTTTGTGATAACTGTCATTAGATGTCTTGAACCCATAGCAATCTGTGACTTACAATGGCGCACTTTTTTTACGGACTTCAAGGTCGAAAAACATGACAGATACAGCTAAACCAGCTCTACCAGATCGCCTATCAGGTAACCCACGTAGCCCTTTCTTTGTAAAAGAGTGCTTCGATCACCAAATCGGTATTCGTTTTAAAGGTCAAGAGCGTACAGACGTTGAAGAGTACTGCGTTAGCGAAGGTTGGGTAAAGATTGCATCGCCAAAAGCGAAAGACCGCTTTGGTAACCCAATGCTTATCCAACTAAAAGGCGAAGTTGAAGCGTACTACGTTTAATCGCATAAGAATGTAAACTAAACCACCGCTTCAGGTGGTTTTTTTGTTTTTAATCTGAAGCTTAATAGAACGATTTGTCTCGACCTTGAATAAGTGTCATGCTTCATTGCATATGAAGCCTTCACATCTCACGGACGAAAGATGAACATTTCCCTAAGACCTGCACTCGAATCAGACATAGATTTTTTAGTCGACCTACGCAATGCCACAATGCGAGACTACCTTGAACAAGTCGGCATGCCAATTAGCCTCGACGACTATTTGAATCGCATTCAATACAAGTTCGACTGTGCTCAAATCATTACCTTAGATCAAGTGCCTATTGGTTTGTTTAAAGCTGAATACCAAGCTGATCAAAACCTCTGGTATCTCATCCAAATTCAGATTCATCCGGGTTACCAAAACGCGAGTATTGGCAGCACACTAGTAAAAAACCTGATCGAAAAAGCTCAAGCTAGCCAATCACGAGTTGGTTTAAGTGTGATAAAAACCAATCCTGCTTATCAGTTATACCAACGTCTTGGATTTAAAAAGATCTCGGAAACGGAATACGAGTACAACTTAGAACTCAAAGCCTAAAAAGTAGCAAGGAGCCGCGCATGGATTTGCCGTTAGTGTCACTAAAACACGCCAACAAAAGTTTCGTCGATGGCAAAGAAACCCATCGCGTACTGGAAGGCGTCGACTTCACTTTGGCGGCAGGTGCAAGTGTGGCGTTGACGGGCGCAAGTGGTAGCGGCAAAAGTACCCTACTCAATGTTATTGCTGGCTTTGAGCCGCTTTCCGGTGGTGAATTGTGGTTAGATGGCGATAACACAGCAGCTTGGAAAGATCCGCAATGGAGCCAGTTCCGCCATCAAAAGCTCGGCGTTATATTCCAACAATTCAACCTATTAACACCGCTCAACGTAAAACAAAACATTGCCTTTCCTCTGCATCTAAACCAACAAAAATGGAACGAGTGGTGCGATTATCTCATCGAGACATTGGGCATCAGTCAGCTTCTTGATAGACACGTTTCTGCCCTTTCTGGCGGCCAGCAGCAAAGAGTCGCCATCGCACGCGCTTTGGCTCATAAGCCTAAGCTTCTGCTTGCCGATGAACCGACAGGGAATCTCGACCAAAAAGCGGGGTTGGAGGTGATGAAGCTACTGAGTGAAATCACCACCCACGGCAATACTGCAGTGCTCTTAGTGACCCACAGCCCCGATTGCGCTGAGTTTATGCAGACTCGTTTGCGGCTAGAAAACGGTCAATTACGCAATGGTGATTTGCAGCAACCCCTCCCTACTTTGCAAGAGCAAAGCGACCGAGGGTAACACCATGACTCAGGTTAGATTCTCGCGTATCAGACTCACACAGACTCGACTCACATTGAATCTGTTCGCGGCGCATTATCGCCAAGCTCCTCTTCAAGCAGCCGCAATTCTGATTGGTATCGTGCTAGCGGTAACCTTGTTTGTTGCCGTGCAAGCAATCAACCTCAATGCTAAGCGCAGCTATGCGGAATCCACCGAGCAACTGAGTGCTCAAGCGCAAAACCTAATTGTTCCAGCAGCGGGGCAAAACTATTTGCCTGAATCGCTTTACTTCAGCCTCAGACAAAATGGACTCAGTGCAGCGCTGCCTGTAATTGAAGGGCGAGTTCGAGATGAGCAAGGTCGTCGCTGGTCAGTACAAGGTAGCGAATTGATTGCTGCCATCTCGTCACGCTCTCGCTATTCAACCCACAACGAACAATCATCAGACAGCGAGCAAAACGTTTCTCTATTCGACAGTGTTTTACCGCTCCCTGAGCTTTTAGCTGGCGAACCCTTAGTGATGATGAGCTTATCGCAGCACCAAAACTTAGGCGGAGTAGAATCGCTGACTCTGGATGAAGTTCCGACACGTGTCGTCGTATTACCCGATGAGTGGCAATTAGGCAGCCGAATGTTGATGGATATTGGCTTTGCCCAGCAGTTGCTCAACAAACAAGGACAGCTCAGTTACATCGCCGTTTTCGACGCAGGCTTTAACACAGATAGCAACGCGCAAGCGAAATGGCAACACCTCATCGGCGAGCAAGGACAATGGATCGCCAACAATCAAAGTACTGACCTTGGTTCACTCACTGATAGCTTCCACCTCAACCTTACCGCGATGAGCCTATTGGCATTTCTGGTTGGTCTGTTTATCGCTTATAACGGCGTGAAGTACAGCTTACTCAAACGTAATCGGCTGTTAGTCCAAGTCCAACAAGCGGGGGTTGGGCAAAACCTGGTGTTCACGGCACTGCTGATTGAACTGACCATTCTGGTTACCCTCGGCGCTTCACTCGGTTTTGTATTAGGTATGCAGCTTAGTCATTGGCTGCACCCAACCGTTGCGCTCACACTTGAACAACTTTACGGAGCAACACTGCTTCCCGGCACTTGGCAGTGGCAATGGTGGGCACAAGCGCTGCTGCTAACCCTAGCGGCAACACTATTAGCTTGTTGGCAGCACTTTAAACAGCGAGTGAACCAGCCGCTCTCTTCTCATGGCGGTTTTTATCAAGCCCCAGAAATGTCTAACGAAAACCAACTGTTCATGGTTGGTATTGTGTTGACTGTTGCTGCACTCGCTGGATTATGGCTGAGTGAGCATCACCGTTTTACCATGGCGTGGCTCGGCGTACTTGTCGTGTCGATTCCTCTGTATCTGCCTAAAACACTCAGCGTACTCGCCAACGAATGTGAAAGGCGCACCCGTTCCGGTTTGATGCAATACCTGTTCGCTGAACTGCGCGAGCTCATTTCTCCGCTTTCTCTCGCCATGATGGCACTGCTGCTTGCGGTCACAGCCAATATCGGAATGAACACCCTAGTTGGCAGCTTTGAATCGACGCTAAAGCAGTGGCTCGAACAGAGGCTTCATGCCGATATTTACGTCAGTCCCGCACAGGGAGAGATAGCCAATGTAGAGAGCGCATTAGAGCGATTTGAAGGGGTTGAGACGGTCTACAAGCAATACTATGTTGAAGATAACCTACAAGGCTTACCCACTTTGCTCGGCACCAAAGACAAGGATACCTTAGAGCAAACCATGGTGTTCAAGTCTCACCTTGATAACTTCTGGCAACGCTTTTACCAAGGTGAGTTAGTCGCCATCAGTGAGCCGACTGCGGTCAAACTCGGCTTGTCACTCGATAGCGAACTTGAGCTCGATGCAATTCCAAACAAAACTCTACGTGTCGGGGCGATATTCCATGATTACGGTTCACCAAATGGTGAAGTATTATTGGCTCCAAAGTTGTGGCGTGAAAGCGGCTTTACCAACTTGCCCACCAGCCTTGGCATCAAAGTCTCTGGCGACCCAGATCTCATCTATGACCAACTTCGTACGCAATTGAACCTGCACCCAAGTCAGCTTTATGATCAGGCGCAAATCAAATCCATCGCGCTGGATATTTTCTCGCAAACCTTCGCCATTACGCGCGCCCTCAATGGCGTGACTCTAATGGTCGCGGTGATTGGTTTATTTAGCGCTTGTTTTATGTTGCTCGACGCACGCAAAGCCGCCATTGCGAGGTTGTACGCGCTTGGCGTCAGTCGCCGCAAACTATTGACCATGGTCATCGGGCAAATCGTCGCTTTAGTCAGTTTTACTTTGGTTATCGCACTACCACTCGGCGCTATGGTCGGTTATGTGCTGACGGACATCGTTACCCTGCGCGCCTTTGGTTGGAGCTTAAGTTACCAGTGGAGTTGGAGTGATGCCCTAAGCATTGCGGCAGTCACTATCTTAGTCGCGGTAGTTGCGACCCTGATTCCACTGTGGCGATTGGTCAGCAAGCCTGTCGTGTCTAGTTTGCAAAGCGAGGTGTTGTAATGAATCGTTTAGCACGCAACCTCACTTGGCTATTGGGCAGCCTGTTGCTGCTTGGCTGTGAAAAGCCTCAGCAACAAAATATGGCAATGCTATTAGGCAGTGGAGAGGCTCAAAGCGAGAGCAGTCCATTCACTCCTGTGGTTAAGGGCGTTGAACTCACCTTCCCTGCCGATCATCAAGCACACCCAAGTTTTCGTCATGAATGGTGGTATTTAACGGCGAATTTAATCGATGAAAATGGCACTCCACTCGGTGTTCAGTGGACACAGTTTCGCTTTGCTGCCGAACCCGATGATGGTAAGAGCAAAGCGAAAAAAACCGTATGGCAAAGCCAACAAATCTATATGGCGCATAGCGCGGTAACCACGCCAGACAAGCATTATGCCGATGAGAAATGGTCGCGCGATCAAGCTTCACTCGCAGGCGTCGACGCGTCACCATTTCGGGTTTATCTCGACGATTGGCAATGGCGTTCTTCAACCGATGATCTCTTCCCCGCCACACTCAATGCCAATTCAGAGCAGTTTGGCTATTCGCTGACACTCACTAGTAGTGCACCTTATCAAAAGCAGGGCGAGCAAGGTTATAGCACCAAAAGCGCCGATGGTCAGGTGGCTTCGTATTACTATAGCCAACCGTTTATAGATGTTTCTGGCCAAGTCATTATTGATGGCAACACTCATCAGGTAACGGGTCAAGGTTGGATAGACAGAGAATGGAGCTCGCAGTTCTTGCTCGACTCACAACAAGGCTGGGACTGGTTTGCCTTAAGGCTCAGTGACGAAACCAGCTTAGTGGTATTCCAGTTGCGAGATTCCGATACAGGAAAAGCCAGTTACTCTAGCGCCAGGCTGATGCGACAAGACGGCTCGGGTATCGCCATTTCACCCAATGAGATTCAATTGAACGCGACCAAACAAACTGAAATCCAAGGGCGTAATTACCCAACTGAGTGGCAAGTGGCTATTCCGAGTCAGCAAATCGAGCTTGTGGTTTCAGCGCTCAACCCCAAAGCGAAAATGCCGCTTTCGGTCCCCTATTGGGAAGGCCCGGTTCGCATCGAGGGCACTCACTCTGGCTCAGGGTATATGGAGCTAACGGGTTATTAAGCCGCAATCTAGTTTCAGCTAATTAGATTTGCGCTAGTTCAATCCACGCTATCCTAGTGATAAACTGCTGCGCAAAGTCATCAATAGATTAAAAAGGAAATATGATGAACCCGATTATTGCACTGCTGAAAGAGAACAACATCAGCGATGAACAGATCAACGAAATCTTCCAAACTCTGACGCAAAACCCTCTTGCAGCGATGGCAACAATCAGCCAACTAGGTCTGCCACAAGACAAGCTACAAATGCTGATGGCGCAAGTAATGCAAAACCCTGCGCTAATCAAAGAAGCAGTCGATAAGTTGGGCTTAGATTTCTCTAAAGTTGAAGAAGCAAAAGAGAAGCTTCAAAGCCAAAATCAAGGCAACTAAGACCTAGGGTCAATTAATATAGAAAAGGCCGCTAACCCGATAATGGGCATAGCGGCCTTTTTGTTTGCTGCTTAAACGCGTCGCTTGATCACTTAACGACTGAAATAGGCGAATTGCTCTGCTGTCATACCGTAGTAAAGTTTGTCTTCCAAGCCTTGCTCTAGCTTGTAATAATCTTTCTGACGTCCTTCTTGGCTAAAGCCGCATTTCTCTAACGTTTTGTATGAACCCACATTCGATGCGTAGCAATCTGCACTGACTTTATGCGCCTTAAGCTCGGTAAACCCAATTTCCGTCATCATTTGGCACGCGCGAGTCGCAATGCCTTTGCCCCATGCGCAAGTCGGCAGCTGATAACCTACCTCGTAATTACCCATTAGGAACATTACCGACGTCACGGCACACATCCCCATGTATTTGCCTTGCTGATCGCGAATGACAAACGTCGGATTCTCTGGCCAAACGTCATCTTTGATGGCTTGAGCTGTGTTCTCAATGATTGGGCCAAAGAAACCTTCATAAAGGCTATCGTCAGCCGGGGCGAAGAACAGATACTTGTTGACCTTATCGTCATTCAGCATTTCGATAATATCTTGCAGATCAGACGCTTGAATCAGTTGAATATTCAACGACTCATTAAATGGAATGGTTTGGCCTTGTTTTAGTTTTTGATATGACATGTGTTACCTCGTTATCTGGCAACTATCTTAGTGAAACCATCCAGAGAATAATTGGACTTTTGCGACAACTTGCGTGTCTTGGTCGCCGCAAGTTCCTATTCGAAGTCACCGTAGATATCTATCGTTAGGTCGCGTTTTTGCAAATACTTGTTCGGCGTTTTTCTAAGCTGCTGCTTGAGTGTACGTATCAAATGTGACTGATCACTAAAGCCGAATTGCTGTGAAAAACTCACCCAATCGATCGCCTCTTGCTGTTTGTAGAGTGCCAAAATCATCTGCTCAAGACGGGCCATTTGTTGATACTGCTTAACGCTCAGGCCAACCACCTGCTTGAAACTGCGCTCTAACGTTCTTCGAGAACACGCGCACTGCGAGGCAATCTGTTCCATATCTATCGCGAGCTCCGGTGAACTCAATGCTTGCGCGTCCATCACCGAGATTGCCTTATGCGATATTAAAAACGGCTTCGCTCGACAGGGTTCAATCCTTAAAAAGTCTAAGTGACGTTTTATCGAATCTAACAACGCTTCTGGTGAATCTTGTTGCCATAGTGCTTGTTGAAAATCCTCATCAAATAAAGGGCTCAGCCAATCAAACCACTGACACTTGTTAACCGCATTGACTTGGGCATCATCGTGAAAAGCAGATTGGAGGGCATAGAGCCCTTCAGGTCGAAAAGTAATACCGATACGTTTGATCGGAGCCTCATCCTCTAACAGAAGGAGATTTTCATTCGCAGTCAGTAGGTGGCTTCCTTTGCCTCGAAGTAAGGTTTCACCGTTGTCATAGCTGTAGGTTTGATGCTTGGGAGTGAACAGCAAATGAGCGCGCGGATTAGGAATAAGATGAGGTTTTGGATCAATCACTTCACCATGTTCAACCTCCAAGTACCAGACTTGGTGAATAAGCCACTCGTAACCTGCTAAGTGCTGCTTCCAAGCGATCATGGTTGTCCTTGCTTACGGAGAAATGAGCAATAAGTGTGACTCATTTCGTCACTGTGCGCTACGCATTTATCAAAACTCCATTTTTAAATTGAGCTCAATAACTGTACACTTATACAGTTATTTTAAAGCAAGGGTGAGCTCAGTAATGCGCGTTGATTATCAAAAGAGGCTGATTCCAGTGATTCGATATCTGGAAAAGAACTTCAACCAACCCCTCAATTTGCCAGAAGTCGCAGCCCTAGCGAACCTGTCGCCATATCACTTCCATCGCACCTTCAAAGCCGTGCAAGGAGAAACCCTCGCTGACTTTGTCAGACGTTTGCGGTTGCAGTCAGCAGCCGACGATTTGTTTAAATCAAAACAACCCGTGCTAAACATCGCATTGGAATATGGTTTTGCCTCTTCACAAAGCCTAGCTAAAGCGTTTCAGCAACATTTTGGGGTAACGCCAAGCGCTTTTCGTGATTGCGAAAACTACCAGCAATTTTCTGAATTATCGCGAAACAGCAAGATTGGACACACGCTGCGCAAGAATGGAAACGCAGACAAACCTAGCGATTCATATACTGGCTCTGAACTAACAACGTGGAGCAATAAAATGGAAACGCAAAACTTTACAGCGACAAAACTGGCTTATGTCCGAGTAACAGGCCCTTACGGCGAAGGTTATCAAGAAGCCAGTGGCCGACTCTACCAATGGGCTGGCATGAAAGGGTTAACGGAGAATACTTGTATCTTCATCTATCACGACAACCCTGAAGTGACCCCAAGCGATAAATGTCGTACCGATATCTGTTTGATGGTGCCTGAAGATACAGACGTAATAAATGGCATAGAACTGCAAGACTTTCCCGGTGGCGAGTACGCAGTAATGCGCCAAAACATCACGCAGCACAGCCAATATGCGCTCGCTTGGGATGATTTGATGAGTAAAGTGATCGAGTCAGGGCTAGAAAACGATGACAGACCTTGCTTCGAGCTCTACCACAGCTACGACCCACAAACCCAGCATGCTGACGTCAGTTTTTGTACTGCGATTAAGTAACCATAAAGCCTGCGAGTAAGCAGGCTTTTTCGCTCCCGCCACTTATGTGTTAACGACATAATTATCATTTATATCAATAATTTAAATGTCAAGTTCGTGATCTTGGTTCGCAAACCACAACCATATGCTGAGTGTTTCATTTAAAGTGAGAACCAATTCACAGACTATCTGAGAGGTAATTTTACACTGCAAAAAATCCGTCGACTTAGATCGACACATAACAACACTAGGATCTCCTAATGAAGAAGAACATCATTGCCCTCGCTCTAGGTAGCGTTATTGCTTTAACTGCTGCGCCTTACTCTCTTGCTGCTAATGACTCCACAGTGCAAGCCACAACAGATTACGCCCAACTCATCACTAAAAGACAGGTGGTTGATCAGCTTCTGAGCGATGCGGTGACAGCATTTAAATCCCCAGCCCGAATCTCGCATGCTGGGTTCACTGCGAAAATGCCAAGTAATATGGAGATTGTTACCGATCGCTTACTAGAGGCATACGAACTGGAGCCATACCGTACTGATCTTCTTATCTCAGCTGCTAATGCTCAGATTTATAACAAGAATGTTGATCGTGCGATTGAGCTGTTTGAGCAAGCACTGACTGTGGCACCGGATGATGTGGATCTACATGCCTACCTTGCGGTATGGCAACGCTTTAAAGGCAACCAAGCTGAGTCAAACAAACACATGGGTGCTTTATCTAAACTCAATGCAGGTAAAGCGGCTGACATGAAACGAATTTTCTCGACGGTAGATCGCGTATTAGAGACGCCACTAAAAGAGAAAGCAGCGAAAGGTAAGTTAGAAGACAAGGGAGCCATTGTTACTCTGGGTTACGCGCTAAACCCAGATGGCTCAATGCACCAGATCCTAGTTGAGCGTCTAGAAACCACTTTGGCAATGGCAAAAGCGAACCCAGATGCGCTTATCGTGCTAACGGGTGGCGTACCAAAGAACCACAAGACCGAAGGCAAGTTGATGGCTGACTGGCTGATCGAGAAAGGCGTCAGCAAAGACAGAATCATTGAAGAAAACTACGCCACCAGCACCGTTGGCAACGCACTATTTAGCAGCTACGCCCTAGCCCGCCACAACATCAAACATGCGACCATCATTAGCTCTGCAAGCCATGTACGTCGTGGGCAAACACTGTTTGAAATTGCAAGTTGGCAAACAGGCCCACAAGGCATCACGTTCGATACGGTCAGCTACCCAGACAAGCCGCTAAAAGAGCTCACCAAAGCGAGTGACAGTGAGCTACTAGGAATCTACCGCGATGCCCTTCGAACCTACGGCATGTGGAGCTACCGTTCATACCCGTTAGAGTCTCGCTAAGATGAAAAGCAAGAAGGTCGCATGATGCGACCTTTTTAGTTTTTGGAGCAGGGTTCGGTGCGAATCGTTGCTTTTGAGGTAAAGGATAAGATGACTGTGCCAAAGGCTTTCAGTGCTCAAGTTATTTTTGGACAAAAGCGTGTCGGTGACTTTGCTCTTCTGTTCCTGAAAGGCTTAGAAAGTGTGGGATAGAGATCCCTTCTTGGAATTGAATTTGATTCTTTGGCATACCACCCCCTCCTACTATCAATACTTAAAATATGGACGCTATTCACATGACTGAAAGTAAGTGGTAATCAGGTTGAAAAATGGGATGAAAACTGGCAAGTCAGATTGAAGACCAACCCTGTTACTGCCGACGAACGAGTCGCATTAATGAATCGAACTAATCCTGTTTATATACCTCGAAATCACAAGGTGGAAGAGGCAAACAAGGCGATTATGAACCATTCAAGCCGCAAGATGGCCAAGATGACTTTGCAAAACCAGCGCCAGCAGAGTTTGGGCACTATCATACTTTTTGCGGTACGTAATAAACGTTAAAACTAGAGCTTCTAAAGCTCTAGTTTATTACTTACACCAGCGACAAGCTTTAAAATCTCGTTTTCTTGCGGCGAAGCTTCTGATGACATGTTATAAAACATGATGCAATCTTGGCGAATCGAGGATGGGGCTTCTTTGAGTTCAATCTCTCTAAACATTCCACTGTTTATATAGTCGTTCATATCAGCAACAGGAAGAACGGCCCACCCTCCACATTTGAGTTTTTCAATGAGCAATTGTTGAGACGTCACTACCTCATATTCGCTGCTTAGTTTGGTGTGGCGCAGGTCATTGGCTAGATCATTTTCAGTAATGAGCTGTCGCTCGGTCGCGATCTCGTTAACCGAGATTGGCCTCTTTGGTATTGCAGATTGAGTGGATGTGTAGGTGCTCAAGCGGCAGGTTCCGAGGTTCACGTTTCCGATGCCTGCGTTGGGGTGGAGTTTCCCTATGCCAGGCATAATTGCAAACAGTACCTCTCCTTTTTCTACTTCTTTTATGCAGTGATTACGATCTCTTTGCAACCAGTTGATTGTGAGGCTGGGGTGCTTGGTTTTGATCTCTGCTTCAACTGCGATCAGCAGCTTTAATGGGATAGAGCTATCGTGATAGGCAGTGATGTTGCTCAGTTCCCCTTGATAGGCAGAAAGGACAATATTTTCAAACTCCAATGATTGCCTAGCAAGAAGCCGCGCTCTGGGATAAAGCCTGTGCGCAATATCGGTTGGAACGGCTTTCTTCCCTTCTATAGAAAACAGCGCCATCGCCATCATATCTTCAACCGCGTTTATGCGTTCTCGTACCGTTGAACGGGCTTTTCCAAGCTTCTTACTGGCGGCACTATAGCTTTGGAGTTCGTAGACTGCGGTAAAACAAGCAATTTGTTCAATGGAAATCATTTTGCCCCTACGTACTGTTTGAGCGTACATTTTGGATTTATATGTATAGAAGTAGCACATTATTATAGCGGTGTACACAACGAACAATGAAGAGAATCCAGAATGAAAAAGTCTTTCCTTACTTTAGTTATTGCCAGCTCAGCCCTGTCAGTTAGTGCGTCAGAGATTAAACCAATGTCAACGATTCCAGCAAAAGCGCAGGAGCAGGTCACGCTGAGCAACTACACTCACGCGCCCTACAATAAGTGGGCATTTCAAAATATGGGAATTCATCCATCTTTGATGGTACCTCGAGAGGGGGCTATTGCAGCCATTCCTGAGCGTCTAAACCCAAAATTGGTTAGCCATGAATTTACATACAATGGAGAGCAGCAAAGCTTCCATCAAGCAATGATAAACGACCATACAGACGGCTACATCATTATCAAAGATGGGCACATACTACATGAAGAATATTTTGGCGATTTTACTGCAAAGGATCACCACTTATGGGCATCAAGCACCAAGTCTCTAGTAGGGCAGGCTTTAGGGCTTCTGGTTGAGCAAGGTAAGGTAGACGTTGATAACAAGGTAAGTCACTACGTTGAGGAGTTGAAGGACACTCATTTTGGTGAACAAACCATTCGTACTGTGCTCAATATGACGTCGGCAATTGATTATAGTGAAGACTATGTGAACATGGCCCCTGGTGACGTGCACTATGAATACTTCCGTCGTCTTGGTTTTATCCCAGCCTACGATTTAATGGCATTAGATCCTACAGAGACCAAGACCCCGAGGGACCTGCTGAGCTTTGCATCAATGTTTGAAAAAGCGGATGACTTATCGGTCAATCACAAATTTGAATATCACAGCCCGAATGTAGATGTGATCGGATGGCTGATCGCACGAGTTTCTGGCCAGCCTCTTCACAAGTTTATTGCAGATAATATCTGGGACAAACTCGGCGTTGAACATGATGCCTTCTTTATGAGTGATATGAATTACAACCCCATTGCGACAGGCGGTTTTAATACAACCTTACGAGACTTTGCCCGTGTTGGTTTAGCGATGGTCAACAATGGTGAGTACAACGGTGAGCAAGTTTTCTCTGAAAAGTGGGTGAAGGATAGCTTTACTCTAACGGAAGCGGAAAAGCAGCATACATTGAACAGTGTATACAAAGATAGAGATCTACCAGTGTATGATGCTAACTTAGAGGGCTATAAGAACTTTTTGTGGGTTCATGACTCAAAGAAAAAGATCGCAACGTATCGAGGTGTGTTCGGTCAGTTCTTGTATATCAACCAAGAGAAAAACCTTGTAATCGCGACTTTCTCTTCCGCTGATAGCGCTTCGAATGCCGCCCGTGAAACCTCTAAGGCACGCATTACTGCTTTTGAGTCTCTCGCAGAATCTCTGTAAATCTTCTCTAGAAACTGGCCTGAAGTTACTTTTAGGCCAGTTATTATTGTTCCTGATTACCATCGACTTTCAGCTGGCTTGAGAAGCTTTTCTAGCATAGGTAGAGCGTTGTAGTGGATTAACAAATCTGACCACATAGCTATATGTTCTTAGCATGATGAAAGGTAATTCAAGTTACGGTGATTGAAGCCACGATTCAGCCTACTCTAGCTCATAATGGGGCAAAAGTGTTTCAGCCAAAAGTGGCTGAAACTAATAAAGGCTATTTAAATAATGCCTCAAAAGATTGCTCTCTTTTAATTGAAGCCAAGCTAGAGGATAGAGAAGCAAGCATTGCCTCATGTACAAAATTGCCCATGCTTATGCGTTTTACACCTAGATTTTTCAGTTCAGAAAAACTAGGTAATCCCGGAAAGCACATTACATTTATTGGCAGTGACGTGCTATCGACAACTGATTTGATATCATCTTTTTTATTAATACATGGAAGGAAAATGCCATCAGCGCCCGCCTGTTGGTATTGATTTATTCTCTCGATACTAGTTGCAAGAGGCTCTTCAACATTAAGTAGGAATGCGTCACTTCTGACATTAATAAAAATTTCAAGACCTGCTTCGCGAATACATTCTCTAACTTTTTCTAAAGTTTTGCTGAACAGAGCGCTGTCACACAAGCGCCTTTCACCGTCTACCACGACACTGTCTTCTATGTTGACTCCAACAACACCAACTTTAACTAACTCAATCATATTCTTTGCTATGATTTCAGGCGTCTCTCCGTAACCAGACTCAAGATCTACGGTTAACGGCAGTTCTGTTGACTTCACAATAGCTTTTACAATCGACAAAAGGTCTTCGAAACGGATATTTTCTCCATCTTCCTTCCCAAGGTTCTTAGCAATAGCTGCGCTAGAAGTACCAATAACAGAAAATCCGACACTTTCGGCGATTTTCGCGCTTGGTACATCCCATACATTACAAATAACTAGTGGTTCTTCCATTTCATGCATATTCTTGAACATGGCTTATACTCCAATTTGCTTTTTATATTGAATACTTTCAATTAGATGCTATCAACGAAAGATAAATAAGACGTGCCATTTTCGGAACTGAACAACAAATATTGTAAGGCCTATATTCATACGGCTCTTCTGCACGCGATACAATAAGTCAATATCCTCCCTCCCCGCGAAACGTCAGCCGCCATTCAGAGGGTGAGACATTGAAGCTCTTTTTGAAGTGTTTACGGAAAACACTTTCTGATCCGATCCCAGAAAGCTCTGCGATGGTCGATATTGGGTGGTGGGTAGATTCCAGCAGTTGCTGGCTTAATGCTAAGCGTTGATTTAGCAACCACTCACCAAAAGTGCATCCATATACTGCCTTAAACTGGCGCGTAAATGTCCGTCGACTCATCGCACAGCGCTGAGCGACAGAGTCTAGATCATAGTCGTTAACCAAGTTCAGACTGATATCATCGAGTACCTTGCCAAAACTGGTGAAGTTATCTGACTTAGCCGCAATTGGACTGGGAATGTATTGCTGCTGTCCACCACTTCGAAACGGCGCCGTCACCATCAAACGGGCAATTTGCGATGCTACTTCATTACCACAAAGGGTTCGCACGATATTAAGACAACAATCTAAAGAAGCTGCCGTTCCAGCTGAGGTTACTATTCTATCTTGCTCGATGAACAGCGGCTCACAGTCGATAGTCACGTGAGGAAACGATTGCTGGAAAACTTGCTTAAAGCCCCAATGGGTTGTTGCTCGTTTGCCATCCAGTAAACCTGCTTTTGCGAGCGCATAAACACCCAAGCAAAGACCGACGACTGTCGCACCGCGTTGATAGGCGCGGTTTAGTTTCTCTAGCAAAAGCGCGCTTGGCTCGGGCAATGAGTTGGGCCAACTCGGAATGATCACAATATCCGCTTCATCCATCGCCGATAGGTCACGGCTTACTGAAGCGTTAAAACCAGAACTCAGAGAGACGCTCGACATATTTTCGCTACAGATCACCAGATCAAATACTGGCTGTTGGTCGATAAAGATATCTTGAAAAACCAAACAAGGCACCGAAAGATGAAATGCGCTGATGTCATCGAGCGCCACTAAAGCAATCTTGTATTTCGTCATCCACTTTGACCCGATTTGAGCGGTAGTTGTCCTTTTGACCAGTATTGCACAATCCTACTAAGCTGCATACTTACCCTATCAACCAGATAGGAGTTACACATGAAAATTCACCACTTACGCAGCGCGACGTTCGTTATTGAATCTGGCGAGCACTATATTTTGATTGACCCGATGCTAGGTGGTAAGGGCTCTATGCCGCCGTTTTCCGTGTTTCGCTTTAAAGCAGCAAAGAACCCAACTGTAGATTTACCAAACAATGCGAATGCCCTGCTTAGCAAGGTTAACCAGTCATTGATTACCCATAGCCAGACCTTTGGCTTTAAGCCGCTACAACATGGAGATCATTTAGATCCTGCCGGTGAAAAGTTCCTGATTGAGCAGAGCGTGCCAGTGACCACATTGAGCAAAGACCAAGCCTACCTAGAGAAGTACGGAATGACGGTTGCCAATGGGCTAACACCTTGGCACACCACGCCATTTCTTGGGGGATCGATTACCGCCGTACCTGCTCAACACGGTCATGGCTGGATTCATAAAGTGATGGCGAATGGTTGTGGTTTCTTCCTTCAACTGCCGAACGAGCCGAGCATCTACATTAGCGGTGATACCGTATTAACACCTGATGTAAAAAAAGCGCTGAGTGAGCTCAAGCCAGATATTACTGTGGTCGCAACAGGGCAAGCTCAGATGGATGTCGGCCAGCCGCTGCTTATGTCGAGCGATGAGGTGATGGAGTTTATTCGCTTATCGCCGAACAAGGTGATTGCCAACCACATGGAAGCGCTTAACCACTGCCCAATAGATCGAGACACTCTGAAACGCTCGCTCGAAGCAGAAGGATTAAGCGATAAAGTACTCATCCCACTAGATGGTGAAACATTGGAGTTTTAAGTCGGTATAGCTCTCAGGACAGCCCCGTTCGGCGCTTACTGAGAGCCTATTTACTTACTGAACTAAAAGCGGCGTAACCACATGCTCAAAACCTATGGTCAGCGAAACATAAACAAGTAGCGCCGCCATCAGAAGATTGAACACTTTAAAGTAACTCGGATTAGAAATTCGTTTGCCTAACACCAACCCCGCCAATGAATAGCCTGTCGGTGCACCAAAAGCCAAAATAGCTAACACTAAAGACCACAACACAATCGCACTGCCCGTAATACCAACACTTGGAAACTGAATTGTTGATACAGGCAAGGTCGCGACTAATGCCTTAGGGTTGAGTAGCTGCATAAACAAGCCATCGCGAAAGCTCAGCGAATTCGAATCGCTGGTATCTTGAGAGAGTTCGACATTCGCGCCCGCAACCTTCCACGCGATATGCAATATATACAGACAACCCGCCAAACTAATGAAAGGTAGAACCTGCGGATTAATCACCTTTAATCCAATAAATCCCAGCATGACGAACAAAATGAACATCGCCATTCCGACGCCAATAAAGAATCCAAGGTGAGAACGTGTGTTTCTGTTCAAGCCACTATGTAACCCCAAAAGGTTTACTGGGCCAGGGGTATACATCACCCCGATCGCATAGGCGAAGATTTCTGACATTTAGCACTCCAAAAACACAGTGAGCCGCTTAGCTTATCGGCTCCACTGAAGCTGAAACTGTTTTGGTGTCATGCCAAATACGCGTTTAAAGTTACGGTTAAGGTGACTTGCATCTGCAAAGCCAGAGGCAACAGCTGCAATCGTTGCGCTGTGTCCTGCCAATAACTGTCTGCGCGCATAGTTGATGCGACAATTCAAAACATATTGATGTGGAGTTATGCAAAAGTGCTCGCGAAAGGCGCGGATGAAGTGGAACTTCGACATGTTGGCGACTTCTGCAATATCATCAATAGAGATATCATAAGCAAGGTTCGCCAAAATATACTCTTTCGCTCTAAGCAAAAGCCTGTCTGCTCGCGTGTTGTGAATCGGAAGTTCAAGGCTTCCATGCAGGCGAGTTAAAGATTGTGCTAACTGAAACAGGCTCGCTTCATGCTCAATCTTCGAGTAAGACTCTCCTTGTAAACGCTGCGACATGGCGTAAACCTGACGCCTTAAAAGTGAGTCATCAAATAGGGTTTGGTTTAGCCTGAGTGTCGTGTTCTTTTTATGGCCTAGCGCCTGAAATAGAGGATGCAGCTCATTAGGATGAATGTAGAGCATCACGTATTCCAAGTTTTGCTCTACACCTGAGTGACCATCATGTATGTCTTCCGGATTGAAAAGCATCACACTGCCGGGAGTGCTTTTATAAAAAGCGCTACGACAGAAGAAGTCTTGTCGGCCTCGAAGCGTTAAGCCGATTGAGTACTCCTCGTGCGCATGCTTTGCGTAGGTAAAATCACTCATCACCGCACACAGCATAGAAACCTCATCCTGCTGAGAACTGCTTGTATATTTAAAGTGATTATCTTTACCCACGCTCCCTCCTTTTCTTGAGCCCTTTCACATAATTCCTAGGCCAATATATTCAAGTCATCAATAAAAAACTTGAACAAAATTGCTCAACTGCCATCACTGAACCAAAGCGAGTGACAGAGAACAGTTAGGAATCTACCAAGTGCCCTTCGAACCTATGGTATGTGGAGCTACCGTTCATATCCATTAATGTCTCAACTCTCGTTAAGCAAGCCTATATCCGCGTTTTCTTTTAAACCTAGTTTCTCCAACACTACCTTCAGTGCATCGTCCGCATTTACGGCAATATCAGGTATCACTCCGCATTGCTCCCAGTTTCGATTGGAAATAGGGTTAAGTGCTTCACCTACCGGAATTGCAACTGATAGGCCTAGGGTAAGGTCGAACAACCGACAAGGGTGGGCTGCACCGCCTGTTGTTTCACCAATCAGCAGGGCTCGCTCTAAGCATTGGAGGTTGTAACAGAACTCTTCAGCAGCAGAAAGGGTCTCGTTGCTTGTTAACACATATAAGTTAAGCTCTGGGTAGCTACTAGTATCTGTATTAGTCCAAAGCTCTTCCAAGCAGGGGTCATCTCGCCAACGAATGGTATTTAATAAAATAGATTTATTGCTATCAAAAAAATATGACGTGATTAGCTTAACCATATCAGGATGCCCTCCACCGTTATTTCGAACATCGATAATAAGGTGCTCTATGCCTGCCATTTTACTCATAGTTTCATGAGCAATTTGAGAAGCAAAAGAAGGAGAGCAAAAACGAGATAGCTTTAAGTAAGCCACTTCGCTCGTAATGAAAACCAGTCTTTCAAAGCCAAAATTGCTACTCCTAAATCGCTGTTCAGGAGGAACAATAGAATCATTAGTTATAATCTTGAAGTGCTTATCTTTACATGAAGCAAATACGTCCTGCGTTAACTTTTCTATAAAGTCCTCAATCAACGCCTCATCATGATACCTGCCTCGATAATAGTTTTGCTGAAGCATCAAGTTCAACTCTTTACCTACCGTGGGTAAAACATAGTGTTCTTCAAGCAAGCGACCAAGCGAATCAACAATTTCTTGCTTTTCAGTATCGTTCATTTAGCTTCCTCTAAAACTATTGGGACACCAGAGTATCAATAAAACTGGATCAACAGTTTAATCTGTAATTTAGAATGGACAATCACTGAGCCATATCAGATAGCTCAGTGTGGAAGATTTAAAGCAATGACTCAGGCTTAGAGCTAAGTGGCACTACTTTGTTGGTGCAACCATCTTAAAATTGCTTGGTTGGTTTCTTGCGGCTTTTCTTGCTGAATCCAATGGCCGCAATCTAGGTTTACTACGTCTACATTAGGAACAAACACAGTTAGCCTTTCGGACTTAGGGATCACATCTCGGTCACCATAGATCATGAGCGTCGGCACTTGGATGATAGGATTTACATCTGCTAATAAATGCCAATTACGGTCAAGGTTTCTGTACCAATTTATACTGCTAGTGAAGCCTGTTGATTTAAAAGCGGATTCGAAAACCGCCAGCTCAGTGTCGCTCATTAACGGCTCTCCGAGCGGTGAATCGCCCTTGGCTAGATTAATCATCTCCATGCCCGGCTCTGGTTCTCTTAGTGGTTCATTTTTCCGATACAGATTACGCAGAAACCGAGATGTGTTCTCATCCAATACCGCGTCTGCAACACCTGGCTGCCGATTAAAATGGACAAAATAGTAGTCACTGCCGAGTACTTGTTCCATAAATTCGATCCAAGGAGTCTCTCCGCGTTCCTGATAAGGCAAGCTTAGGTTTATGACTTTGTTGACACGATTTGGATGCAATAAAGCCAGCCCCCAAACCACCATCGCTCCCCAATCATGACCGACAAAAGTGGCGTCTTTGTATCCGTAGTGATCAAGAAGCGCGATCAAGTCACCCGACAAATGCTCTATATCATAAGCAGTGACTTCTGTCGGACAGGACGAATTGCCGTACCCGCGCTGGTTTGGGACGATGACATGGTATCCCGCTTCTACGAGAGCTGGTATCTGATAACGCCAAGAAAAGGCATGCTCCGGCCAACCATGACAAAGCACAATCGGGTTTCCAGCATTTTTCGAGCCTGCTTCGAAGACTTCAAGTTTCACGTCATTGACTGAAACAAAAGTGGGCTTGGGAAAATCGGTTGGATTAAACAATACATTTCTCCTTTATCTGGATGGAATCGTCAGACTACGCCTCCTACCTAGGGTGACGCTTTAGTCCATAAGCATTTACGAGTGTGCGTGGCAACCTCGAAACCTTCTTGCTGACGAGGACAGAGAAACTGTATATGTTAATGGTGCCAAATACTGGCACCATAGAATGGTAAACTTTAGAAATGAATATTCGCCTACGACAAGAATCGATAATACGAAGCCTTCGCCGCAACGGTACTTCCACCGTGGCTGACCTTGCTCAAGAGGTTGGCGCATCTAGGCGGACAATATTGCGTGATATTAGCGCACTTCGTGATGAGGGTGTTGTCATCCATTCTGAACCCGGTCGCGGAGGTGGTTTACAACTTGATTCACGATCAATTCAAACCACCGTGCGCTTGTCAGTTTCTGAAGTTTTTGCGCTTCTCATCAGCGTTGAATCAATGCGCGCGGCCGGTAACCTACCTTTCTCTGGTCTCGCGGATGTAGGGCTTGCGAAGATAGAGAAAGCACTCCCCTCAGACCAAGTACGAGATCTACGTCGTTTTCTCGGTTGCTTGTATATCGGAAAGCTTGCTCCGCAGGTTGACATATCTGATATGGGAACGATGGATTCCGACCTGCTTCCCGCATTCGAACAAGCTTTTCTACAACGGCTGCACCTGCGTTTTCAATACCGTGATGCTCAAGGAACCATAACCCAACGATATGTTGAGCCACAAGCTATGCTGATTTTACCACCGCTATGGTATTTGGTTGCCTGGGATCCGACACGCAAAGACTTTCGTCATTTTCGAATGGATCGGATTAGCACCCCTGAACTCGTTGAAGGTACAACATTTCTTCGGCGACAAGTGCCGTTCGAAGATCACGTTTCTCCCGTGCGTAATCTAGCTCGCTGACTTTTACCCAGTTGATGTTTAGTTGCTTGCCTAGCCAAAGAAAGTCAACTCAACACCAACGTACCTAGGCAAGTAAATACGGCTAAGCCTAGTTATAAGCTCGGCTGACTGACCATAAACACCACGACAAGTACTAAACTGGCACCAAAGCCTCGATTTATCCAGGCCATTTTCTGTGGAGATTGGATAAAGCGATTAAGCATCGAACCAAAATACGCCCATAGCAGCATACCAATGACACCGGTAAACACCATCACGCTAATAATAATCACCACTTGAGTTAGGTAATCACTAGTTGGGGAAATGAACTGAGAGAACACCGTCAATGAAGCGACCCAGCTTTTCGGGTTGAGTATTTGAACCAAAATACCGGACATAAAACCAGACTTCTTGATACTGGAGTTACCGTCCATCTCCATGTTGGCAATGCCCCAAGCCATGTAGAGCAAATAACCCGCCCCTAACCATTTCAAGACATTGTATAGATCGGGGTAAAGAGTAAACAAGCTCACCAAGCCAATACTCGCACCACCCAAAATCGCGACTACACCGACCGCGTTACCAAGGATAAACGGTAGCGTTGCCCCAATGCCATAGCGGCTCGACAACCCTACTAAAGCAATATTCCCCGCCCCTGGCGTTAATGAAATCGATATTGCAAACAACATAAAAGCTGTCATCAGTTGAGCACTCATTGCTCTCTCCCATAAAGTGATAATTTCAATATGAGATCCAGTCTAACGATTCGCTCAGGAATAAAATTGCTATTTGGGTTAACATTAAAGCAAATTAAGGCAGACTATTTCCATTAAAGATATGAAAAAGAAAGAATCCACTAACTTTGAGCTAGATAGTACAGATTTATCCATCTTAGAACATATACAGAAAGATGGCAGAATGAGTAACTCCAAATTGGCAGAGACAGTGAACCTAAGCGAAACACCTTGCTGGAGACGCTGGAAAAAAATGGAAGAAGAGGGCTATATCGAGGGGTATGCAGCTCGATTGAATCGTAAGAAACTCGGCTTTCAGGTTTCGGGCTTTACACTGGTGACCTTAGGCAGCCATGAGGTCGAAAATACCCAACCATTTGAAGATTATGTCGCAGAATCCGATTGGATACTCATGTGTCATTGTATTGCTGGCGGAGCAGATTACATTGTGCAAGTGGTCGCGAAAGATCTGGATGAATACTTTGAACGAATCAGCTCGATCAGACGCGTCAAAGGGGTCAGCGCCATTCAATCAAATGTGTCGGTAAAAGAGATCAAGAGTACCTTCCAATTACCCTTAGATTAACGGGTTTGATGACGAAACTGCTGAGGAGTTACATCAAAATACGCCTTAAAAGCTTTGATATATGAGGAGTCATTTTGATACCCAACACGATCTGCGATGGTTTGAATCGAAAACGTTTCATCCAGTAATGAGAGCGAATAGATTAAGCGGATCTGCTGACGCCATAACTGAAATGAGGTATTAAACTCCTTGGCAAACAAGCGCGATAATGTCCGCTCTGACGCGCCAACTTTCTCTCCCCACTCTTTGAGTGAGATTGCCGATGCTGGCGTTTCTGTAAGTTGTTCGAAGATAAGCTTTAAGCGCCTATCTTTGGGCAACAGTAGCTGATAAGTCTGTACGTTATCTCGCGATACTTGGTCATGCAGGACCGCTAACAAACGCGCTAACTCATCATCACCTACATGGCGCTCACACTGGCGACGAATCTCTTGCAATAGCTCATTGAGAAATGGCGTAAGGGAAATAGTGCGCACATCAGACTCGTAAGGCACACCAAACGTTGGATTGAGATAGATACCAATGAAGGTAGTATGACTTAAGGCAATGGATTCATGCTGGACACCCGCAGGAACAAATAAAACCGATGTATGAGGCACAAGGTGCTGGTACTGCTCTGTTTGAGTTTGTAGCAAGCCCTTTAACGGGAAAATAATCTGGTGCCAAGTATGTTGGTGCAGATGGTCAATATAGCCTTTCGGCATATCTATCGTTTTCACTAAAGCGGGTAAATTAGGGTTTGCCGCCATCATCTCATTGGAAGTGGCCACCCCTGAGTTAGATTCTATTTGGCGAGTTAGCATGGTTAACTGTCTTTACATCCCTATTCCGTCATTACTGAGCTAGGCTATCATGCCAAGTAGATTGATTGAAGAGAGTGTGAGAGGAAGCATGAAAAAGCTCGGTGTTGTAAACGCAGTTCTGACAGGAACAACAAAGCCCTTCGCGCATGGCGCACAAAGTGCCATCAACAAACAAGTTCGCACAGAGCGACAACACGCCAATGAAGTTGGCTTTACCAACGATGAACAAGGCGATCCGCGCTTTCATGGTGGCATTCAAAAAGCCCTTCACATATACCCAAGCGAGCACTACCCACTTTGGCAAAAAGATATCGGTGATAAAGCCATTTTGCAGTCCGTGGCCGCTTTTGGCGAAAACCTAAGTTCATCCGGTGTGACAGAAGCCAACATCTGCCTTAAAGATAAAATACGTATTGGTTCAACTCTGCTCGAAGTGTCGCAAGGACGCATGCCATGTTGGAAGCTCAATGTCCGACTCGATCAACATGATATGGCGAAAAGAGTTCAAGATACGCTAAGAACCGGGTGGTACTTCCGTGTCTTAGAAGAAGGTGACATTGGCGCAGGAGACGAAATTATTCTGTGTGAGAGGCCTTATCCAGATTGGTCACTTGCGCGTGTCATGGGCGCCGTTTTTGAAGGTTGCTTAGAGCCGACACTTCTACAAGAGATGTCTACCTTACCCTTAGTTGAATCATGGGGAGCTTTGATTCAACGCCGTTTAGACACAGGCATACTCGAAGACTGGGAGCCAAGACTCGTTGGGCCTACCGCAGGCTAAGCCTTTACAACAAACCAAAAAAAGAGGTCGCATCACGCGACCTCTTTTACATCCAAATATCGTACTATCGACTTGCTAGCTCAGCGAAAATCGCTTCAGCATCAACAATACCGCCAGAGATAGACAGCGTACTAAATGGTACTAAATCTTCCGGAGACGATGGCTTCTTCACTAATAACTCAGGATACGTACGTGATTTGCTCATCAGCAGCGATTTAAGCTCTTTTGCTGATAGCTCTGGGTAGTGAGACCATACTAAGGCAGCAACACCCGAAACCACAGGCGCAGCCATACTGGTACCACTATACGCAGCGTAGTTATTGTCAGGCGTGGAGGATAGAACGCGATAACCAGGAGCGAACACATCTACCGTTTCCTGACCAAAGTTACTAAAGCTTGCGACCATAGAATCATCTGCATATTTCGCCGATGCACCAACATCCATCCAAGTAGAGATTGGACGAGACCATTTGTGCTTAGCGAAACGATTCGGGAAGCTTGGCTTGATATCGTTGTCCGTTTTGCTGTTACCCGCTGAGTGAACAATAAGCACCCCTTTGCGCGCTGCATAGCGGAAAGCGTGGTCAACAATATGTTTACGTGGCGAGTAGCTCTTACCAAAACTCATATTGATGATCTTTGCACCGTTATCTACTGCGTAGCGGACTGCGTTCGCGATATCTTTATCACGCTCATCACCATTTGGCACCATGCGCACTGCCATGATCTGTGCGTGATCCGCAATACCTTCAATCCCTAAGCCATTATTGCGCTCAGCGGCAATGATACCCGCTACGTGTGTACCATGAGCGCCTACTGGACCTTTTACATCATTGTTGCCGTAGCCTTTTTCCCAAGGGTTAGTGATATCGTCCATAACGATGTCTCTACGGGTATCAAAGTCTAGGTTATAGTGATAGTCCAAAGACTCCTTATAGCGGCTTGTACGTGACTCTAGATACTCAAATGAATACCAAGAATCAAACACGCCAAGTAATCCTTTAGCCGCTGCAACCACATCAGCGTTAGAGTGAGAAAGCAGAACTTGTAGACCATCAACAGTAAAATCTTTGTGCTCAACCAAGGCTAAGATTTGCGCTTTGTAGCCATTAGCTTGTTCAGTCGCTGCTGTCACTTGTTCTAGAGCCGTGGTGTAATACTCAACATTCTCTAAGTAGTCAGCTTCAACACCTTGATAGTATTTGCGTTTCTTTGGCGGAATCCAGTGGTTACCCTCTTTAAGTTCTAAGTACTTTTTGTACTCACGGGTCACTTCTAACGTATCTTGATCAACGTTAATTCCTAGCGAGTTACCCAAGAAGTTCCAGCCGTGCACATCATCAATGTAGCCGTTACCATCGTCATCGATGCCATTCCCTGGGATCTCATCTTCGTTGGTCCAAAGTTTGTTTTTTAAATCTTCGTGGTCAATGTCGACACCTGAATCTAGCACCGCAACAATGATAGGCTGAGGTTTAAGTGGTGGCAGCATGAAATCATAAACAATGTCTGAACCTACACCTTGAATACTTGAGTAATTGGCCGACATATTGAACCAATCACCACGATCTTCAGCAGGTGTACTGAACATGCGCATTGAGAAGAATGCAGGTTCAGCGGGCTTCGCCGAATAATCTTCAACGATATTGCCTTTAACATCTGTGATGAAAGGAGAGTTGACTGGAGTTGGGTCAGCACTGACGTTTGCTGAAACCGACGCTGAAGCCAAAATAGCAACAGCAAGGGCGGAAAGTTTATATCCGTTTTTCATTATGTTACATCCTATATTTTTGTATGCTTAAAAAGCGAGCAAAAGATAAAATGCAACACTACGAATATCATTCATGTAATTGATTAATTGAGTTTAAGATCTCATTGTGAGTGTTATTTTTCTGTCAAAGTTTGAGCCACATTCTATTAACATATTCAACACTTACCCTTACCGCCTTTTGTATTGAAAACTCTTTGTAATCAACACATTAGACAATAAGGATTGATTGGATTTTATAGAAATTAGGGATTAATCAGTATGGAAACACATCTAGGCTTTACCTACCACTCAACAGAGAACTGCGTTCAGATCTACCGTGATGGGAGCTTGGTGACGACACTGCGAGGAAAAAGTGCAATTCACTTTACAGCGCGGGCTGCTGAAATGAACCATCAACAACAGCAACAGCTGATGGCGAGAGAAACGGGTAACTATAAACGTGGTAATGAAAAATCAGCCAAATCTAAACACCAAAACAAGTACCGATAACCACTAAGGTTATCAATAAATACAGGGAATATCGTGAAAAACAGAATGGAACAAACCACTCTTAGAGCCGTAACCAATAATCAAAACTGGTGCCAGCGTGTAGCAGAAATACACCAAGTGGAAACAAAACTTGAAGCGAATTACTGGTGTTCGAAAGACCCAATGCCAACCTTTTTCCCCAATCTAGTCACACTCAATACGTCCGCTACACAAGCGCTATTGGAAGAAGTCATTCCCGTACAAGGCAGCTACTTTGTCAAAGATTGCTTTGCCGCGTTAAGCCTCGAACCATTAGGGTTTACTAAGTTATTTGATGCAAATTGGTATATTAAGAAAGCTCTGCCGCCGCTTCGACAAAGCGATAGTGTCCAAATCTCAGAAGCGACAAGCGCTGACGGGTTGGCTGAATGGGAAACTCGCTGGCGTGGCGAAGAAAATTATACGCCTATTTACCCTAGCTGCGTGCTAGATTCTGAGGCCATCAGGTTCTTCACTGCTGAGTCAAATGGGCAAGTCGCGGGTATTACGAGTTTCAACGATACACACACGCTCGGCATCTACAATTTATGGGGCGAGCCGGCGTTATTCTCCGCTCTTATTGGCCATTTGCAAATGCTTTACCCTAATCAAGACATCGTCGGTTATGGAGATGAACAAGAAGTACAGCGACTAGAATCACTTGGCTTTGAGATTTTAACGCCTTTAACAGTGTGGGGACGTTTCGCTTAACCGTTCAACTGTTAGTTTTAACGCCGCAGCCGTTAATAATAAGCTGAGTGATGAACTGAGCGGCTTGATGATAATCTTCGTTATCTAGCTGCTCTTTTTTCATGACATTGCATATTTGCCAGCCAAAGTCAGCATAGGTTTGAGTGGCGGCCCAGATGGTAAACATCAAGTGGTGTGCTGGAACGTCATCCATCAACCCCTGCTGTGACCAGGTTGAAAACTTATCGATGATCATTTGTGACTGCTTAAACAGCTCTTGACCAATATCTTCTGGTAGTGCCTTGGCCCCTGACATCACTTCATTGGCGAATACCTTTGATGCATAAGGATGGTCTCGTGAAATACGGAGTTTCGCTTCGATGTACTCGGTTAGGGCTTGAACTGGGTCTGTCAGTTCTTCAATTGGTCGTGATGCTTCAAGCAATGGCTGGGTTACTGTCTTTAGTACCGCGTAATAGAGCTTATCTTTAGAGCTGAAGTAGTAAAAAACGTTCGCTTTAGGAATATCAGCCGCTTTAGCGATATCGACAATTTTTGTCGCCGCATAACCATGGGTAGCAAACTGTTCACTGGCTACTTCAATAATTAGCTGCTGATTTTTCTGCCTAATACGACTCATTCGATACCCTTATACGTTCACATCGAAATCAGTGTAAACAATATGTTATTTAAGGCAAGACGAGAAACAGCTCCACGTAGCCTACATCACAGTCATCACGAAGAAGTGACGACCGATTGGTCGCCACTTCTTCGTGTGCCTAGCATAGATTTACAATGTAAATTATCGCCATACGCCCCACTCTCCAGTGGTTCCAGGCTCTTCTCCTTTTGTCCACCATTGCGCTGTCCACTCTCTACCATTATGAGTCACAACATCTCCCGTGTCGTAGACCTTATCTTTATCCCAAAGGTTTGTAGGTTCGACAGGAGGTGTATCTGCTTTGATGAGCGAAAGGGCATAACTGAAGGTATTGTTTGGTGCTAAGACTTGGTTGGCGTAGATATTATTGGTATCAAACATATAGTGGTTCATTTCTGCATGCCAAATCCCCACATACCAATCACCCGTTTGCTGAGAGTTAAACTGGTCAGCAATTTCAGCCGCCCATGTTGTGGTATTGTTGGCACTAATAGCTAAAGATACATCGGCAATTTCTGCCCCAGTGGCATCAAATGTACGGAATCTGATCGTGTCGCCAGATTCTACCGGACCAAACCCTTGTGGCACAAAGTAACCCAATGCCGTCAGATTGTTGTTCGGATCCGTTGGGTCAGTAGGATCGGTTGGCGGATTGGTTCCGCTACCTCGCAAGGTAATATCACTACAGTTGTAAAAGCCCTCACCTGCCACATCGATACGTTGCCATCGAGTGTATAGGATCGCGTCGCCAGAGCGTTCTGCCGGGAAAGTGACTTTCATTCGGTATCGCTTTTGCGCATCGACTGCAATATCACCTGCGGTATCAATTAACTCAAGATCATCCCACGTTAAAGGTAGTGAAGGGTCATAACTTGGCTTGGTTAAGTAGAACTCCCAATAAGAAGGGTTGTGCGGCGCTTGGCCGTAGAATACAAAATCTATTTGATTGTTGGCATCTAATGCAACGTTAGTACGCTGCCAATGAGGAGATACAGCATTAAGCCCTTTCTTGGCCGAATCGCCAGCAGAACACAGCTCACCGTCAGGCACTATCGCTTTAACATGAGCCATGTCTCGATAATTTGGCACATTCGCGGCCACTTCACTGCGCTGCACAAAGGGATAAGCCCCCGATTGATCATAAGCGGCCTGACACGCTTGATTGGGTATTTCATCAGTCCAAAAACCGCCATCTTCATAACATGTATTTTGGCGCGCGCTAGGGAACTCCGCCCAGCCATGAGCACTCACATTCATCGAGCTCAATGCGGCTAATGCACTTAAACTCATTAGAGGTAGGGTTAGATTCATCTTCATTTTTCATCCTTTTTATTCGCTAACTGACTGCTCAAACAAAGAGTGATCCCTTTGTTTGTCCATCAAAGCTAGCAGGATGAATCGAAGTAACAGGTTAGATTGACGTGATGAATTGTTAGACTTTCGCCTGCTTTCCAAGATTTTTGTCGCCTGACTAAAGAGCCAGTTCACTCTTTCGAGTCACTTCAAACTCTCGGCACTTTAGAACACTGCGCCGATATTGGAGTTAAAGCCGCCTTTTTACTCTCTAATCGCTATAACTGTATTATTATTAAGGATAAAGCCAGTACGCATGTTCAATCATTTACTAAGGACAGTAATACATGCCGCATTTCATCAGAGTATTCGCGATAGTTGGGCTCTTTTCCTTACTCGGCTGCACCGAGCCCATCACTCCAATCAAAGTTGGTGTCGTGTTACCCCTTACCGGAACTTTCAGTGGCTATGGAGATAAAGCGCTGAAAGGGGCTCAGCTCGCGGTAGAGCAAATCAATGCAAGAGGAGGCGTCAATAACCGTCAGATAGAACTGATTGTCCGAGATAATCAGACCGATCCGGCGAAAACTGTTGCCTACACCCGTGAGCTAATTCAACAACACAACGTCCATGCTTTGCTCGGTCCCATAAGCAGTTCATCGCGATATGCGATGAGTGAAATTGCCAGCAAATACCAAATCCCCATGCTTTACGGTATCGACTACGAGGGGGGACACCATGACAACTACCTAATTTGCTATAGCACAATTCCAGAACATTACATCGACCCTGTTATTCCCTATTTCATCGCTAAGAATCAACAAAAATACTTTATCTTTGGTTATGACTATATCTGGCCCCATAAAATGTCACAGCGCATCAAACAAGCTGTAGACGCTAATGGAGGCGAGGTAACGGCTGTCGAATTCACCGCATTTGGTGTGACTGACTATCGCCCTGTTCTAGAAAGGTTGGAAGCCTCTGAAAGTGATGTATTAATGCTCATTCTACCTGGCACGGATGGTTTCGAGTTTATTAAGCAGTTTCGCCGCTACGCTTTTAGCCGACCGATAGAAGTCGTGGCTTTCGCCGCAGACGAAACTTATCTCGACGCTGTAGATGCAGAACTATTAGAAGGCATCTATACGCCCCTGCACTTTTTCAGTGACCTGCAAACTGATTTCACCAAACAATTCACTAAGCAGTATCGGCACTTTCATGGTGAAGATGAGATAATCACATACTCATCCAAAGCCCACTACGACTTAATCTACCTACTCAAGGCGGCAATAGAAAAATCTGATCTTGCAACCCATCAGCAGGTAATGAATAACTTACATGGTCTGACTCGCTATTCAGGTGCAGAAAAAATACATCTTCGAGAAGACAATCATTTTGACTTACCCATGTATCTTGGACAATACCAACAAGGCACGCTAAAAGTAGTCAAGCAGTTTGGCGTTATCTCTCCACCGGATCAACGAGTAGGAGTGCAATGAGCCGACTGAGATATAAGATTTTTTTACTGTTTGTCCCTTTAATAGCCTGCATATTCCTGTTTGGTCACGGCTACTTCGTTGCTCGCAAAAACCTGATGCTAGAGCACATCAACCAAACCAGTCGGCTGGCAACAGCCCAAGTCGCTGTCGATATTGGCTATTTCGCTGAAAGACGATTTGGCGAATTTGATGATATAAGCGTTCAACTCCAGCAATGCCATCAGATTGAAGTTTCTACTTCACCTATTTCTGTCGCCAGTGCGCTGAGCTATTCTGCTGGTTTCTCTGCACTTTTTGTTTCAGATATCAACGGCCACGCCAATCAGTTCACTCTTTCCGCCAACCCTAGTAACCGCTATGTACTGCGCAAAAACTTAGATGGTGCCTCGTTGCTCGACAGTCATCATTTATCACTACTGATGCGCTCTGCTGCAGATTGGAAGTTAACAGCGCCAAAACGTGAAAAGCAGCTAAAACAATTGGTGACAGCACTTTCAGAGCTTAAAAATCGGGGGGAAGAAAACTCTTTTACGAGCCGAAATTTGACCCGAGAACTGATTAAGCTCCGCCAGATGAAGCACTTACCAAAAGCGGTAGTGACCATGGTTGACGATACAACCGTTGCAAAACTCGGCTTGATTTATAATACCTCAACTTATTTTTTCTCTCGTCCTTTACTGGATTGCCAGCACAATCTCATCGGCTTTTATACCGTTGTTCTTGATCGAACCATACTGGAAGATCAACTGTTTGCGGTAAAACAGAATTTTCTAAAACAAGGACTGCATGCGGTAGATGTCGCTCTAATTCGCAATAAAGATGAACACATCATCACGGGCTACCGATATCTCGAACAAAGTAAGCTCACAGAGTACAAACTCAACCAAAATACTGTGCCTGTGATGAGAGAAGACCTTGGTGGCATTCTGACTAATCAAACCGTTGATATTAATCCCAGTATTGCCTCCTCACTATTACTAGACACGAGTCATTCACATAAGACAGGCATTAGTGTGGTTCTTTTTGTCGACCAGGACGAAATTAATCGTGTCAGTCAAACCATCAGAAAAGAAGTAGATATTTATATCGCTGTTTCAATCACGCTCTTCATACTGCTATTTCTATTTGTCTCCCGATACGTTGCTAAACCAATCATTACCTTACGTAAACAAATACGCCTTCTTTCTACAGGCGGGAACCCCAAAATTGAGCGAACCACGCGAAAAGACGAAATAGGTGAGCTACTCAACGCCTTTGAGAAAATGACCCAAACCATTCGCCATAAAGAGCAGCAGCTAACCAAACTTGCCCAGTATGACCCTCTGACAGGGATCTTTAACCGAAGAGCACTGATGGATGCAGTCAAAGATATAGAAGCACTTCATCACCATACGACCGTCGTTTTTATGCTCGATTTAGATCACTTTAAAATGGTTAATGACCAGTTTGGTCATGCAGTCGGAGATAATGTACTGCGCAACGTAACTGCGTTAATCAAACAAGATATTCGCCATAGTGATATTTTTGGTCGAATGGGAGGGGAAGAATTTACGGTGATACTTCCAGAGACAAAATTTGAGAAAGGGATACAAATTGCAGAGAGAATTCGAAAATCGATTGAAGTCTTCTTGGGTGATTCTCTTCCAGAGCCTTCGTCACATCACCCCCTTACGATAAGCATCGGTGTCAGCGTTTGGCAAGGAGGAAGCTTTTCAAAAGCCCTAGCTAACGCAGATAAGTATCTCTATCGCGCTAAAAAGCAAGGGCGTAATCAAGTGGTTTATGAGGGCAAATGCGAATCCAAATAAGCCTGAGCCTGCTCTTTACCCATATATTTACCTAATGTTCGCGCAGGCACTGTCGTCAAATCAACCACAATCAAACCATCTAGAGCAAAATTGAATGCAGGGTCAACATTAAAGCAGACCAGTTTGCCATTCATACCCAAATACTGCCTGAGCAAAACAGGCAACCCCATCCCCTGCTCTAAACGACTTAATACTTTAGACAACAGAGGTAACTTGGACAAAGAACTCAGCATATCTGGACGCCAGAATTCCTGACCACTTTTTTCTAGTGGAGTTGTCGGAGAGACTAGCTTAGCTTTTTCATCATCGTAATAGTGCACCGACATGACTGATGCAATTAACTGGCGTGCGACTGGGCTGTAGTCATTGCTGATACTGACTGGGCCAAACAAATGGGTGTACTTAGGGTTACGTTGAACAAAACTAGCAATCCCTTTCCACAGCAGAAGTAAAGAGTGCATGTTTCTTTGATACTGCTTTGCGACCACGGAGCGCCCTAATTCTATAGATTGGCCTAAACTATCAACGAAAGCCTCATCATATTTAAACAAGCTCGTCGAGTAGAGCGCTTCAATGCCACCTTTGGCAAGCAACTCATCAACTAAACCCAAACGGTAAGCACCGACTAAATCGCGGTTAGCCTTATTCCATACAAAGAGCTGATAATAATGCTGGTCAAACTGGTCGATATCACAACTGCGTCCACTGCCTTCGCCTACTTCCCTAAAGCTCTCTTCCCGAACTCGGCCAATTTCGCGCATCATGCTTGGCATGCTTGGCGTTGGCGCGCAGAAAACCTCGAAATCCCCCTGCTCTAGCAGCTTATAAGACTCGAGTGCGAGCAATTCGCTTTCTAATGTCTCGACAGACACAGGCGCAATAATAGGCTCAGCGTTCTCATCTTGTAGGGTCGGCGCTTGCTCGTTGCCCATACTCCCCATCAGATAAGTGTTTAATCGAAAGTACTGAGTAATATCCTCTTCGTTATCGAAGTCTTTAATCTCACTGTAAGGAATAGGATTACCCACTGAGACAGAGATGGTTTCTCCCGACTTGTTGAGTAGCTCCCGACCTAGCATCGCCGTTCTGAGTAATGGATGAATTCGCCCTGCCTGATAAAACAGTTTACTGTTCATTCCATTGATGAAAAGCGGAACAGTGGTCGCCTCGGCATGCTTAACAAACTTAGCGACTGATTTACTCCAAGCTTTGTCAGTAATCTTGTTCTCACTGGCTTGCCACGAAGAGACTTCGCCAGCAGGAAAGATTATCAGTACTCCTCCTTCCTTGAGGTAATGATTGGCCTCTTTGATCGCTTGTCGATTGGTTCGCTTGGCTTTTTCACCACCAAATACATCAACTCCAATAAACAACTCATCAAGCTCTGGTATGCGCTTGAGCAGCTCATTCGCCAGCACTTTGACATCTTTGCGTACTTTAGAAATCAAAGAAGCGAGAATAATCCCTTCGATACCACCAAATGGGTGATTGGCAACGATTAAAACCGAGCCTTCCGCTGGGATGTTCTCAAGGCTGCCATGATCAACCTGATACTGAGTACCAATTCGAGCCAACGCTTCATGCATAAACTCAAAACTGTCTTCCGGTAGCGCATCTTGTTTGTACAACGAGTCGAGCGTAGCAAGACCTGTCGCCCACTCTACGACGGATTCTCCAATACCAAATGGTGTTTTGCGCGGTAATCGAAAAGGACTATCAATCATACTAAGCTCCTTTCGCTAACAGGCTGTGAGTGAATGTACCTTGTGTTTTAACGTCGCGAATAAACAAGAAGACACCGCAACTCCACACGATACACGCCATACCAAACAGTAGACCTCCATCACTGCCCACCACTTCGCCCATCGCATTAAACTCTGGCATAACCACACCTAACGGAGTAAACAGATGGAAGAAGATCGCACCGGTCATAATGCCCGCGCTCATGGCAGCTCCAACACCATGTAATCGAGTGAACAGCAAGATAGAAGCGATGAATTCAGCAAAGCCAATCATGTAACCGCCATAAACTCCAAACCATTCAATTCCTGACCACTCACCTAAAGTGCCGAAAATATGCTCGGTTTCGTAAGAGCCAGAAAACTTAAAAAATAGCGATTGAATAAACACAAAGGCGATAAAGGCAGAGGGTATATGCTTTAGTGGCGCAAATTTCATGGGATTGTTCCTTATTATTGTTATATTGTTATTGGATTAATGTCGGCCAGTTTTTATCTGCCGCAGAGATGTGACCCGCACGGTCGTCGTCCCACCAGCTTTTAACTTCTGCGTCATAGTTAAGGTAAAGCTTGCCATCAACGATTGCCCACTGCTTTGGATCGGATGAAGCAAAGTCATTCTTGGCTGAAATCGCCCATGCACAATAACCACCGTATTGCGGTGCGTATGCATCTGGGTCTGCTTTGAATTTGTCGAGATTTTCTTGTGAAGAGAAATACCAGTCAGCGCCTTTATATTCGGTTTGCCATTTGCTATCTCCTTTCACTGGCTTACCTTGGGTAAAGTAGGCCACGGTGTCATAGCCACTGACGGCTTTGTTACTAAAAATTCCGGTATAAATCTCATCCGCAGCAAAGGTAGGAAAACTGAATAACATGATCAGCAGGGCGAATAACTTTTTCATTTGAAAACTCCTTGTTCGACAATGTCGTTTTTAAGGCAACTTAGGCTAGTGCGAAAATCAACATTGCGATGATTGTCTATAGATTGGTAATTCATTTCTTGTTTAGAAGAAGACACGACAACCGAGGTAAAACTTACAGTGCGCGCATCATTTCTTTCCATTAATGGTGAAAGATGCGGATAGTTTGCGTCATAGGTTTGATGGAACAGGCGACCCACTTCATGATCAGGCATGGTGGTGATCAACTCATTAAACAGTTTGAGGCGATACTGACGCGCCTCTTCAAAGTGCATCGCTGCAGACACAATCGGGGCAAAAGCATGAGAACGTCTTAGTTGCTCGCCATCCCAAGTCCAAAGTACGGTTTCATTGGCGGTGCGTCTGGTGTCAAAAGAGACGACGGTAAAAGGGGCAAACGAGCTTAAATCCATACCGAGCAGGCGGCTATCGACAGTCTGGCTCGAACAACTGCTCGCTAGACGTTTTATGATAAGACCTCGACTGGTTAACTCTCCATTTGGCGTCATGCCTTGATAAAAGTTGAGCAGACAGACGGTAACGCCATGTTCATTGGTTGAAATCCAACTGCCACCACCGACAGGATCAATCGGCATCAGACAGTGAACACCGTCAATCAGAACACTTTGCGGCTCAAGTGCAGGCAGGCGAGAACGTTGCTCATCTCGATTAAAGTAAACTTCGTAGTGATTATTGCCATGATAAACCCAAGATAATGTACACATACCTATTGAGCCCTCTGGTAAGTTGCCGTTGTGGGCGCGACGCCAAAATGGCTGTCAGAGTCGACACCACGTAAAGAGGCAACGACTTTAGCCATCGCAAAATGATGGGTAGCATGTAGCGCAGCGAACGTCAGCTCACGAACGAATGTTGAAGAGACTTCCTCGACATGGGTTTGCGACAACATGACTTCCGTTTCAACACTGACGGCTTGGTGAAGTTCATTGGACGGTAACTCAAACAGCCACTCGACCAGCTCTCTGATTTCTTGCTTGGCAACGTCTAAGCTTCTTTCTACTGCATGTCCGCGACGGCGAACGTTGTAGTCGATTTTGAGCGGATCAAGCTTGATGGCATGAAACAAATCAAGCCAGTGACGAAAATGCTCACCTATCGAGCTACTCACATGCGGCTGAGCGATAAAGACATAATCTTCCTGACTGAGCGTTTCTAAAAACTCGTAACCTTGATTGAGTGTTTCAATGCATCCCACCACAGCTTGGGAAGGGCGCGTCTGAGCATTTGTCGCTAAGCGTGTCATTACATTTTTCATGTTTTTCTTCCTAAGCGCGGCGGTTAATCGGTCATTGGATAAAGCTGAGTTAAGAGTTTCTCTTCCCGCCAAGCTTGCAGTAATGCACCCAATGTTGGGGTTTTGTGGCCTTGTTTTTTATGCTTAGAGCCAATCTGGTAAAGCAAACGATACTGTTTTAAAAGCGTAGTAAAGATATCGCTTAGCGGTGTATCGCTATCCCAAATATGCGCGGCTTCGCTGCTCGCCCCATTGATTTCCAAGATATCGAAACACTCACCATTCATTAGGGTTTGGATGTCTTGGAACTTGATATCGAGACGACCATAGTGGAAGCCTTCAAAGTCGCCGAGAATCTGATCTAACTTTTCTTCCAGCGCTTGTGTAATGAATTGGTTGCCGTCGCGGAAAATAGCACCGCGAGAATGGCTACCCGCAAATGCCAATTGAAACTCGTCCTTATCAGCAACAACCAGATCGAGATATTCACTATGACGAGGAAGATAAAGATGCTGAAGTTTGCCAGCTCTTGGACACTTTTCGATTAGCTCTCTCAAAGTAGAATGACCATCTCCAATTACCCTTGGGGAATACTTCAATGTAATAGAGATGATTTTTCCGCGCGACTCTCCAGGCTGCCGAACATAGAACACCCCGGCTTCGGCACTGTATTGCGACTTCTCCTGCAGTAAGAAACGACCAGAGACAGGAAAGGTTTCAATATAATTTTGCAGTTGTTCGTCCGAATGAATAAGTTTCACTCCAACCCCACGGCAACCCAGATCAGGCTTTGCGACTAGCGGGTACGTCAGCTCTGCTTTCTCAAGCTGGCTTTTCGCATCACTGAGTAAATCTTGAGTACGTTGCTCAGTTTTAGTCAAAGTAATAAATGGAAGAATCCATTCTTTGGTTTGTTTACCCGCAGAAGTGAAAATATCGTGCTTTGACTCCCCGACCATACCACTCAATTTGATGGCTGGATTGGCTATCAATGGCAGTGCCCAATCTCGATGGACGACACTCAACGCCGCACTTTGCAGCACAACGGGTGTATAGAAAAACCAAGCAGGCAAGAATTCAAACGGCGAAATTACTCGTTTAGGCTCTTGGAGTACGGGCATACCCGCATTGACCATTCCCTGTGGAATCATTTCAACGTTAGCGAGCTGTGTCATACGCATCCCTTAAAAGTGTTTTAGTAATCAGTTTGTTTAGCAGCAACATCAGGCACAGACCCAGTGGAATAAGTAGCCAGCTCACTTGACTATCTTGAAGCCATTGCGCGTTGCCAAGTTGGAAAAAGGAGCCAAAAACCAGCGCTGTCCACAGACCCGTCGCCGTCAAGACAGCAATAAAGAATTTAATTTTTGGCACATCTAGAAAACCACTCAATGTGAAACCAATCGTTCTGAGACCAGGAATAAAGCGCACAATGAACAAGGTCATAAACGCTTGCTGATGAAGCTTGCGCTGCATACTCCTTGCTCGCTGGTATCGGAACAAACGATAACGAAGGAAGCGCACTTTTTGCGCCGCCTTACCCATCAAGTAAAGACCAAGATCTCCAGTGCTGATACCGACAAATATCGCCATCAGGGCAACAGAGGTCGGCATCAACTGCTCGACCGCTAAAGTCGCTGCGGTCACTATTGCTAGGTCTTCTAATAGGTAAGAGAGTAAAACGATGCCAATAAATAGCATCGTCAGAGAGACATTGTCTTGAAACAGCCAAGCTTCTATTGTCGCCGCTAACTCTGTCATAACTCGCCCCGAACTGCCCTTACCTAAAAACAACACGCAACTGGCGTGTTAACTGAGTGTTATCTTCTGCAGCAACGATTGGGTTAGTAAGTTTATGATTCACACCCATTTCATACGCCACATTGATAAAGATAGGATAGTCCGCAGAAAAATTTCACTAAGGGGCAAATTTTAAGAATTGGTTCATTTG